>Ga0315280_10001316_pt1 | contig 42885 bp, 48 predicted proteins | sample YL17G06_40_MG_FD_203697 | JGI IMG/M metagenome (GOLD analysis project Ga0315280, IMG submission 203697) | Sediment microbial communities from Yellowstone Lake, YNP, Wyoming, USA - YL17G06_40 | ecosystem: Environmental > Aquatic > Freshwater > Lake > Sediment | place: USA: Wyoming | collected...
ATTCTCATCGCTGAATCTAGATTCAACAAAAAACGAGCATAATTGCCTGCTTGCTTCCTTTTTCTCTAAAGCTTGTAACTTTTGAGTTAAATCATAAACATCCTCATATAACATCAGGTGTCTCCCTAAAAGTTTATCAAAGCCATCGTGTTTAATACTTTCGGTTCGATTCCATGCGGCTTGAATTACGATTACGCTAGTGCGCGAGATTCCAAGGTGGATACAATGGTTTCCACACCTAATTAGGTGCAGATACTAACAACTTATCTGAAGCCTTGCCGAGACGTAATCCCTAAACTACCAGTCAACCCGAAAGTGCCTCCCTTCATCTGAGTGGGTTAGGAAGCGGAAACTCCTAACTCTTCCAGAACAGATGCAAACCAATCAATAATGATCTTTCCTTTGTTTTTCCACAGTTTTGAGGGAATAGTGAACCTTGCATCATAGTCAACTCTAATTTCTGAGGTTGCGGAAGAGGCTTTCCGAAAATTAAAGATGACTTGCCTCAAATCTTCACCTACACTCACGATGCTTGTGTATGGTAGTATTTTCTCAGATAGTTTCTCGATTTGATCGTCATTGATGGATTCAGACTCAAGGTTTGCCATGTCCCTCGACAAATCTTTAGTCTCAACCACGCACAACAGATATAGTTCGCTATGATCAACCGCGTTGTTAGCTTGCGGTAAAGTCATTGTTACAGTATTCATCTTTGTCGATTTTACCTCTACTTCAAATTGTGCCAAAACCTGTCTGGAATGAACTCTTTGAAAGGTAAGAGACAAGGTTCCGTAATCGGATTCTCCGATTTTTTTCCCAAGATAGGCTTTGAAGTCATAGCCTTTCCAGTTTGGGATTACCACGAAGTCATATTCCCCATACTTTAACTGTTGCTCGAAAACTCTGCGCACAGCTTTCTCTATCACTAATCCAAAATTTGCATTCCGTCTCTCGAACTTATCTCCTATCTGCTTGTCCGAAACCAACCCATTTAAAAACTGCACAGGATCAACTCCGCAAGAATCGGCCATTTCGTGGATTTGCTTCAAGCTTTCCACTAAGGCTTGCTCCGATTCGGTTTTTCCGCCCGTAAGCAACCATCCTGTGATTTCAACAGGACTAAATCCAAACTCCCGCTGTAGAAACATCTGCACCTTTTCATCACTCAAAATCGAGGGCGGAAACGTCTTTAAGTAGTCTGTAAGAACATTCTGCGATGGTTGTTCTACCTCAAAGGATTTACGACCCTTTTCATCTTCAGAAGTTGTGACCATCCAATTACTGTGCTTCATTTGAGCCAACCACGTACATGGATATAGTCTAAATTCACGCTCTTTCCCTGTTGGAACAAGTTTACCGTAGACATTAGGCCCAGCCTCCCCAGCCCTTATTTGCTTAGATTCTTGCCAAGAGTTGTCACGAGGCACAACATATCCTAACAAGAAAAGTAGGATGGACCTAGTGAGGTCGGGACTCCTTGATTGTTCGGCAAATTTAAGTACTTTGTCAAAGGCAATGATTTTGGAAACTTCCGTCGTTGCAATGTAATTACCTCTAATCTGCGCATCACTCAGTTCTTTAATCTGATCCGACGAAAGATCAGTTTCTTCGTTAAACATAAGGTTTGGCTGACTGATTCCATCCGCAACTATTCTGTTCCTGACTAAGTCAGGATTTGCAATTCCTTCAGCGTACCCCTCAGAAAGCTTTGTTTCTTGGGGCCAAATCTTTGTGTGCTCTCTCGCCTCTTTATCCAGGAAAGCGTCAGGAAGCACTAAGTATTCTTTTTCCACTATCCTTAATGTGTTATCTTTGCAGAGAAAAGGAAGTTCATTTAAAGGATATTTTTGTCCCAGTTGATGGTTAGTTTCCTCTTTTTGAAGCAACCATTTTTCAAACTCCACAATACCTTTCTTATATCTGTTTTGACTAGTTGCTGTGGAACTACTTCTTTGCTTCCAGTTTCTATGAATGGAGTCGTAAAGGAGACCAATAGCCTTAGTTTCATCAATTATGTTCAATCCCAGAGCTTGGAAATGTTTCTTTAGTTCCTCTTCTTTTGAAAACTCAGTATTCAACAATCGCTTACGTAGTGGCTCAAAAAGATCGTCGGAGATTTTTTTCAAAGATTCAGGTACGTTATGATCAATATCCAAATTTTCTGGAATCTCAAAATCTCCATTCTGGTTACAGTAAATTGCTTTGCTCAAAAATGCAGGAACCTGCGCTCTTTCACATCTATAGTGATTGCCGAGCTTGTATAGATATTTTAGGAAGTCTAAAGCTTTTTTCTCTGACCCGGTTTTCTGTTTAAGGTTAGCGAAGTTTTCGAGGTCTTGTGTTTGCCCTACTAGATTCTCAAAAGTTTGTTCATTTCCAACTGATATGCCAAGTGATTTCCAGCACTCTCTGATAGCGTTCCATTCATCAATAAGGCTTCCGGCAGGAACTTTTAGACCTAGATAGCGAGATAACCACCAGATGCCTTTGATAAACTTAGCATCTTCGAATGGGCTGAGACCGACAAAAGGACTTGGAAAATAGACAGACTCAGGTTGGAGGAATTCTGTCTTCTCCGTATCAGCATCAACCATTGCTTCGACAGCTTTCAGTTGTTTAACGCCTTCAACTAAGCTGGTCAATGCCTGAACCCATTCTGTCTGGTACGGTCTTTCCTGTTGAGGTGCCTTTGTTTTGAAAAGTGACTCTTTGTGCAAAATCTTTTTGTCAAGTGCCCATTTGCACAATTCGTATAGTAAACCCATCGCCGTCTGCAAAGTGCTTCTTAATTCTTCGATTTGGTCATCCCTGTATTGCAGGTCGAATCTTTCAGCTGACACACGGAATGACGCATTTATCACTATTGGCAGTATTAAGTCCTCAGTTTTTGCAAGCGGGTACATTTTGAATAGTCGCGGACTATTGCCAAGATCTAAGATAGTGTGATCTTTGCATAAGTAGGGAATCGCTATTTTGACATCGGAGTCACCTGAGGAAACAACGATAAGGCTACCTCCTAAAGATTGGCTCTGTTGGGCCGTTTTAAGTAGTTCAATTTTCGCCGGTCGTGATTGAATCAGCTCAGTCTCAAGTACTCCAAAAATGGATTCTTGACCCTCGTGAACTATTCTTAAAGTCATACTTGGTTGGGTGAAAGCTAAAACAAAGGGCAACGCACGCTTCAATCCTTCAAGTCCACTGATTGCAGCATCACGACCTTCGTCATCAAGAGGGTATCCAAACAGAGTTACGTCGTGCTCAAGTTCTGGACCAGCTTTGTCAAGTTGTTTGCCGCATTCTTCAATATTGTTCGCAATATGTGTGACTGTTAACTCATCACTGGCTTGTATGCTTCTGTCAAGAGTTATTTCGAATGTTTTATTGATATGGATTGTATCGTCTCCTCGTAACCATCCTTTTACCAATACCGTCCCAGAAACTATGTGCGTAACTATGAAACCCTTACCAAACTGCCCTATTATATCTGAGTGCTCTATCGGTTTACTGGAACGGCCATTTACCAACGCATAAATGTCGTCAAGGAAAAATGGGCCAGCGTCGTGTTTGAAGATTAATCTGTCTTTTTCTAGCGCAAAGCTAACCTCGAGATTTTTCTTATTTTGCTTCTTTGCTACGTCGCGAGCATTTTGTATCAGTTCCCAAACCCACTTTGCCTTTGCGATGTCTTTTTCAGCATGCCATTTGTTCAGATGATCTCGAATTTCTCTCGCTGCTTCTCCGATAGATGCATCTGTTCTCTTTTTACGAATCCATTCACTGGGTTTTAGAGTTGTATCTGGATGGCGGTGTTCATCAGATTCAGTTTTTTGGGGATTTGGCATTGATACCAACTCTATAAGTTATTATGCTTGTGTTTAATGTAGTTTATCATAGTTTTTAAGTATGGAGACCAGCTTGTCTGGTTAAGACAATGCCACCCACGTTCTCAATATGGAGGGTAAGGTAACTGTCTCTTCAAATTCTTCATTGTAGCGATATGCACCTAGATAAGAACTTTAACATATCAAATTTTGCAAGAGCGTTTCAAAGGAAGGAAGATTTGAATAGGAACCTTTCGGCTGTGGTGGAATACGCTTTAAAGAATAAGCGAGATGAAAATCTAATATTTGGTCTAGACCAAAGATTGAAAGACTGAACTTACTCTGTATGTGAACACCAATGGCCATCCTAGAAGGCTGATTTTGGAATCAAGCTTTCCCTTTTCTCGACAATCTTCTCCCAGTTTGAAATTGGAGTTGAGTTTTTCCATATCTCTTGAACCTTGTCTCTTATCTTTTGCGAATCGCTAGCACTTGAGACAACGACTACCGCATCGAATTTCTTTGATCGATCGATCGATATTCAAGATCATACAAGGACAGCCAGCCATCTGATCCGGATGCTAAATGGGGTTATAACCCAAACAATGAGGGGTGGATCTTCGGTTATAAGCTGCACATGGCCGTCGATACTGAACTTGAACTGCCATTAACTTTCACCGTCACGCCAGCAAATGTCTATGATAGCGTTGAGTACCCAAACCTTTTGAAGAAGCTTGTCAAAAGAGGAATTAAACCAGAAGTCATCGTCGCTGATGCAGGTTATGATTCAAAAAAGAATACTTTGCTAACTTTGGCAGAAGACATCATTCCCATAATTGCGCTTAACCCTAGAAACATGAAGTATACGGAGACAAGGGAGTTTGACAGGATTCTGCCCATACAAAGGGAGAGCGACCTTTGGAAACAAAATTACAGAAAAAGGACAAGCGTGGAAAGAGTCATATCGAGACTTAAGGAAGAGTTGAACCTAAAAGCAGTGAAGGTCAAATGAATAGACAATGTGAAGGTTGATGTAACACTCCCCTTAATAGCAATTTTGATCGTAGCGTTAGCTGCCTTCAAAACAGAAAACGGGCATCTAGCGAAAAGTGTGAACCCATTCAGGTTCTAAGTGACGGTCCATGCACGATGCAGATGAGTCGAAGAGAGAGCTGCTAGATAAAATAGGGGTCTTGAGGAGCAATTGCAAAGGCGAAAAGAAGCCGTCGGTATTGTCTTTGCTCAGAGCCATATCTCAGAACGCTTGCGAAGGAAAGATAGAATGTTTGCTGGAAAGACAGGAATCCTCTGAAGCAGACCAGCAATTTGACCCGTATTACAAGCTGAAAAGCGACTTCGCCACTCTTAAGATTCTGGAACTTCTCAAATCAAGGCTATCTGGTAAGGGCTTAGACGTTACGATCTTCACTGAAGCACCAAACGACTTTGGAAGGCATGACATCGTAATATTTCAAGGGCACCCATGTAAAGATGACGTCAAAGCTGCAAAAAAGGTCAGAATAGAAGTTAAGGCAAGCTTAGGATTAGACTTTGAACAACTCGACCGCTATCTATGGGATTCCTCTCCATTAATTCTGGCGAGAGTCATCACGGGTCAGGTTGTTAAACTCAATCCTGCTTCGCTTCAACCCTACATTCTTTTCTCTCTAACAGAGCTAAATTCAAAAGTGGAGCGTTTGATTTCCAGCAGGTTCTACAAGATCCCCGGAAAGGAATGTGCCTCTTGTTACGACCGCTATTGCGAACACAATTATGGAAATAGACTCCGAAAAACGCCATGCATGATCACAATGTCTGATAAGGGTTTTAATGAAGACCTGAACCATTTTCTCCGGAATCTGTGCAATGTAGCGGAAAAAACCGTCAGCTTGGTACTTGAGGAGTTTAGCACGCGCCTGTAGTTTCTCGGTGTACTTCGCTTCTCCAATCAGACTCTAAGATCACTAACGAAAAGACCATGAATTACTATTCAAAGTCTTCAATCCACCCTTCAATTGTTTCCTCTGGGATCAGCCTGTAGCCAGAACTGTCGATTATAGCTATTTTGATAGGTCCACCGACCCGCCTATCTACGGAGGCTGTTTCGGAAATCGCGTATGCCACAAGAGGCGCTAAGGCTTCCAATGTCAAGTCTTCTCGGTACCTTTTGTTTAAGATGTAGTTTGCAAGCATAGGGCATCCCATAGGAATAAATTTTCTATGAAAACCAGGCACAAAACCAGATTCGCTAAGTAGACTGTACGTATGAGGAACTACGAATCTACCAGCTTCATCAGGGTCTAAACCCGATATTAGAAAGCCGAATCTGGGAAAGTATTCGGGTTGAACGCCTGTGAGCCATTCGTTCCATTTCTGCCTACAATGAGCTCGGAAGTTCTCGGCTACTAGCGAAACACCATCAAGATTACCATGCGATGTTCGAAATCCCTGTAGCAGCATCTCTCCCACATCGCCAAGACCGTACAGCAAAAATCCCACGTGCGGTGCAACCTCTATTAGCTTTGATCGGTCGTCTAATCCGATAATGAGACCTTGCTCTTCCGTTCCTATGGTTCCTCGACTGTCTGCACCAAGAATAACAAAGTTTGTGCCGTGAGCTGCTAGTACAAGTGTCATATTTTTTTCTCCTTTGTATTAAGCCAATCTTCAATAATCTTGCTGCAAAGTTCGTGCAAGGAGATTTTCCGTTCTAGAGCTTCTTCCTTCAGTTTTCGGTAATTTTCCTCGTTAAGTGGTATTACGGCAACGAAGAGTTTGGCCTTCTCTGGTTTTGCTGTTAATACTCGTTGCTTGTATTCTTCAATAGAAGCTTCAGGGAACTTTGTGGCAAATTGGATTATCTCCCTTGCGTCGTGGGCCAGCATGCCAGAGACGACTTTGCCAACCTTAATCTTTGCTTCGTCATCAAGTTTTGATTCAGAGAGTTGAGTAGCAACATCTATCCCAATTTGTTTTCTCAACAGTTGCTGTTGAACGTCCTCAGGAAGCCTTAATAGACTTACAAGTCTCCTGATCGTCCTCTCACTTATCCTATATTTGTAACGAGTGTAAATATACTCACTTGCCCTCGCATAGGAACCTTCATGGAGATCAACAAAGAACTTACAGGCCTTTGCTAATGCAAGAGGGTCTTTCTTTACTTTTGCTCCTCTAGTTTCTAGGAGAACAATGGTGCTTGCCGTTTCTTCATCCATTAGAATCCCTTTTCATCAAGCCATTCAACAACCGCAATACGAGCAAGATCGCTTAATTCACTCTTCTTTTCACGATTATAACCGAGCTCTTCGGCAGCTTTTCCTAACCTTTCATAATGTTGAAGCGGCAAGAGGATTGTGATTTTATATTCTATGGGCGGTTTCTTTGCTTCTACCTCAAGCTGTGAAACTGAAGCCTCCCGATTAACTAGAGCCAGTTCAATCAGCCTTTTCTTCTCATCTCTAGTCAGTCTTCCGCTAAGGTACAGTTCAGCCAATTCAAGCATTCTTTTTTTGTCTGGAAAGCCAGCTTTCACGATTTCAGCAGCTTTGGCCCTCGGTAGGCGTTCAGGTCGAATAAGATCTACAATTTCTTTAGGGGCTTCAAGAAGCCATATATAGTCATATGCAGCAGTCGTTGAAATACCGACTTCTTTTTGGATTTCTGTGACTTTGTAATACTTCTCTTTGAAAAGTATCCTGAAAGCTTCTAGTATGTCACTGTCAAATGGTTCCTGTGAATGAATATTTTCACTCAAAGACATCTCTATTTTCGTAATTCTATCAACTGGACCTTTGATTACAATTGCGGAAATTTCTTTCCATCCTAAGTCTTCAGCAGCTAAAAAACGTCTTTGCCCCATAATGAGTTCGTATGTACCATCATCTTTGGGTCCGATTACTGTCACTGGTTGCAGAAGCCCTTTTGATCCCATGCTCTCCTTTAACGATTCCAAACCTCTCTTAGGTTCACGTTTCCTTATGTTACAATCACTAAGCTTAATCTTATCCATCGGCAAGTTTGGAATAAATCCTGCTTGTTCGAGCACCACTTGAATCACTCTTCTCTCTTATTCTATCGTAGTTTTTTGAAATAAAAGCTTTGATTCAGGTGTTTCGCTTTACGCCTTTCAGCACGTATTCCAGCGGGCAAACATATTCACACTACTCTCGTGAGCGCAAAGTTCCTGCGCACTTTGGTAAAGCCTCGCTTATCAAGACGCTAACGAGAAAAAACTATTAAGGTAGAAAGTGCAATATAGATTAGATATCTCGTCTGACGAGAAGGGCGGCAACATGTACGGCTGGTGCACAGAGTGCAGATCGTTCGTACTGGGATCAGAGCATAGGTGCTCTATCCATGGTGTAGTCGAGCCCCTATTAACCTTCAGAGGTCTAGAAATGTGGCCGCTAACGCCCTTCGAGAAACATTTGATTAATGAACACCTTCAAGGTCTTGAGTTGGGAGAAGGATTATTCACAGTCTATAACGACCGTTACAAGCGTAGACGCCTTGTGACGTTGGATCAACCCCTAGTTGAAATCAGAATGGTAAAAGATCGCCTTTGGATCAATCCTTTGGCTACTGGCAGAATTGAAGGGATAAAAATTGAATCCCTCATAACCGCAAATGACGAGCGGACAAAAAGGATGGTTGAATCATCAAAATACTTAGCCGAACGTGAATTTCAAAGATCCGACAGGAACGCTTTGATTTCTTTTAGTGGCGGGAAGGATTCTGTTGCGCTATCGCATATGCTCAAGGGTTTAGGGTTGAAAAATGTCTTTGTCGACACCTCCATCGAGTTCCCAGAAACATATAGGTTTTTTAAATCTCTGAAGGAGCGAGGCTGGGACATCGACACTGTAAGAGCGGAAACAAAATTTTTCTCACTCTGCCCTTGTATGGGTTTCCCCACACCAGGCAACCGGTGGTGCTGCAAGACACAGAAATTCAAACCGTTTGAACAATATATTCGAACGCATTTTGGAGAAAGAAAAATACTTGTTTTTGAGGGAACAAGGCGCTGGGAATCTATTCATCGCCTTGGCGAACCGGCAAAAAGGGAGCACTGGCAGATTTGCAACCAAATAAGCGTACACCCGATGCTAGATTGGACAGCGATGGACGTCTGGATTTACACATGGAGGCATAAACTTCCAATTAACGAAATCTATAATTATTATGATCGCGCAGGGTGCTGGCCATGCCCTTTTGGGTTGGTGTATAGAATATTTTTGATGGAGTATACTCACCCTAAATTCTTTGAGTTTTTGAAGAGTATAGGTGCCATCCCTAGGTTCCGTAATTTTTCGGTTAAGTCTTGCTCAGAGGGCAAACCGATGAAACACTTGGTCTTTTCTGACAAACGTCTCGGGAATGCAGTCGCAAAATTGCTTCCGAGTGGCTTAGAGATTCATGAGAATGGTGGGATCATATGTGTGCCAGCTCGTTTGTCAAAGAAAAAGATCGAAATGTTGGTAAATAAGGCAAATGTCAATTTAGTCCTCGGGCCTGCTGGGTAATTAGAAAAGAGCCTCTGGTTAGAGACCTCTCCATAAAATGATTAGCGCCAGACATACCTCAACCCAAGAATCTGTGCGGAGAGGCTTTTGAGTGCCCAAGATGCGTTATTGCCAACCTAGTGCCGTTTCATGGAATTTGAACGCTATCCTAAAGCTTCTTGAATGAGGGCCCTGACTCATATCCTTCTTTTGCAAGAAAAAGGCTGCTTAAAAAAGGCTTTTCGAAAGAAAACATTCTAGAATTGCGGTCTACGAGCCAGAAGAGGGCGCTGAGGGCCTTCAATGTAGTCTTAAGAGTTGCAGTCTTCAGATTGCTGTATTTATCATGCTTGAGAAGGTTATGGTTCTCCCACCATTGCAGGCTCTGTTCCTCGAAAGGCATAATGTGCACGTCGAAACCTCTCAGCTCTATGATTGCACTGCTTAGTCTAGGTGTTCCATGCTTGTTAAGGAAACAGTAGTAATCATTGAACGTGAGGCTTCTTTTTCTATCTCTAAGTTTCTTTTCCTTTTCCCATAGTTCATCTCGGTCTCTGCGGGCGGTACCGCCAAAAAATTCGCTGACACCAACATTAGTTTCAGAAACAGCTAGTTCAAACGAACTCATCAGCTCAGGTCCTATTTCCAAAATGACCGCCACTAGTTTCAACGAGTACACTTCCAAATGACAAAAGTCAAAAGGAACGTAATTTAAGAAATCATCTACGTAACTCTCTAGCTGATGAAACATCTTATGAGAAAGCTCAACCCTCGACTCGATCTCATGACTCGTATATTTTGGCATGTTTTCAACACCATTCAAAGTCGTTGATATTCCTTTTGATTTGGGATGGAAATTAGCAGTACCATCGTAAGCTATATTTCTCGCGCTTTCAACAAGTAATAGATTAAAAGCAATCGTGCTTTTATCAACCTCAATCTCTGCCATTATGAGAAAGGGATAGTTAACCAGAAGGACTTCGAGGACAAATTAAAAACCAAAATTGAGGCGAAAACGGGCAAAAAGCACTATAGAGATATTCAATTTGGCTGATGAAAACCTTAATGTTTGTCAAACCAACACTATTTTTTGCAAGCGCCAATAAAACACCTTATAAGTAGTTAGTAGTTAGTAGTCAAATTGCATGCTCGGGATTGGCGTAACTGAAGTATCGCATTGACCAACTTTGGTTTTTGCCAATCCCGAACAATTGCCATGAGCTGGAACAAACGACAACCGTCCTCTGCACTTGCTTGTCACATGTGACACCATGTGGCATGTGCATCATTGGGTCTAGACCTTGTCCAACTCTTTATGTTTGTTCGGGGATTGGCACCACTGCTTGGGCTAGTTTGTCAGTGGCTTTGAATGTTTCTTTGATTCTTCCTCTTTGAACATTCTCGCTGTGACCCAAATACCCTTGAAGTCTCATTATGTCCAAGGTAGCCTTCAATATTTGTCCATATTGAAGTTTCTTTGACAGCAGAGGCGTCAATTCTTTCTTGGAAAACTCGGCAGATTTGAAACTGGCAAGTATGGTTCTGCCAATTGCCCAAATAGGACTACCGCGATCAGTCATTTTGCCCAATTGAAACTTGCGGTTCCTTTTGCCTGAGATGCGGGCAACAAAGCTACCATCGGATAGCTTGTAATATCTGTACTGACCAAAATCTTTGCCACGTCCAAGCGTCTTGGGCGATGATGTACCGATAAGGAAAGCATCACTGCACTCATCAAGGAGTTTTGTCATATTTTTGAGTTCTGTGTCTACTGGTGGAGAGATTTCACAGCTTGCATAGCCATCCTGATCAACGGACATTATTCTTATCTGACTTGCTTCCTTACTTGTCAAACTGAAGAGGCCATCGCTCACCACTGTGTCGGTTCCTAGCCTAATTTCTAGAGGTAAAGGTAATTTCCGAATCTTAGGTTCACTTGGCTTTTGCAAATCTACTCACTCTGTATCGCATTGACCGAACTATCTTTATTCGCTGTTTATCCTTAAATAACTTTGCATTGCTTGTATGATTCAATTATGGGCTCGTTTTAGCAGAACTGCACTAGGGCTCGGTTCAGTCATCGACGAAGACTTGACAGAGCAGCCGAACTCAACTCTTATATTCTCAGTACTCCGAAATATCCAAGACCAAAAATGTCTCATAAAGATGAAACTCCTGTGATTTGCATAGACGGATCAACCTTGATACAGCTAACAAAGCAACTAGAACAGAACCTCTTAGCTTTACAAGCAAACATTAAAGAATTAAAGAAACATGTTATAAGCGCATGTGGAAAAAAACGATATGAAAAAGAATGAGCAACTAAGTTTCACTTTTCAATCATCAACCGAAAAGTAACACTAATGCGAACAAACTAAATCAATCGTAGAGGTAACAGAACCCGAAGGTGGTAAGGAAATAAGTCTGGTTTTCCATAGGACATGTGGAGAGTACAAACTCTTGAGGAAACTTGAAAGAACTGTTAAAATCGCATCAATACAGCGTTTAAATGAAAAGGTGCGCCTAAATCTTACCATTGTTGAACCTGATTTGGTGCCACCTAAGGCAGTGAAGCCTGAAGACTATATTGAAACAATTCCAAAATCCGAAACTGAGAAGATGAGTAGAGAGATGGCAAAAGGTCTTGTCAGTGAGCTAGAAAAACACGGAATGGTACCGACTCAACTGACTCAACTGACTCAACCGACTCAACCGACTCAAATCCAAACTAGCATTCCGAGTTTTGCAGCGTTCTCAATCTTGCTTACTAGAGAGGAATATGAGAAATTAGGAAGCCCCACAGTTTTTGATGAGTTCAAGTTGAGACTGGAAAGAAAAAAGTCTGAGTAGCACAAAAGTAGCTTCTCACATCTTGATTCTAAAGCATGTCCCTTTAGTTAACAGTATCCCACAGAAGGAACGTTTATATGGGGGTCGTAACTATATGGAAATGACGGTGATTATGAGGATGGTTTTGAAAGAGAAAACGAAAATAACTGGGTCAAAGACCTCCTACACTCAGTATGTTTCAATTCCCTCTGCGTTGGTTCGAGATTCTCGGTATCCGTTCAAGGAGGGGGAGGAGGTCGAAATCCGCATTGAACAATCTGGCAGAATTGTGATGGAGAAGAAGAAGGAATGAAGGCTGAAGTTGTTGCATGGAGTACCATAGCTGAGGCACTCCTTAGGAAACCACCCAAAAGCGTGAGTTGACCTAAATAAAAAATGAAGCACCTTGTAATTGCAGACTTTTTAAGCTTACTTTCGGCGCTTCAAAAAATCGAGTTTCGCAAAGTAATCAGCACTAGGATTTGATCTTGCCTGTTCAACAGAAAGCTTCCGCAAGTCTAAACCAAGTTCCTTGGATTTTTCATCAATCCATAATTCTCTAACTGCACGAGCAATTATACTTGCTGCTGCCACGGATGTCTCGGTTTCTGCTTTGGGGTGGTGGTACAAATCAAACTTTCTCAAGTCAAGGATTCTTTTCAACCTATCTTCTGTTTTTATCTTATCAAACAGGTCGATTGAAAGCTTGATCTTTCCAGATATTCCATTTTTCGTCAATTCTTCAAAAACATTCCCGATGGCTTGCGCGTGCGCCCATGCTAAGATGTCATTTAGGCTTCGACCTTCCATTCTTACTTGTTGCATCAAATTGTTGAATGAATGGGGGGAGATAGTGACGACATGATAAGATAAGCACGACTTCTGTATTACTTTGGCAAGTTCGGTGATGACATCGAGTCTAAGCTTCTTGCTGTCCATTACTCCTTGAGTGACGAGATATGCACGCTGTTGTTTTGATAAGGCAACCGCTGTCGCTACCAGAGCACCAAGCCATTCGCCCTTACCAGCTTCATCTGACCCAATGTAGGCAACGTATTCATTTTGGTTTTCAAGAGACAAGTTTTACACCGATTGAAGCACATGGTCTGCGATTTTCAAGGATTCTTCTGCTTGTCCCTTATGAGGGATGTCTCCATAATGTACGATTCTATTTCTAGTTTCTCTAACATTTTTAATAGCTTCTTCATCAACAATTTGGCATCCTTTGACTTTTAGTCTCTTTATCTTCTCGGGAATGTTATCATCGAGAGGAGCTCCATCAATGTTCAGAGCTTTCATTTTTTCCCTAAGAACGATCTCATTGCATGTGTCGGCAAGAATAATTGCTATCATCCTTTCATAATCTTTGTCTAGGTTAAGGTGTTTGGCAAATTCCAAAAGGTCTTTAGCTCTTTGAACCGAGATTGGGCGCATTTGCTCTAAGGGCGGCGTATTGGCTTGTTGAGCTAGCTCTATTGTCTTGGTGGCAATTCGCGCAAACTCTTCTGGTTCTATATATGCTGAGCCAGAAACATAGATTGTATCTGTAGAGTACACAATAATATCAACGAACATTTTTTGGGGGAGTTTGATTCGCTTATGTAGCGAAACATATTGCCCTCTGTCTGGAATATCAACTGCGCCAAACTCTTGATCAAGAAGCATCTTGTACCTTTTGGTCGATTCTCCTGAAGAAATACCAATAACTTCGGCTTTTCTGTCATTTCTTTTTGGTTTGCTCATTATTTTTCAGCCCTTGAAGTCATAATCATAACGAAGTATATTATAGCTCTTTTCTCTATGAATCAACCGATTTTTGATAAGAGAACGATCAACCGAAGACTTGACAGAAGTCTCTATTAGGGTTCATGTCGAAAATCGGTTGATAGATTAACTCTTGCCCAATCTGATCTATCTCTTTTCACGTTTTAGATAAGCAATTATCACATGTTGACGGATTTTTTTGTATGACTGTCATAGGACTCATTCCTTATCAAGTTTAGAGAAGCATTTCTTGATTTCCCGCTTGAACTGGAAGATAAAAGCATTGAGAAAACCCTTAAAGAGGGTTCTTTATACTTATTAAGGATATATGAAGCAGAAACACAAAACCCAGTCCGAGAAAACATTAAAGGAGATCATAATTGAGCAACGTGCGACAATATTCGCCTTAGCGATTGTTGTTCTTGGCCTGCTTTTCATAATTCTATCACCTCCCCTTCCATCAGAGGTCAGGGATGTTGGTATATCTCTAATTCCGGCTGGAATCCTTGCAGCTATTGCAGAGCTATATCTTAGGAAAGGTTTTATGCGTGAATTTAGAGAAGCCCAGTATCGATATGAGTTTTTTGCTGAGTTAGAAAGATTGGGAATTAAGAAAATCTACGAAAGTAGAGCGAAGGAAGATCCTATTTTTGGAGAAATTGCCCAGATTGCTAGAAATGAGCCACAACGTCTCAAGAAAATACAGATTTTGGGGATTTCCTTGGCGCCATTCTACACCACTGTAGGTGCTTTAGTAGATGCGCTACTGGAAAATGGATGCAAATTCCAACTCTTATTGCTAGATGCAGACAGTGAAGTAGCAACAAAGAGGGAAACCGATCAAGAAATGATTGGAGTAAAGGATCGGATTCGCAGTTTCGAAAAGTGGATCAAAGACTACATGAAAAAGATTGAATTTAAAGAAAGTATTGAACTAAGAAAGTACAGCTTCATGCCTACTTTTCATATTACAATCTTGAATGAAGAAAGACTTTTTGTTAACCTTTACCCAGTATTCGGAAGCGGTTGGTCTTTTCCAGTTTTGGAAATTGACAAAAATGGAATACTCTTTAAAATATTCCAACAGCAATTTGACAAAGCTTGGAGTAAAGCTAAGCCCCTAGAGTGAGTCCAATTGTTGCACGCCAAGTCCTTGGGTTTATGTGTGCGTGTAGTTCTATTGAGACTAACTTTGATAGACTTGGCGTACGGCGGGCGCATCTCAAATCGCCTCTGCGGGCAAATTCATAGACTTTACCGACCCTAGGAACTATCAGGTTTTGAACATCTTGCGTGCGCGGTAAGCCTTCTCCTGAAAATGACATTCTAACGGTCATTTTGCCAGTTTTATGAATATGCCTCTATCCGTCACATCTACTGAAACTCCTTTGGTGGGGACAATTACCATCGCTCGATGAGTGGGGTCTACTATGATCTGAACATTTCCAGCGTCCTTGAAGGGATATTGAGAGTCTCGTGCTATTACTGAAGGGATGATTAGATATTGGGTATATGCGTTAGGGCTTTTCACAAGCTTGGCCTCTTCTCTTAGCACCATACAGTTCTCACCTAGATTCCACAAAAAGACTAGATACGAAACTATATAAAAATTATATGGGTGCATCGCGCGCGCTGCGCTTATCAGCCAAATCCAATCCAGGAATATACGCCACAACAGTCACAACCAACCAGTCTTTGCCTTGACGTTTACCTGTTCTGGGCTAAGTAGTTGCGCCCGCAGTATATCTCCCCAGCTAAGTTTTAATTGAGTCTTTGAGGATAGTTACATGTTGGTGTATGATTTTGCATAAGATTGGTATCTTGGGAGGGGTGAGCCCTAAATCGACTACAATCTACTATGATTACATTACCCGGGAATATACCAAGCGATATGGAAACCAGAGCTATTCGGAAATTATCATCTACAGCGTCAGCCTTGGAAAGTCATAGCAGAACCGAAAGAACTGATTAGGATCATCAAGAGATAGCCATCCAAGACTACTTCTTTTGCATTCTATCAGAAAAGTTATATAATATTCACCGCAGTTTTAAACATGAGGTGTAACTGAAATGGTTAATGAAGGGAGAGGACGTTTGTTCAGAAGGAAAGATGGAAAATACCTGCTTTATATACCAGTAGACCTAGCTGAAGACAGCATGTTCCCATTCAAGAACTATACTAGGACAAAAAGAGGAGCCGATTCCATTCCCGTCAGAGTAAGCTTCAAGCATGGAGACAGTAGACTGCTCATAGAAAAATGGAAAGAGTTGACAGAAAAGAAGGAATGAGTAGACTTTTGACCTTAGCTTTTTGCACAGTTAGGACAGACTTTTTCTGTTAAAACATGCCACTGTTTCTATCCTTCCCAGGCGCGGGCGCAGTTTCACACCTGCTGCGGTTCTGTGGCAGGTTTATTCTTGTGAACCATTACCTTCAGTAGTTGACGTATTCCACGGTAACGCTGCACAAAATCCTGTCCCTTACTAGTTGTCCTGTAAACCAGCGCATTGCCTCTCTCAACTCTCTCCAGTAAACCAACCCTCAACAAGAAAGAAAGATACTGGTTAAGTTGCGTGAAACTCATGTTTACCTTATACATAACTTGGGTCTTCAAGACTCCTTGCTTGGCTGTTTCCAGAATCTCCTCAAGAATACGTAGTTTATCTCTCCTTTTTGAAAGCATTCTCTGTGTTCCTGTAGAACTGTCTTCTATGACCGAAATGACCATGCAGGTGTTTTAAGCCGTGTTTCGCAAGTTTGAGTATTCCAAGAACTGAAATAGGCTCTTTGTATTTGGAAACCATAGAGGACTTTTACAGAAGACTCTTTCATAATCTATGTGTGCTGCTAAACATAGGATTGCCACTAAGGCATCTGGATACGTTGTTTTGAGATCAGCGAACGTGGGGACAGTGCCATCCGGGATAACGAAGAATGTCGTTGCGCTATCAATCGATCGATCAATCCCCTTTTTTCATTGTTAGAGGTGTAACATGGTGAGCAGACAAATTTTGGAAAATGCAAAGGACAGCCAGGGCGGAATCCGCTGCTATAAATGTGGCAAGCGGCTCAGACTCTGGACTAGAATCCATTATGTTCCAGTTGAAAAAGGTGGAGTCCGGGAGTATGAGCCGGTTTGCAGGGAGTGTGAACAGGGCTAGAATGTTATACGATCAAAATCTCGTCAGCTTGATGGTTGTGGCAGCGATAGTGATAGGCGTACTGCTTGGCATCGATCGATTATGTCTATAACGACTTTGTCAAGATGCGCTAGGTTTTTTGCTTCGATGCGAACAACTATATCGTAGAGTCCATAAGTGACTAGAAGTTAAAACATCCAAAAAGCATATACGTTTCTAGCCGATGCGACTCTTAGCGTAGTGGAGAATGGCGGCTTGTTCTCGGGGCGAAAGAAGTTGAAAGTGGATTGGGGCGAGTTGGAGGATGAAAAGGAAACCCTGTCTAGTTTCTTGCGCAAGACCATCAATGAGGAGGTTGCTTCTGACGACCATAATCTATTGGTAGATTCCGAGAATCTGTCCGTACAAGAGCTGAAGGAACTGGTAAACAAATTCATCTACCACCGACATCTGAACAACGCGTATTGGGTTGCGCTCGAACGTGGTGCTGTTAAGATCCACAAGTTCAAAGAAAAGAAAAGTGAGAAACGGAAGAAGCCAGCGACTCCGCCTTCAACGATTAAGCATGGCTGGTTATGAGCTGTTGCTGAGTGTTCACTTTTCTTTCCACGTTTCATGATTTTACTTGAGGAAAATGTCGTCGCGCGCGCTGCTATTCCTCATACTGTCATCCTTCTGGTCAACAGAAAAATTTCCTCTTGCACAGGGAAGGGCTTGCAAATTCTCAAAATTCACAATTTTCACAATTTTCACAGTCATAGGATTAATTGATAAGGAATATAATAGAGGAAGAATTGAGCCTTGTTTGTTTTGAGACCATGTTCATTTGACTGTATAGACTTTATAGTCAAATAAACGGGGGGTCTTAGTAACACAGCAGCAAAGAGGGTCACAGTCAAGGGCTAAACTGTTTTCCCATAGTCTCTTGCTACCTTGCTGATATCCAATATGTCTATTACTCCATTCTTGTCCAAGTCTGCTATCGAGTTCCAGCGTGGATCTCCGGGTCTTGTGTGGAATGCTTTTGCAACTATACTTATATCAACGATGTTGACGATTCCATCGCCATTCAAATCGCGCGCGCTGTCCCAGCTGACGACTGCCTTACGACAGCAGATGCTAAAAGAAATCCGTGAGAATCAGCCTCAAAAGAGTATAAATTCGCACTTGGGAAATGGTAGCCCGGGAGTTACTCTTACACATGTGGAAGAATACCTTGATTGAGCTCCTTGATTATGGCTTCTTTTAAGGCTTGATTCAGTATGTCAATCTTTCTCTGCTCAGGATCTATCACTGTGCGATGAGGCATTGCTGAGGCATCTCTTGAAAGAACCTCATTCGGATTGAAGCCCAGTGACTCAGCAAAGACCTTCAACTGGTCAAGCTTTGACAGTCTGGTTTTTGGTTTTATGCTTAGGCCGCTCGAAGCGTAGAGATTGCGCAAGAATTCCACACCCTTCATTTTGATGTCATTGTAGGTACTTATCGTGTGACCCATCATGTAGTCAATGTAGTCAGTCGGAATCGTGCTAATCGCGCCTAACTGTGTTCTAAAGTACTTGCGTATCGAATGAGCACGCAAATCATACCTGACTTTGCCACTTTTCTCTATCAGGCCAGCTTTACGATACAATCCTTGAACAACACAGTGCACTGTGCTAGGCGATATTGCTTCAACCGTAGTCTTGTGTTCGTTGCGTATCAGAGGAGAGGAATCCACGATCTCTTCAGGAGGCATACCACGCTTGCGACCGCCTTCTAACCGCTCATTTCCCAAACGTCTAGCTTTAAGATACATCTTCAGATATTCAACTGCCTCACAACCGATGAACGTATCGTAGTCATGGTACTTGCCCTTAGTAATCTCAGCTTCAACGTGCATATGAACAGGCACAACCCCGCTTTCAAGATCAAGCTTCACATGACGATACTGCAACCTTGCCAAAGTGCCAATTCTAACACCGCTTAAGGCGAGTAGACTTACTATGACCTTGTCTCTGAGATCAGCAACGTCAATCACGCCAGCCAGCTCTTCAGGCGTAGGAGCCCGGTCAGGATACCGAATGCTTTTCGGAACCCTAAAAGGCAACGTCAAACCTATGCCATTCACTCTAAAGAGCGCCTTCACGCCTTTGACATGATTGTTTATAGTGCCAGGTGCGAGACCTTCAGCTTGCAGATCTCCAATGAAGTCGTCTAGCTTCAAAACGTACTGCTCAACGACACTCTTGTCTATCGAAGCCTCTCTCGTTATTTCATCAGGACTCTTGCCTATCCACTTGCAGAATCGGTGAACACCGAAAACATACTGGTAAAGCGTATATCTGCTTCCTGTCGTGTACTTCAAAAGATGCGAAGCTAGCCTAAGGACAGAATCGTTTTGAAGAGCAAAAGGTATCAGCGAAGGCATCTTACCAGCAAACGAATCAGCGACATATTCTCGTGCTTTCTTCTCGCGCAAAGATAGATTATTAACGCTCAAGCCTTGGAGCTCATCTAATGCTTCAATGTCATTTCTTACTAGTCGTTGCATCGCTCTATTTCCCCATTCTATAAGGCCTTTTCAGCCCAGAATAACCTATACGCGAGCGGTTAAATGGTTTCTTGATCCTGACCTTATGCGTCTCCAATATGCAATCTTTCAGAATGGCTAATCCTGTCGCAGTGATCTTTTCATGCGCAAGAGGATCCACCGGCTGATCAATGCAAATCAAAATCGCTTCTGGACTTTCAGACACCAACCAACCTATCACTTCCCTTTCGCAAGGCTTCACTTCAGCAGGATTGCAGTTCTTGAAGAGAACATTATCCATATACTTGACATATATCGGAGCTACTTTCCTCCCAATTCCTTTAAAATCAATTTCCTTGCTGTGATTTTCAGAGCTTTCTCTACTTGCCACTTCACCTCCAAATAGCCTTTTGCTTGTTTTGCCAGACATTTCATATTCCTGACAGAGTATAGAGCGACAGTTTTATATAAGATAAGGTCTGACATAACTAAAAGAGGCTGAACATGTGTCAACGCAGATTGCGAAAAGGGATTACTTACAATCACTGCAAAAGCGCATACTTCTCTATCTAGCCAAGCATGAACCTCAAACAATCAACGAAACCGTTAACGGAATTCGTTCACGCCAATACAGGTCCTCATATAAGTCTTCATGGACCGCCTTCAACAGTCTAGAGAAGAAAGGCCTGATCAAGAAAACAGACGTTAAAACCTATCGCGGTAGGGAATATCCGCGTTTTTGGCTTTCAAGCGCAGGTGTTTTCATGGCTCTTGTCGAAGGAGCGTCCCCCCAAGATCTGCTTGTCAAGACTGTTAAGGCTTATCCTAATGATAAAGTTCTGCAATGCTGTCTCGAAATAGCCCCCTTCACAGGAATAGAAGCTTTCAAAGCAGGGCTTTCAGCCATCCTTGCTAAAGGCAAACTCGAACAATCCGACGCAATCACCATAATACTAACCCAATCGGAAAAAGACCTGTCAATCAAACAATTCAAACAGTTCATTCAGATACTAAAGAAGCACCCAGAGGAATACGAGACACTCAAAAAACAAATCGGACAACTCACCGAGTTCCTAGACAAAATCGAAGAAATGATCTGACACCATCCACTTCTCAATCAAAAACCACCGTACAGTTTTGTTAGTAACTATCAAGTGAAGTAGAGAAACTGAAACGGGGGAACCCAGCTTGACCATCCCTAAAGGCCGTTACTTGTGTCGCCATGTTCCCCCGTACCCCTTCCCCAGTTCACCAATGATGAATAGACCATCCAGTGCTTTTCATTTGAACGCGCGCGCTCCGGCAAACTCCTTACGATCCAAGCAGGGCCATTTGCCTTGAGTCTAGTGATCGAGCAAAAAGATTTTCTACCACGCAATTAGTATCTTAGAAAGAGATGTGTTTGATGAAAGGAATATCTGTCATCATTGATGACTCAGAAGAATATCTGGGAATAGTTGTCGGCAGTGATCTTGTCATAGGAGGGCTCTTGGCTCACCCGATCAAACAGTATGTTGGGAAAACAGTTCATATGAAGGAACTGAGCAGAGATATGAAACGAAGTGTTGCAAAGTTTTTCGTTGAAACGTACCTGAAACTGCGTGAAAAGTATGCTCTAAAGCTAAGATGTGGAAAAAGAGAAGAGGTAATCTCTCAACTACGAGCTTTTATTGAGACTTCAGTTAAGGAGAGAAAGGAGCTCCCCACATTTTATGCAGATAAGGGGATAGAGATCTTGCTTCGGAGAAATATACATCCTGCCTATTTTCGATTTCTGACTATCTACCCAGACAAAGAAAAAACCCTGTGTGCAGACATCCTTGCTTGGCTCAACCTAAGAAAGAGCAAAAGCAGACTTATATGGAGGAAAATAGCTAGTCAGATTGAGGAGCTCGACATTGACTAAGAATCCACTTGACGAGTTGGCACAGATTCTGGAAGAGAGAAAGTTCAAACGAAAGACCTTCTTAGCTGTGTTGCTGGATTCCCTAGATCCAATAAGCAGGAAAAGTCGCGAATGGGTCGATTATGAGACGAAGGCCGTTAGCAAGGAAATTGAAGTACTGGGCGCAATCATGCCTGAAGAAACGCCAACATGGAGAGCTCAACTCGAAGATATCAAAAAGAGATTTGAAGGTGCTCTTCAATATATCGAGGAAGTATCTAGAAAGGCTAAGAAGGGAGAGCTGAGATCAGTTGGCGATGTCTACAAGCGGCAACCGAGCAAGCAACCTTACGAGCTTCCTGAACTGATTGTACCAGCCAAGAGAGAGAAGACTCCTTTGGATGCAGCACAAAGCGTGCTAGCAATATGGGATGCTGCTTCTGATCTGGAAAGTCTTGTGAACAGGGTAGAGCTTGAAGCTATCCGAACCTTGAGACTAAGGCAAATTGTGAGAAAGGAAATAAGGACGAGCTAGAAGTCTCCTGATGTCGTTTGGCTCTCGCCAAACTCCCACCGATGCGAGCAAAGGCCGTTTGCCAACAATGCCGGTTAATCGACTTATATGTCTCTCGGGAGCGTTAACTACCAAGGAAGACCAAGCGGTGATACAGGAATTCCTGTCAAATAGTAGTAGACACTGAAGACTACGGTGAGCAGTATCACAATAGAAGTCATAGCAGTTCTCCAATCCACATGACCCTGCGAGACCCTATTCATCTGGAATCCCAGAGAAACTAGACCATAGGACAGAAATGCCCATGGCACAAGGATGATTCGTGTATCCAAAACTAGGTTTAATATGTTCAATAATGACTCATTCGAGTTTTGCAGGTATCTCACAATCCCAAACAGTATCCCCCAAAACAGTAAGTTTGTGGCACTTGAGCTGACGAGGTCAATCGTCACTTCTTGACTTCTACCAGCGTGCGGACGAAACCATCTTACCATCAGATAAGCTAATATCCATACTGCAAGAAAGCCAAATGAAAACTGCATATTTTCTATCATGTTCATTTCGTAGTCGTGTTCAATCCATGAAACCGCAGCTTTTAAGATTATCGATACAATACCGTTGCCAAAACATATTGAATGAAACAGGTCGAAAAAACGCCACTTCTGATGCGAAAATTCTGCTGATAAGATTTCCGACTGAGAATGAATCAAATGCGCTATTACCATAGAGGCATAGAATTCCTGAAATTGCGGTGAGTTGCTTCCTGCTTCGATCGATCGAGGTTACAAGACTAGAACATTGCTAGATAGCAGAAGTTCGGAATAGCGCACCCCAAGGCAGACTCTTCTCGCTTGTATGTTCATACCCAGGCAGGAACTTGGTCAACCGCACTTGACGAGTAACCAAAAACGGACTGCAAAGCAACCGATTCCACAGGAACAACGCTTGCTTGAAACCGTACTTCTCAATCAAACCCTTCCAAGACGTTACAAACGCAGGAAAAACCCAACTGTAACCCCAACTCATACGCTCAAAACTCTGTTTTGCCAAGTAGTTCCCAATGAGGTAGTAGACTATACCCTGCAAACCCTTTCTTGTTTCATGTAGAGACCTGATATCTACAATAGGCGACTTATGTATCTCAGCCCACTGCTTGCTAAGCCACTCTTGAGGCATATACTTCCCCCTAAAAACTATGTGCAAAACACCATTACCCTCATTCGTGCGAATCTTCCAATACTTCATCTTAAAGTGATATTTCCGAAAGATGCGCATTTTCAAAGCTCTAAAGTCAGCGTTAAGATTGCGACCGACTGACTCAGGAGAGCTTGTAAGCGTCAGAAACCTCAATCTCTCCTTTCGACTTTTGCCAACCGTAAGGCCACTCATCAAACGCTGAAAAGCCCGCCTCTGCTTCTTAGTGTAGCCAACTTTACCGGCTTCTATGTAACGTCTAAGTTCAAGATGGAAAATCCGGGTAGACAATTTTCGGGCAACTGAATAGGAACGCCCTGCTTATGGCAAGAAAAAAGGGAAGAGTATTCTTCAACACATGGAATGGTAGCCCGGGAGAGATTTGAACTCTCGCCAAGCATATTTGGTATGCTTTTTTACCGGTAAACTTGGGCGGGGGTCCCACCCCCCGCACCACTTATGTCACACACACAAATTAGACGGAGTTCAAATTGCGCATTGTTTTGTTTTCGTCACTTTGTCAGTAAAACATTTCATTGGAATTTCGGATTGAACTCATGTATTTGATAAGAGTAAAGGCTGATATCAAGGCAACCGTCTATTATGTTGTCCAGAATGCCTCTTTCTTCTAGCCGTTGTGTGGGGTTAACTCCGTTTGGGTTGCCTAGACTGTCTGCTTCGTTGAAAATGAATTGTGTAACGTTCCAAATTTTGTCAGCTAGATTTCCAAACATTTCAATGGTAGCTGGGTTGATATGGCGTTCAATTACTGGAGATCCTTGAGCACGTTCCTCGTACGGAATCAAATCCCCTGCGACATCTAACGGCGCATGCATAACAGGCTCATAGAATTCCCAATCATCAAGCCCTTGATATCCTGTCTTCATAATGCGAAAGGCAGCTAGCAAAAACCAGCGCATCCCATAACGGTCTGCGACATCAATATTTGTACTTGCATTCTTCAAATAACGTGCAGCAACGTCCATTTCATTTGCCCATTCTAGGACAATTTCACTCCGAATATTGTTGATCATTTTCTGCCTGTCCACCATCGCCAAGAAAAAGTAAATGTCAAATCCCAACGAAATTGCAAGTGCAATAGCAATAAAACTTATGATGATTTTATATCTCATGCTTCTTCGCACCACCAAATGCTTTATGAAACGAAACAAGTTTAAATTTTGTGTGTACACACCATTTATGTAGAAAATGCGGTTATGTTGAAACATGTGTATCTAATGAGGATGCGGAGCCATGAGTGAAGCTAGTCGGTATCCTGAACCAACCGTTGGAGGATTGATATTGAATGACAGCGGACAGGTATTATTGGCCAAGTCGAGCAAGTGGAAAAATCGTTTCACACTTCCGGGAGGACACATAGAACTCGGGGAAACGATAGAAGAAGCCTTGAAAAGAGAAATCAGAGAAGAAGTTGGGTTAGAGATAAAACCAATTCGATCCTTGCTAATGCAAGAAGCAATCTATTCAGAGGAGTTCTATAAACCAAAGCATTTTATTTTTCTAGATTACCTCTGTGAAACTGAAACTGCCGATGTTAAAGTTGACAAAGACGAGATTCAAGAATCTGTTTGGGCGGATCCAGAAAAGGCTTTAGAAATGAACGTTGACTCATTCACAAAAAGAACGATAAAAAAGTATTTGGAGACGGGAGATAACCCATAAGCAAGAGCAATTCTCTGAGGGCATACGTTGAAACTGGCTCTTGTCATGACCGCGTGCGTAACTCAGAAGCCTAATAACTCAAATAGACAATTATTGACTTCTGGAGCGTATTGTAAGGCAATGTACTCAATTCTCAACGCAATCGGCAACACACCATTAGTGCGCCTTAGCAAAATCACAAGAGGCTTACAGTCCGAGATTTTCGTTAAACTGGAATACTACAATCCCACAGGCAGCTACAAAGACCGTATGGCCCTTGCCATGATAGAAGAAGCAGAAAAACAAGGAAAACTCAAACGCGGCTACACCGTAATTGAATACACAGGGGGAAGCACAGGCTCTTCTCTCGCCTTCGTATGCGCAGTCAAAGGATACAAAATCAAACTGGTCAGCTCAGACGCGTTCTCTGAAGAGAAGATCAGAACCATGAAGGCATTAGGAGCTGACGTTATCATTGTGCCCAGCAAGAATCACCAAGTCACACCAGAATTGATGCAAAAAATGATAAACAAAGCAAAGAGACTAGCTTCCAAGCCAAAAACCTACTGGACTAACCAACTCAACAACCCTCATCAACTAAGAGGTCACAACAAGATGGGAGAAGAGATCCTAGCCCAAATGAATGGCCAACTTGATGCATTCGTTGCAAGTGTAGGCACAGCCGGATGCGCCATGGGCGTCGCAGAAGTGCTCAAAGCCAAAAATCCAGACATTAAAGTTGTAATAGTAGAGCCAGCTGAGTCCCCAATAATATCCAAAGGCGTAGAGGGAAAGCACCACATCGAAGGAATAGGATTAGGAATGATACCGCCACTGCTCAGAAAGAACCTATACGACGAAATTATCACTGTCAAGGAAAAAGACGCCAAGCAGATGACACGCAGACTTGCCCGCGAAGAAGGCATATTCTCTGGGACCTCAACTGGAGCAAACGTGCTGGCATCCATAGAACTCGCCAAAGAATCCAAAAAAGGAAGCAAGATTGTAACAGTCGCAGTTGACACTGGTTTGAAATATCTTTGGACCGAACCCTACCTCAAAAACATATAATGCAACGAACATGATTGAGAAAGAAACACAACTCAGCAAAGCAGCTTCACCAAGAAAAGACAGAAACGCAAACGGCAACTAGCATGAAACAACGGTATCAATCATAGCGCGTGCTTTAGTGTCTGATCAGGGTTCTTAGGGTTGTTCGTTCAATCGGCCAGATAGGTCTTCCCAATTGAACATTTCGAAGCAGATTAGGGTTTCCGTCTTGCGAACAAATGGAGACTTTCTCATCTCCATGACCCTGAGGTCTATGTCCTTGATTGCTCCACGAAGTACGATGACAAAGTCAAAAGATCCGTGAACAAAATCCATCCTTTCCACTCTAGAGTCTAAAAGCAATCCTCTAGACAAGACTTCATCGCAGAACTCTTTCTCCTTTCCGGGTTGAATCTCCACGAGCACATAAGCGCGCGCGATATTATCTTGAGGTCTCATAAGTATTTTTCCTATTGGCTACCTTATTATTGTTTCCAACAAAACCGCGCGTGCTAGCGCGCGATAGGGAAGGAAGGAATAAAATTTCTATAGTTAAATAGCGCGAGCTTTCAGCTGACCAAATTATAGGATTCAACCTATTCTTTGCCCAGAAAACTGAGACGCCACAGTGAGCGGAATGAGGCTCGCGCTAAACCATAAATATCAAAATAGGCTGTTCTCAGTAAAATGCCACATAATCTTCCGCCGGTCTTCTACACAGAACCCGTTTCGTTAGTAACCATTGTTGCGTTTTTCCTATAGCATATGCTTTTACTTGGATCCTGCAGGATTGATCATCATATTACATCTTCCCTTCAAACGAACTTTAAGGTCGCCTGCACGCGTCTTATATTTCCTAGGGCTTGGCGGACCTCTTGTCGCTGCACTTTTGTTGACACATCTGTCTTACGGACAAGTTGGTGTCCTCAATCTACTTAATGATGCATTGAATTGGAGATTTGGGTTAATCTGGTATATTCTTGCGATTGCACCTCTAGGAATCATATACTTGACAAGTGCATTCTTTTACAGGCTATCGCGAAAGGAGCGATTTGCCTTGTTCAAAAAGCCGTCAAAAGGGTTTCTCACCTTGATTCTGGTCCAGATCTGGGTTGTAATTGCGGAGGAATTCGGGTGGAGAGGCTTCGCACTTCCCCATCTTCAAGAACTCTTCGGATGGCTAGGCGCAGGCTTCCTTCTCGGGATTCTTTGGGCTTCTTGGCACCTGCCTATGTTTTTTGTTCCAGGATCAAGTCAATATGGATCTTCGTTTCCCAAGTATCTATACGTTCTCTCTGTTTGGTCCTTCTTTATGACAATGCTCTACTATCAAACCAATGGAAGCATTCTTTTATGCATGGTCTTTCATGCAGCAGCAAATCTTTGGGCATTCACAATCAATGTTCCTGAAGGTGCTGAACGGTTTGCCTTCCTACTCCATCTGCCCATGCTACTAATTGCAATAGCCCTGCTCCCTGCATAGCAAGAGAAAGAAACATAACATCGTGGCTTTCTAAGAAGTCAATCTTCTCTCCTTTGCCCTTATCAAAGTTCAATTCCATTTTCAAGACCCTATAGAACTGGTCAGGATAGCGCGCTCACATCTCAAGCTACCATAACTAGTTAACAACGGACCTATCGAGCCCCACATACTTGCTGGATACCTTTTACCTTCTAAATCTGCCAACTTCTGCAAATTTGTCCAGACAAAAACTTTACCAATTGTCCAGACAAATCAGCACCGATCCTTCGAAATCTCTACTTGAGATTAAACAATTCCCCTGCAAATCTTATGGCGAGGGCATTGGAGCGCGCAAAGTGTTGCAAATCACATCCCGCCAGATTTGAAAGCCCAAATCTTCCTCAGCATTCCAACAGAAAAAGAAGATATTTGCGGGAAACGTCTCCAACATTGAATCCGTTAGAACCAAAATGCCAGCCCCTTGAAACAACATGCTTACTAGCACAAGTTCATCGTGGGGTGAAAAAATAGACGGAGGGAGCGAACTATAACAGGTCGAACGATCTTTATAGTTCTGACAGCCCCACGCGCGGCGCGCTTTTCATGATCTGACAGAAGAGTAACAAAGCGCAGAGATTCTGTGACACTTCAAACACGGATTCGTCGCAGACTGAGGTGCGCGCCCAATGGTCAATCACAAGTTTCAGCGCACTTTTTCCAACGCCTTGTCAACATCCCTCAGCCCAAGTTCTCTGAGAATCTCTGACGTTGGTATGCCATTCTTGTCCCAGCCAACAGCTTCATAATACCTCTTCTTGTACTCTTCAACCGCATCCTTGTCAGCGGCCTTTCCTTTATACGGCCCGGAGGGCAAAGGCTTGTAAAATCTCGGCGGATTATCATCATGAACTTTCGGATCCCACTTCAAATCCGGACCGCCTAGAAGCAACATTGCTCTCTGCAGTTGCAGCACCTTTAACGCTTTTGTGAAGCACCAATCTTCCCTCGTTAATTCCAGCCCCGTGACTGCCTCATAAAAGTCAAATCTAACATTTCGCGACACAGCGAAACTGTTGAAATTGCAGTACACTCCTGAATCGTTAAAAATCTCCATCAACTCACTTCCGCCTCCGTCCAACGGCAAGCTGGCCGTGGACGTGTGGTCTCCGCCTTGCACTGAGCACGCGTAGGAAATGATTTCCGGATAATCTTTTCCGCTGCGGATTCCATGAGCGCCAATGCTTATGCCCTTCGACTGCACAGCGTAAGGCAGCAAATCCATATTCTTCATTTTGCCAATTTTTAGTGCTGCACGATATGTTCCTTCAGCCAGCACGTCGCCTATGCCTTTTCTGAAAGCGATTTTCTTGGCTAACGCTGCAAACGCTTCCGCATCGCCCCATTTGAGTTCTACGCCGTCCAAGTCTTCCCTCGTCAATATGTCTTCTTGGAAAAGTTCAGCTGCGAAACCCATCACGTTCCCAGTCTGTATGCCGCATAAACCTAAATCGTCAATAAGCGACACTAAGAACACGTTTTCCTCCGGCGTGAAAATTCCCAGGTTCGGGCCCAAATAGGCCTGCATCTCATAATCCGGATTATCAGTTATCGCCCCCTTGAACTTTCCATCCTTAATAACCGAAAGCTTCAAGCAAGTGGTTGGGCACCCGAAATCGCCCCAATACTGTTTCATCCAAACTCGGTTCTCAAACTTGTCAACACCAAAACTCTTCTCATCATGCCACTCTTCCTGCCAGTTTCTTATAGGCTCAGAGCTTGTCTTCGCCCCCACCTCATAGCCAGCAGCCCCAGTTCCCCAGCGCCTCCACATTTCACCTTCATAGACATTCTCGCACACTTTCTTGATCAACCTTTTCACTTTCTCAATGTCAGCCACCTCTGGCAACGGCCCAGTGCCCTTTGCAACCACCGCCTTAAGCCTCTTAGCACCCATAACCGCCCCATAGCCACCGTAACCAGCAGCATGAGCCCACTTTGACCCAACAACCGCCGTGCGCACCCTGTTCTCCCCAGCAGGCCCAACATACACCATCGCAGGCTCCTTCCATTCACCGTACCGCGGATAACGCGTCTGCAAAAGCTCTCTGCATTCCTTAGTAAGCACCGCAACCGTCTGCTTTCCATCCTTACCCCAGACGCCACTTGCATCCCTAAGCTCAACATCAGAATCTTTAATAAACAAGTAAACAGGCTTCTCCGCCTTACCAGTTACGATTACCCCATCGTAACCGGCACATCTCAGCTCGACTCCAAATTCTCCAGAAAGCGTGGAGCCTACTACGCCGTTGCTTTGCGGAGACTTGCCCGACACGCAAGTCCTGCCTCCTGGGAAATATCCTGTCAGAGGGCCTGTTAACAATAGAAGTATGTTTTCAGGTCCCAGAGGGTCTACCGTTTCCCATCTGCTTCCCAGTCGATCCCACAGGATTTTTGCGGCTAATCCTCTGCCACCTACGTAATCCTTCAAAACTTCGTCGCTGAACCCTGTTTCCTTAATGCTTTGCGTTGAAAGGTCAATGTCAAGAAACTTTCCAGCATAACCCAAAATCACAGATACTCCTCCCCAATCTTTCCATAAATCTTGGCCGCCAGATCCCGCGTTATCTCCTCAGGCTTGCGTGCATAAAGCTTATAGGCGCTGTCTTTCCGAGGCACAGTTCTAAGCACGTTCCAGCTTCCCTCTTGACACACCTTGACACACTGCGGATTACCATGACATAGGTCACAAATTACGACGTGCTTCTCCCTAGGATGCATGTGAGGAATCCTGCCAGGACAAGCGTCGATGCATTTTCCACAGGCAATGCAAGTCTTTTTGTCTACCAAAACTGCGCCTGTTCTCTTGCTTATTGAAAGGGCGTCTACTGGGCACGATTTCACACAGGGATAATCCTCGCACTGAGCACAGAAATGAGGAAACTCCAAACCTGGAACCAGCATGAAAACTCTGATCATTGAAGCGTCTGGCCATATGCGGTTTTCATGGAAAAGTGAGCATGCGATTTCACATTTTCTACATCCACTACATCTTGAAAGTTCTCTTGCTATCCAAATTGGCTCCTTTTTCCTTGTCAAACCTGAGTTCCTCAAAATCTTGTAGAGTTTCTGTTACGTTTTGCTCTGATTTAAATGTGATGTTGGCAAATCTCTTTAAGCCTAACATTCTATTCACAGGGAGGGAGAAAGCTCTCAAATTGCAGTTTCAAGACATAATCAACTGGATGATGAATTTTTCCACACAGTATGGATATTGCGGGATATTCCTAATCAGCCTAGCTGGCGCAATGTCAATTTTCTTCCCAATCCCATACACTGTGGTCATTTTTGCTTTGGGAGGCGCTTCCTCCTTAGATCCCATACTAATTGCATCAGCAGCAGGGTTGGGCGCAGCTATCGGAGAATTTTCAGGATACCTCCTAGGAATCGGCGGCAGAAAAGTCATCAGTGAACGGTACAAGAGAAAAATGGATTTTCTCGTGAAGCTTTTCAACAGGTTCGGTCCAATCGTAATTTTCATCTTCGCACTTACACCATTGCCAGATGATCTGCTTTTCATACCGTTAGGCGTGATGCGCTACAGCGTCATTAGAACCTTTATTCCAGCATTGATTGGAAAATTCTCTATGAATTTAATCGTAGCCTACAGTGGGCGCTTTTCGGTACAGATTATCAATGACATTTTTGGGGTGGAAAACACTTGGATGTCCGCCTTGATCGGCATGGTTCTTGCCATAGTTTTGATGGTTGCTGTGCTTGTTATCATGTTTAAAGGAGACTGGGAAAAGCGCCTCGAAAAATACGTAGCGAAAGAAGGAGAGACAGAAAATTCTAGGACCAGAGCAGAAGATGGAGGAGGATTTGCTTTAATGAAAACCTCATGCGATAGTCTAATAATGCGAAGGCTTTACAAGAGAAATTGGGACGGTTGAAAAGCTTGAGAGTTACAGCTGACTTGCACATTCACAGTCGTTACAGTCGCGCTACGAGTGAAAGAATGTCCGTTGGTGACATAGCTCGTTTTGCGAAGATCAAGGGTTTAAACCTTGTGGGCACAGGGGACTTCACACATCCGAAGTGGCTTAAAGAACTGAATGAAACCTTGGTCCCAGAACCGGAAACCGGTCTCTACAAACTTGCAAAAAACCCCGATCTTCCTATACATTTTATGATAACAACAGAAGTCAGCACAATATTCGCGGTCAAGGATGAAATCAAGAAGGTTCACCATGTCATTCTAACGCCAAGCTTGGAAAATGCTGCACAGATTAGCGATAGACTATCAAGATATGGCAACTTAGCATCAGACGGCAGACCAACATTAAGCCTCAACGCGGCACACTTGGTTGAAGAGATAATGGAGGCCTCAAGCCAGAACATGGTTTTTCCAGCGCATGCCTGGACGCCCTGGTTCAGTGTATTCGGCGCCTTCAGTGGCTTTGACAGCATCGAAGAGTGTTATCAAGACATGGCAAAGCATATTCATGCACTGGAAACGGGGCTTTCATCTGACCCCCCTATGAACTGGCGCCTAAGCAGACTTGACAAATTTACCCTTGTTTCAAACAGTGACAGCCACAGTTTTTGGCCGTGGCGCTTAGGCAGAGAGGCCAATGTCTTCGAACTGGAGAAGCCGAGCTACTGCGAAGTTACTGATGCCATTCGCTTGAAGGATAAGGCGCGGTTCAAGTTTACGATTGAGACCGATCCGGCTTACGGGAAATATCATTGGACCGGCCACAGGAACTGCAAAGTTTCGCTTCCGCCGGAGCAGGCGGTGAAATTTGGCAACATCTGTCCAGTTTGCCGCAGAAAGCTTACAAAAGGCGTTGAGCAACGTGTTGAAGAGTTAGCTGACCGTCCTGCAGGTTTTAGGCCGGAAAATGCTATTGGATTCATGCATCTGCTTCCGCTTTCTGAGATCATTGCAACGGTTTTGGGGGTTGACTCTCCGTCCATTCAGAAAGTGTGGAGCATTTACAATCCGCTTGTTGAGAAGTTCGGCGATGAATACACTGTTTTAATTGATGCTTCAAAGGATGCACTGAGCGCAGTTGCAGGTGAGGAAACTGCTGACGCGATAGTTAGAGTTCGGCTTGGAAAAGCCAAGGTTGTGCCTGGATACGATGGTGTCTACGGGCAGCTCGTTCTCAAGGAGCAAGTTGTGGAAAATGCTTTTCCGAAAAGAGTTCAACAGTTGAATCTTACCGATTTCACTTTGTAGGTCTTGCTTCGTGGTTCTGTTGTATATGTGCTGTACAGATATACGAGAAGGCTTATTAAGTCGTAATAGACACGATGGTTACGGGCTGTCAAATGGAGAGTATCACAGAGCAAACGAACAGAATAGACGATAAAATCTCAAAAATCATTGACAGAGTTCTGAATCAAATCTTCGGAAAAGAAGCCACCCTTCTAATATACAGACACTTAGAACACAACTACCGCCTCAAACGCAACGAGATAGGTAGAAAGATCGAGGTGTTCGCTCAAGGACTTGAAGACTTTCTGCGATCAGGAGCCTATGTTATTGAACGGAAAATTCTGAAAGACATATACTCAAGCTGCGGCCTGATTCGCAGATTGGAATCGGAAAGGGTCAATTACGAAGACGATTTTGTCAGCCAAATGAAACTGTTTATGCGGAAAGCATAGGGACATTTCGTTTCTCAATCCGTTCTGCATCTTTGTATTAATTCTACGTTTTCAAGGCAACAATTGAGGGTAAACCATAGCAATCTTATAATGCCCCTTTTGAATTAGTACTCTAAAACTTGAAATCTCAATGTTGGAAGGGAGACAACGCTTGAAGGAAGTTTTAGCCAAAGTTGTTGACGCGGCGGAGCAGAAATTCGAGGCCGAATACGTTGAGGTTCGCGCTCAAAAACTTCACAAGACTATGATCACGCTTAAAGAGGGCCGTGTTGAAGCGGCTAAGCAGGGAATTGAGAACGGCGCAGCGTTACGCGTGCTAGTTAAAGGCACTTGGGGTTTTGCTTCTGTCGGGGCTCTAGATGTTAGAACATTAACTGGTGCTGTTTCAGACGCGTGTAAGATGGCTGAGGCTGCAAGTTCAAGACGTAAAGCACCAATAAAGCTGGCTCAAACCAAAGCTTTTGAAGATAAGGTGGCATCGCGCCCTCGGAAAGATCCGTCAAGAATTCCAATAGAAGACAAAATAAGTACTGCGCTAGCTGTGAATGATGTGATTTTAGGCTTCGATAAACGTGTAAAGAGCTGCACAATAAACTATCTTGACTTAACTGGAACAACTTTTTTCGCCAACAACGAGGGCGCATACACTGAAGAAGGTAAGCTCTATGTCTGGCTGGGAGTTGGCGCCATAGCAAAAGAGGGAGATGTCTTCACTTTCAGTCGGGAAGCGGTAGGTTCAACATCTGGGTATGAAGTGTTCGATGTTGAAACGCCTGAAAAAGTCGGCCAAATGACTGCGAAACGTGCAATTGAACAATTAAGGGCGAAGCCTCCGAAGGGAGGCACGTTTCCAGCAGTTCTGGGGCCAAACGTTGTTGGCACATTTGTCCATGAGGCTTTTGGACACTTAGCTGAAGCAGACTTAACATTGTCAGGTTCAGTTCTATCCGACAAGCTTGGGAAGAAAGTGACATCGGACGTTGTTACTTTTTATGATGACGGCACGATAAAAGGCGCTTTTGGCTCTTTCAAGTATGATGACGAGGGAGTTCCCGCGCAGAAAACACTCCTCGTGAAAGGCGGGTCGTAGTTGGGCTGATGCACAACCGTGAAACTGCGCACCAGTTTAATGCAAAACCAACTGGGAATGCGAGGGCCGAAGACTTTCGCGTTGAACCAATAATCCGGATGCGCAACACGTTCATTGAACCAAAGGACTATTCATTCGAAGAATTGGTCGAAGACATCAAATTCGGTTACTACCTCAAAAGCTTGAGAGGCGGCCAAGCAAATCTGGACGGCACTTTTCAGGTAGGCATCCAAGAGGCTTACGAAATAGATAACGGTGAACTCGGCGAACCAGTGCGGAACGCTTCTATTAGCGGTAACACGCTTGAGACTCGATCGATCGATCGAGGTCTTGGTTGGTGGTAGCGCTTAAACAGGAAGAAATGTTAATTTTAGCTGAAAAAGCTGTCAACATTGCTGTGAAGAAAGGGGCTGATGAAGCTGAGGCTTTTGTGTTTCAAGGTCTAAACACTAACGTAGGCATTGAGCGGGGACAGATTGCCAGAACCTCTCGGACAATTGACAGAGGTTTAGGAGCTAGAATCATAATCAACAAGGCAGTGGGTTTTTCCTACACCAATATACTGGAGAGTGAGGCTGTTGTTGAAGATACGGTTCTGAGAGCGTTGGGTTCTGCCAAGGCGAGTAAACCGGATAAGGACTGGCACGGTCTTCCAGCTAAGAAGCCTCTTCCGTCTGTGAAAGATACCTTTGACCCCAGAATTGAAGAACTGCGTTCAGAGGACTTGGTGGAGACCGCTTCTGCAATGTTGGATGCTGCTGAAAAGACAGATAAGCGGGCTTTTCCGATAGAGGGCGGGGCGGGAGCGGCGTGCTTGTCAGTGGCGATTGCTAACTCCAACAGCGTTGCAGTCGCTGAGTGTGGAACGATGATTGAATGCAGTCTGGCGACGATAGGTCGAGAGGGAAGCGAGGTGACGCCGGAATGCTTTGAGTTTAATTTTGAAAGAAGATATGACATCAATCCTGAATGGGTTGGTGAGGAAGCTGCTAGGCTGGCTGTTTCGGCGTTAAAGGCTAAGAAGATAGAAACAAAGAGCCTAAGCGTGATATTCACGCAGTTTGCATTGCAGCAAATTCTCTATTTTACTCTCATTAACGCTGTTAAAGCGGATTATGTGCAGAGAAATCAGTCAGTCTTTAAGAACAAGATAGGAAGGAAAGTGGCTTCAGAGAACGTGACAATATACGATGACGGCTTGTTGGACGGCGGCATACGCACGTGGAGATTTGACGGTGAAGGAGTTCCTCAACAAAAAACACTCATCATAGAAAAGGGAGTTCTGCGCAACTTCATTTACGACAACTACACAGCCAAGAAGGAAGGAAAAGAAAGCACGGGAAATGGTGCAAGGGCTGGGCATCTGTCTACACCGAACGTTGACTCAACCAACTTTCACATTTTGTCTGGAAACAAGTCGGCGGAAGAGCTCATCAGCGAAGTGGGTGAAGGGCTTCTCGTTTATTCCGTTCAGGGTGCACATAGCAGTAATCCGGCGAGCGGAGAATTTTCTGTTGTTGCGGCTCCTGCTTGGAAAATTGAAGATGGCGAAATTGCACATGCTGTTAAAGGTGCGATGTTGGCTGGGAACATCTTTCAGGTGTTGACAGATATTTGCGGGCTGGGTGACAATGAGAGAAAGATTGGGCAACTGGTTGCACCATGGGTTCTTGTGGGAAACGTTAAAGTCATAGGAAAATAAATAACTCGGACCTTCATTTAACGCATGGAGAAGGCGGGACAGTTGAGCGCAGGAAAACTGAAACAGAGATTGCTTAAGTACAACACGCCTCGGAGAATAGTTCAGCTGCTCTCCTTCATGTTCTTCAGTGCAGCGATATTCAATCTGAGCTCGCTTCCGCTTTTGTTTCCTGTTCTTTGGACTTGGGGTTTCAGGTTGAACATCGTAGGGGACGCTTTCACCGCTATGCAGTTGATGTTCAGCGGGTGGAATGCTGATGTTGTTTTTCCCTGGCTTGCAATAGCTTCATTCTTGATCGTGGGCATCTTGATTGGTAAATCTCTGTGCGGCTGGGTTTGTCCCTTCGGTTTTATCCAAGATCTAGTTGGTTTGATCAAGCGAAAACAAATCGACGTGTCGCCGAGAACCCATGAGACCATGATCTACATAAAATACATTGTCTTGGCCATTGCTTTATTCATCAGTGTGACTTTTTCAGCTTCAAAACTTGTGGGTTTCAGTGATAACTATCATAAAGCTTTGGGCATTTTCGCCGATGCACCCTTTACTGCGCTGAGTCCTTCAGAGACTTTGTTTGCAACCTTGCCAAAAATGGTCCAGGATTTTCGTTTTGCAATATTTGAAAAACAGGGTGTGGACATCTTGTCCGGATTTTTGGCCTTGCCTGCGCTTTTTTGGATACAGTTCGCAATCATGGTCAGCGTTCTGGTTTTTGTGGCTTACGTTCCGCGAAGCTGGTGCAGATATCTCTGTCCGCATGGGGCTATTATGGCTGTTATGAACAGATTTAGTTTTATTGGTTTACGCAGGGAACCTTTTAAATGCGAAAAGGGCGGATGCGGTGCCTGCGTTCAAGTTTGTCCAACCCGTGTGCCTATATTGGATTTGCCTTGGGAAAAATTCAGTGACCCCGAATGTATTTATTGTATGAAATGCGTCGACGCTTGTGAAAATAAGGCCATCAAGTTGACATATCCCTAGCTTTTCCGTAAAGCGTTTTTTAGCTTTTTTGAGCCCAGAAGCTCTTTGAATATTCGGTTAACACGGCTTCATAGATGTTTTTTGTTTGTTGAGCTATTCTGTTCCAGTTGTATTTTTCCTGAATTTTTTTGTATGCGTTTGTTCTTAAACGATTTGCGTAGGCTTGGTCTGTCAATACTGTTGTTATTCCCCATGCAAGTGAGTCAGGATTCCCTGCGTAAACTTTGACGCCGTCCACGTCGTGTTCAACTATTTCTGATAGACCGCCGGTGTCTGAAACTACAACTGGACTTTTCGCTGCCATTGCTTCGAGGGCTACTATGCCAAAGGGTTCGAAAAGGGATGGCACGACAGATACGTCGGCGCATCTTTGCAGTTTTCTGAGAGTTTCATCGTCGACGAATCCTGTGAACAATACTTTGTGGGCTAGTCCCATGCCTTTGACGAGTTCTGAAAGCTGGTCTTTCATGTAGCCGTTGCCTACGATGATGAATTTTGCATTGGTTTTTTCTAACACTTTAGGCACGGCGTTGACGAAGACGTGAACTCCTTTTTCATAAACTAGTCTTCCCACAAAGAGCACAATTTTCTCTTCGGGCAGAGCAAACTTGCTTCTGAATTGGTTTAGATTATCATTTTCAATTTCTTCGTAGACTTCGGTGTTCACGCCGTTTGGAACCATAATCAGTTTGTCTGTGGGAAGTCCGAAAGCCCATTGGACGTGTGAGACCATGTAATTGCTGCAGCATATGACCTTCCATGCTTCATAGGTAAGCCATGCTTCTGTTTCATGGATCATTCTTTCATAGTCGAAATGAATTCCGTTTCTCCGGCCGATTTCAGTAGAGTGTACTGTGGCGAAAAATGGTTCTCTGAAAACGTGTTTTAAACCGATTCCCGCTGTTGCAACAAGCCAGTCGTGTGCGTGGAAAATATCGATCTTTCCGCCTACGCTGCGAGCAATGGCGGCTGCTTCTTTCTGCATGTTTACGTTCATGAGGTAAACCCATGTTGCAAAATCAGGCGCCGGGTTCTTGTAAGAATCTATGCGGAAGACTTCTACGCCATCAACGTTTTCATGTTGTGGGGCTCCAGGGAAATCACATGTAACCACGTAGACTTTTGCGCCGTTTTTCGCTAGGCTTCTTGACAGATTGTAGACGTGCGGAGAGATGCCGCCGATAATTCTAGGCGGAAACTCCCAAGTGAGCATCAAGACGGTCAAGTCTCGGCTCATTTGAGCGTCTTACCCTCCGCAGCGTTCTTGTAGGTTTCCAGAATGTCTTTTATCCATTCCTTTGATTTTGGTGGGATCACTTTTATTTTGTCTGCCGGAACTTTGTATATTCTGACTATTTCGTCTCGCATCCATTCAGACTTGGCGACTAGTTTTCCAGCTTCATACATTCCTAGCCACTCAATGCTTTTGATGGACATGTTGAAAGGTGAGTTTGCACCGTGAGAACGATGTTCTTCTAGACTTTCCACTGAGTAAACAAACGGTATGTTCAAGGCTTTTTTCAGCGTGACCGCAGCTGGTATGAAGTGCCAGTCATGCATGTCTATTAGGTCTACTTGTTTTCTTGTATCATAGTAGATGTTGGCTGCCACTCTTTCCACTTCTTGATTCAGGGTTAGGACCCAAGTGAGGACGCCGATGTGTGTGTGAACCGGGTTGGTTACTCTGAAAGTTTTAACGCCTCCTGAGCCCTCGTATTCTCCTGTCAAGAAGTCGTGATAAGTGACTACCCATGTTTTTTCGTTGTTTTTGACAAGCTGTACTGCAAGTTTTTCTACGTAGTCTGCAAGTTGTCCGACGATTCTCGGAGGGTATTCCCATGAGAAGATTATGACTTGCATCGGGTTTTCACTACGTGAAGATTGCGCAGATCTTTATTATGCCGCTTCCAGTTAGATAGTACCGTTTTTTTCCTTCGTTGTCTGTGAAGCTTTCCGCAAAGCCTTGACGCTTGTAATCGTCTAGGATTCTTTCTAATTCGTTTATGTTTATCTGCAAAATTTGTGAAAGCTCTTCGCTTGTTCTCGCCAAGTCTGGGGCTGTTGCGCACAAGTTGTGCAGTGCTTGTAGAATTTTTTCTGGAAGCGGAAGCTCTTCTCTCATTTTTTCACCTTACAAACAGTTCCAAACGGTATTCTTAACGCGTTTTTCTTATAAAGGCATACCTAAGCTGAAGTCAAAAGTATTTGGTTGCTGAATGTATCTCAGCGCTTAGATTTTCTAACCTTGATTTGACAGCGTTGATTATTGCTTTTCTGAGTGCTTCGCCGTTCAGTTTTGAAACTCTTCCCTTCTTAAGTTGTTCTGCTAGGGCTTTGTCTTGGAGTGATTTTTCAGCCCATTTTTCAAGGTCTCCGCGGTTGCTGTGAAATTCCAAGGATTTCGTGCTTACTTCTCGAACAGCTTTTAGGAATCCTTTCAGGCTCCAGGCCATTGTTCCTGTGAAGTGTTTTTCGCCGATGCCTGTGTAGAAGAGGAATGGTTCGTCTGCTGCTATTGTTGCGAGTCTTGTTCTGTTTTCGAAGTCTAGTATTGCTGCTTGTGCGGTTACGAAGGCGTCTATCGGTGTGCCGAATGGGCTGAAGTAGGAGTGGACTTCGCCTGGGGCTCCGCCTGCTGTGAACATGTAGTATAGGTGATCGCTTGTCTGGAAGTTTCGCCATGTTTTCAGGAATTCTTTGCTGTCTGTTTCTTTGACGAGAGGTTCTAGGCGCCTTAGAGTCGTGTAGTAAGCCCATTGCATAGTGTTTCCAAGCCAGCAGCTTGCGTCTCTTTCAAGATCTGCCCAGGAGACTGTTCCGCCGAGTTCTGGGACGTCGATTTCGCCTGCTGGAGGATGTTTTTCTACTACTTCGGAGGGGGTGGCCATGTGGAGGTTCCACCACTTCAGAATTTCGCTTGGCAGGTGTTCCAGGAATTCGTGTATGCCTGTTTCTGGCCAGTGGTGTTCGCCGAAGGTTTCGTAATCTGGGAAGATGTTGATGCATTTGCCTGGTGCTGCTGCTAGCCAGCTTGCGTATTTGTCAGCTGTGAGTGGCCATTCGTTCCACCATCTTGCCGAGAATCTGAATCCGATGTCGTCTGTTAGCTTGTAGTTTCGGAGCAGGATCTTGATTTTTTTCAGGTCTTTGGGTGAGTAAGGATAGTTTGGCGATTTTCCGTGCAGTATTCTTTCTACGCCTTCTGTGAAGATTCCTTTGTATCCGAGTTTTTCAACTGCCCTTGCTACGGCGTTGTTGTAGAGTAGCTCTGTGTTTTCGAAGACCATTGGTGATGCGTCAAGCAGGTCTTTCATTATTTGTTGGTGCATTTTTACTTGTTCGATGAATTCTACTCTTTCAGGATAAAGGCTTGACAGTGAGTGATAATACGTTTGGCTTAGGAATTCTATGTTGCCGGTTTGTGCCAGCTGTCTGAACGTTTCGAGCAGGTCTTTGTTGAACATTTCGCATTGTTCCAGGAAGACGCCTGATATGCTGAATGAGAATTTGGGTTGTTTCTTTTCGCCTTTGTATCTGTCGATTGTTTCGAGAAGTATGCGGTTGGATGGGAAATAGCATTTCTTACTTGCTCTGTCAAAAACCTCTCTGTTCACCGCATTATCGAAATAGTAATTGAAAAAGTCTTTCTTGTCTACACGTTTGAAGATTTTGTTTTCCCAGAAGAAGTTTTTCTTTATTCTGTGAGGTTGATGAACTTCAAACACAAATACGATGTCTGTCAACCCGCTGTCCCCTGGTCTTTAGTTATGGACTGCTTATTTATTTTTGACTTATTGTCTGGCGCAGTAAGGAGCTTTTGTGGGATTCAGGGTTTGAAAATGTGTGTTTTCAAATTGCTGGAATGATGTTTGCGCCAATGTATGGCTACACGGTTTTATCCGTGAGGCCTGTAGTATAGTCAAAAGTTTCCCGGCGGCAATTGTCAAGACAATGGCTTGTTGATCCATGTTGAAGACTAAACAACCTGTTTCTGACGCTGACGTGTCTAAGCAGAGAGAGTCTTCTATTGTTTGGATAGGGAACGTGTTTGCGATGGTTATAACCTACTCAGTATGTTGCTTAGGGTGCCTGTAGTATAGGCACTACCATTTTTTTGGGGCAACAGTCGGGGCTATTATTTTCAGGTTTTTCTGGCCGCTGCTTTTTCCAGCGCGGTGACGCCTAGCAGTTTTTTGCCCATTAAGAATTCAATTAGCGCTCCCCCTGCTGTGCTTATGTAGCTGATTTTCTTTGTCAGGCCGAATTCTTCTATAGCGGCTATTGTGTGTCCACCACCAGCTAAGGAGAAGGCTTTGCTGTCTGCGATTTCTTCTAGGATTTTCTTTGTTCCAAAGCTGAATTGTTTGTTTTCGAAGACTCCCATCGGTCCGCTGATCACGATTGATTTTGCATTCTCTATTATCTTGGCGTAGTCTTCGACTGTTTTTGCTCCGATATCGAACATTGAGTATTCTGTGGGCAGCTCGTCAACAGAGATCTCTTTTCTTTTCCCATTTACCTCTATGGCTATGTCTCTTGGTGTTTTGATTTCGTCCGGATACTTCTGCATCAGCGTCTTTATGCCAGGTATCAAGCCTGTTAGTTCTTTTTTCTGTAGGAAATCCATGTTTGGTTTGCCGAGGTTTGCGCCCTTTGCTGCTAGGAAGACTTGGCCTACGACGCCGCCTGTGAGTACATAGTTTGCTATTGCTTTGTCTAATACGTATTTGGAGATTTCTAGTGAGTCGTCTGCTTTTGCTCCGCCGAGGATGAAGACGCATGGTTTTTCCGGATTTTCCAGCACCTTGCTTAGTGATTTTAGTTCTTTCTCCATTATGCGTCCTGCAACACTTGGCAATACAGCGGTGAAGCCTATGATTGAGGCGTGAGCTCTGTGTGCGGCTGCGAAAGCATCGTTTACAAACAAGTCCGCTAGAGGTTCAAGGTTTTTGACAAGCTCTGTTTTTGCATGTTCTTCAGGCGTGCCCTCTTTGGTTTCGCCGGCGAATGTTCTGACATTTTCTAGTACGAGGATTTCACCGGTTTTCAACTTTTTAATTGCGTCTTTGGCTTTTTCGCCGTAAAGGTCGTCTACGTATTTGACAGGTTTACCTAGGATTTTGCCGAGAATTTCGGCATGTTGCTTCAGTGGGATGAAGTCTGGGTCGCCTTTCCGTCCTTGATGTGCCAGTACTGCGGTTTTCGCGCCTTTTCCCACGAGCTCTTTTAGTGTTGTTTCAGCGTGAGCTCGAATTCTTGTGTCTTCCAAAATCTTCTGGGTTTTCGGATCTACTGGTGAGTTGAAGTCAACTCTCACAAGTACGACTTTATCCTTAACTTTGACATCGTCTAATGTTAGGTATTTTGCCATTTGTTTTTACTCCTGTCGCATAGAAAAATAGTGGGGAGATGTTTTAGATTTAACTGTTCAGAGACGGGTTAGAAGCCTTCCTTCTTGCCTATCATTTCTATTTGTTCAACCATTCTGCATGAGAAGCCCCATTCGTTGTCGTACCATGCGAGTACTTTGACGAAGTTTTTGTCGATAACCATTGTGGACAGGGCGTCGAATACTCCTGAGTAGGTGCTGTGGAGTACGTCGGTTGAAACTATCGGGTCTTCGGTATATTCTAGTATGCCTTTTAATGGGCCTTCAGCTGCTTTTTTGAAGGCGGCGTTTACCGATTCTTTTGTGACCTCTTTCTTGAGCACTGCTGTTAGGTCCACGATTGAGACGTCTGGAACTGGTACTCGCAGGGCGATTCCGTCTATTTTTCCAGCAAGTTCCGGGATGACTAGGCCTACGGCGTATGCGGCTCCGGTTGTTGTTGGGATGATGTTTAGTGCTGCGGCTCTTGCTCGGCGTAGGTCTTTGTGTACGAGGTCCATTAATCTTTGGTCGTTTGTGTAGGCGTGTGCCGTCATCATGAGTGCTCTTTCCACTCCGAAGTTTTCATGCAACACCTTCGTCACTGGGGCCACACAGTTTGTTGTGCATGAAGCGTTTGAGATTAGATTGTGTTTCTTGTGATCGTACATGCCTTCGTTTACGCCTAAAACTATGGTTACATCTGGGTTTTTGGCTGGCGCCGAGATCAGGACTT
>Ga0315280_10001317_pt1 | contig 42878 bp, 37 predicted proteins | sample YL17G06_40_MG_FD_203697 | JGI IMG/M metagenome (GOLD analysis project Ga0315280, IMG submission 203697) | Sediment microbial communities from Yellowstone Lake, YNP, Wyoming, USA - YL17G06_40 | ecosystem: Environmental > Aquatic > Freshwater > Lake > Sediment | place: USA: Wyoming | collected...
CGACCACAAGATTTGAATCTCAAATTCCAGGGCCCAATACACTGATCGCTTCTACAACGCATCGACTCGCTTCGCGTTGCCGATCTCAGACCGCTCCAGGGTCATACCTCATTTGGAAAAGACTAACGCGCGGCCCATCAACTCAGACAACCGGCTGCATGCGAAATGTCAGCCGGTCGACGCTGATGCTGCGAATTGCGCCTTGAGGCGGGCGCGCACTCCCATCAGCTGGCGACTCCGCTCCTGTGCGTCCGGCGAAAGCGTGCCGGATTCAAACAACAGCTTGAGTTCATCTTCAACGGCCCCCAGGCGCAGGCGATCGACGACCAGGCGCAACTCTTGCGCGAAATCCATCTTCTGATCGGGCTCCTGGAACGCGTCGATTCGTTTCAGAACGTCCTCGGCGCTGCCCGGCGCTGCGCAGGCGCGCAACTGCTGCAAAAAGGCCGCGCTCGCGAGTGGGCCGTGGTCGAGCATGATTTGCTCGAACACGCCGAACAGCAAACCATAGGGGGAGGCCTGGCTGGCCAACAAGTCGTGGGACTGTCCGTCCAGCGCGCTCCACAGTTCGCAGCGATGCAGCAGCAGCCAGAGTGCGCGGTCCAACAAAGTGGGGGTGCCTCGGCTCAGGCGTCGGCTCAAGGTGCGCGTGGCTCGAAGCGGCTTCGCACCAGTTCCCGCGGTGGCGCGAGGCTGGCCGTCGTCGTGCCACAGGTGATGCAGCTCCGAAGTCTCCAAGCGGGCGTGCGCTGCCAATTCGCCCAGCATCTGCAGCTTCAGCGCCCCTTCGGGCAATGCTGACCAGTAGGGCCTGGCGTTGGCGAGCACGCGGGCTCTGCCTTCGGCGGTGTCGAGTTCGCAGCCGATCGACGCGGCGTCGATCAGCTGCCTGGACAAAGGAACAGCCCGCGCGATGCAGGTCTCGAAGGCCGTTGCACCGAATTCACGCACGTAGCTGTCGGGGTCGTGCTCGGCGGGCAGGAACAGGAATTTGATGCTCCGGGTTTCCTGCGCGTGCGGCAAGCTCGCCTCCATCGCGCGCAGCGCAGCTCGGCGCCCGGCAGCGTCGCCGTCGAAACTGAACACGACCGATTCAGTGAAGCGAAACAGCTTTTGCACATGCTCGGGCGTGCACGCCGTGCCCAAGGTGGCGACGGCATTGGCAAATCCCATCTGCGCCAGAGCCACGACGTCCATATAGCCTTCAACGACCAGGGCGTAGCCGCGGGCGCGCAACGCTGCACGCGCTTCGAACAGGCCATACAACTCGCGCCCCTTGCTGAACAGCGGAGTTTCCGGCGAATTTAGGTACTTCGGCTCGCCTCGATCCAGCACGCGGCCGCCAAATCCGATCACGTCGCCTTGCACGGAGCGGATCGGAAACATGATCCGATCGCGGAAGCGGTCATAGCGTTTGCGCTCGCTTCCTTCGCTGGGGTCCGCCGCCTGCGTGATCACCATCCCGCTTTCCTCGAGCATCGGATCGTCGTAGCTGGAAAAGGCACTTGCCAGACTTCGCCAGGCGTCGGGTGCGTAGCCTACGCCGAACTGGGCGGCGATCTCTCCGGTCAGTCCACGTTGTTTCAGATAGTCGATGGCACGTGCATTGCCCTTGAGCTGCGCGCGGTAGAACTCCGCCGCCTGCCCGAGCACACCGGCCAGCGTCTGGCGGTGTTGCTTGAGGACTTGCACGCGCTGTCGGTCGTCGGGCGACACATCGTCGTCAGGGAGTTTCATTCCCACTTGTTGCGCCAGAGTTTCGACCGCTTCGCGAAATCCCGCGCCGGTTTGCTCTGTTAGAAACCGAATCGCGTCGCCGCTGGCACCGCACCCGAAGCAGTGATAGAACTGTTTGCTCGGGCTGACTGTAAAGCTCGGCGACTTCTCGGCGTGAAACGGGCACAGCCCGGACAGATTCGCGCCGCTCTTTTTCAGTTGCACATGGTGCCCCACGACGTCGACGATGTCGACGCGCGCCAGAAGATCCTGGACAAAGGAAGGGGGAATCATCGTCGATGCTTTGCTGGGAACTCGCGTGTCGGCGTGGGCCGACGACGCCCACAATCTAGTCCTGGGACCCAGAGATTTCGAAACATGTTGGCGTATCTTCGGCCCAATGGCGTGATTGCAAGCCTTGCTGGCCGCGCTGGGCCTGAGGCCCAGCCCCTCGCTTGGCGAGCGTAGTGTGCAAGGACTGCCCACGTCCGGGCTCGGCCTCGCGATACCTTCGGGTATCGCGAGGCCTTGCGCCTGGGCATAGGGCCGAATCCATCGCTTTCACCTTGTTCCGAAAACTCTGGGGCGCAGTCCTAGTCGATGGGCAGACCAGCCAGGATTGAAATGCCGTTGAAGGCATGGGCCCAAGCCATGACTTCATCGGCCGGCATCGGCGGGGCAATGCCGTTGCCCTGGCCGATGTCGCAGCCGATCTCGATCAGGCGCCGCGCTTGTTCCAGCGTATCCACTCCCTCGGCGACGACACTGCATCCAAAGGTTTCCGACAGGCCGATGACGCCTTCGACGATCGCCAGGTCGTGCCTGTCGTTGAGCATGTTGATGACGAATGAGCGATCGATCTTCAGCATGTCCAGCGGCAATCGCTTCAGGTATGTCAGAGTCGAGTAACCCGTGCCGAAATCGTCGAGCGCAAAGCGTACGCCGAGGGAGCGGCATTCCTGCATCAGGGCGCAGGTGTGCGCCATGTCTGCCAACGCCGTCGTCTCGAGGATTTCGATCACGAGCCGGTCCGCAACCGGTGTGCTTTGCTGCTCCAGCAGTTTGGCCAGGTGCCGAGCGAAAGCCGGTTCCTGGAGATGGCGCGCCGACACGTTGACGCTCAGCGTGAGATCCAACCCCATGCTCTGCCACTGGGCAAGCTGCTCAATACCGCACCGCATGACCCAGTTGCCGACGCTGACCGCCAAGCCGGTGTGCTCGATGAGTGGCAGGAACTGCCCCGGCAACAGCATGCCCCGTTCGGGATGGTTCCAGCGCAGCAACGCCTCGACGCCGATGACGCTGCCGTCGCGCATGTCAACCGTGGGTTGGTAGTAGAGGCAAAACTCATGGGCATCGAGCGCGTCCTGCACGCGCGCCAAGGCGACGAAGCGCGCTTCGGTACGGCGGTCGTGGTCCGCGTCGAAGAATTGGTAGCCGTTTCGTCCCGCCTGCTTGGCGCCGTACATCGCTTGGTCAGCGTGGCGCAACAAGGTTTCGGCATCGGATCGGTCCAGGGGATAGACGGTCGCTCCAATGCTGGCGGTGATGGACACAGGCGACTCGCTGACGTCGAGCGCAAACGGCAAGCGCACCTGGCGCAGCACGCGTTCGACGGCCTGCCGGCTTTCTTCTGTGGTGGCGGTTCGAAGCAGCAGCACAAACTCGTCGCCGCCGATGCGTGCGACGAGGTCGTCGCCGCTCGCCTGGGTTCGCAAGGAGCGGCGCAGCCGGTCCGCCAACTTGACCAGGAGCTGATCGCCCGCGTGGTGGCCGAACTGATCGTTGACGGGTTTGAAGTAGTCGAGGTCGAGGAAACACACGGTGAGCAAGGTGCGATCGCGTTCGGCCGTGGCCAATGCCTCCATCAGGATCTGGGTCAGCCTGACCCGATTGGGAAACCCGGTCAACTCGTCGAAATGGGCCTGCCGACGCAACTGCTCGATTTGCTGGCGTGCCTGTGTGATGTCGGAAATCGCCAGGACATGATTCTGCACTTCACCTGCGTGGTTTCGCACCGCGGAAGCCGCAACCTGCAGCACGCAGGGCTCGCCGTCGCGACGCCGATGAAAGATCTCACCCCGCCACGCACCTGCGGCCTCCAGACCGGCGCCCAGCGTCAGGTGCTGTTCCGCTTCGGTCGCACCGAGGTGGGCATGCTTGAGCATCGTCGGCACGGTGCCCAATGTCTCTTCACGCGATTGCCCGGTGATCTCGCAGTAGGCAAAATTGACGTCAACGACCCGAAGCGCGGCGTCAGTGACGATCAGACCCTCTTGGAGGCTCTGGAACAAGCTCGTCGCGAGAGTTTGTTGTTCGAGCGCCGATTGCACTTCACTCAGGTCCCGAGCCGTGAAAAGCACGTCACGCACTGCGCCCAAAAGGCTGCGTGCCAAGACGGTTGCGATCAGTTCAATTGGAACCCAATGGCCAGATCTGTGGAGCATCCTGCATTCGCAGCGGTTCGACATCTGCCGTGCGCCGGCCACCGACTCGAACGCGTGTCGTGCGCCCAGAGCGTCCTGCGGATGAAGCAGAGTCCAGAACGATTCGATGCTGCCGTCGAAGGTCTGACTGTCGGATCCGAGCATCTGGTGCCAGCGTGCCGACAACTCAATCGTCGTTGCGCGCGGGGCCCAGTGCGCGTGTCCCAATCCCGAGGCGGCCAACGCCAAATGCCAACCGCGCTGACGACCGGCGAAACGACGGAACCACCCTCTTGCCGCGAGGGCCGCACCAGCGAGCGGGCGCATCGGGGGCTGCGACGGGATTGATTCGTCCGAAAGCGCCGATGAATGGGTCAAGCGAACATCAGCCACGGACGAAACCAGGGTTGGGGGCACCGGTTTCGACTGTACGAGGAATCAGCCCCGCGCGACGGCCCATGGCCGGATGTTCCCCGCGACCGTGGGGTTCGGACAGTTTGCCAATGGCTGCGGTCGCTGCCTTTGAGCACCCCCAGGCCGCCGCCTTGCAGCGACCGCCCCCCGTGGGGGTCAAGGAAACTTGGGGCGGCCCGGCGTTTCCTTGTGAGCCGCGATACGCGGTTTGTTTCGGCCTTCGCCTCGGTTAGCGTTCGGTCAAACGGCGAAGTCGTCGATCTTTCGCCCTGCGGCCAGGGCTGCCTTCAGCCAGTTTGGTCGCAGCCCGCGACCGCTCCACGCGTCCCCGGTCGCGGCGTTGCGGTACTTCACGGGGACCTTTGCTCCCGGTCGAGCGCTGCGCTTCATTCGCGTCTTGGTTCCCAGGTCCTTCGATGTCAGGCCGAATTCGACCATCAAGTCCCTGACCTTTGCGATTGCTTCGGAACGGGCCAGCTTCTTCGTGTTCTCGATTTCTCTATCGAGTGCTTCCTTTTGAGCAAGAAGTTCCTTGAGCGATGGCATGGCGCGTTTCCTCTGGTGATGCTGTTGGGGCGAAGCGTTTGCGAGTTCGACCAATTCTATTCAAACCCGAATGACACGCCACATGATACTGCGCAGCCAGCCGAAGAATCATTTGTAGCCGACGCGATCCAGCATCTGCTGGATCTTGACCTGATTCATGCCGACGATCGAGACCGGGGCTGGGTCAATCTTGAAAATACCGAATGATGCAAGCGCGGCATTGGAAGTCTTGATATTGACGATCGGCCATTCGTTGTTGCCATCTGCGAAATAGGCCTGCGCCGCATCGCCAGCCAAATATTCGAGGAACTTCACGGCTGCGACTTGGTGCGGGGCGAACTTCGCCACTGCGGCACCAGCGATATTCACATGGGTGCCCCATGACATTTGATTCGGGAAGCTGACTGCGATGTTTTCCATGAGACTGCGGTCGTCGGCCTTGTCGGAGCGCATCAGCCGGGCGAGATAGTAGGTATTGCTGAGCGCGATCTGGCACTCGCCGCTGGCCACCGCCTTGATCTGATCCGTGTCACCGCCTTTCGGGGCGCGAGCCATGTTCGTTACCAAACCCTTGAGCCAGGCTTCCGTCGCTGCGGGCCCGAGGTGCTCCAATACTGCGCCAAACAAAGAAAGGTTGTACGGGTGGGAACCTGAGCGTGTGCAGAGCTTGCCCTTGTTTCGAGGCTCAGCGAGTTTCTCGTAGGTGTCAACGTCAGCGGCTTGAACTGTTTTCTTGTTGTACACAATGACACGAGCGCGCGTTGAAAGGCCAAACCATTGCGCGCCTTGGCCGGCGTCTTTTCCTCGCAGATGTGCCGGGATACGCGCATCCAGCAGGTTCGACCGGACTGGTTGGAACAAGCCGTCGACTTCCGCGCGCCAAAGCCGCGCGGCATCGACCAACAAGACGACATCGGCCGGGCTCGAACTTCCCTCGCTGCGCAACCGGGCCAGGATGCTTGCGTCGTCCGAATCGACGCGATTGATTCGAATTCCGGTGGTCCGCGTGAACTCGCTATACAGCGCTTCGTCGGTCTGGTAGTGGCGGGCCGAATACAGGTTGAGCTCCTGGGCGCTGACCGAGGTGCCCGTTGCGGCGGTGAAGCAAAGCGTGAGTGAAGCGATCCAGCGTCGCATAGGAACCCCCGGGACAGTTGATAGGATTCCAGACAGTTTAGCGGCAAATGAGAATCATTCGTAACAAGACTTGACGATAGGCGTCAAGCACCCGGCGGTACATAGCCGGCCGGCTTGTCCGCGCCCTCGCCGAACAGGAACAACTCCATCTGTCGAGCCAGGTATTGACGAGCACGCTGGTCCGCCAAATTGAGCCGGTTCTCGTTCACCAGCATCGTCTGGTGGCGCAACCAAAGTTGCCAGGCTTCCTTGCTGACCTGGCCGTAGATGCGCTTGCCGAGTTCCCCCGGATAAGGCGCATATTCCAGGCCTTGCGCTTCCTTCTTCAGATGTACACATTGAATGACGCGGGCCATGGCCGTTCTCCTCACGAGGTTGAGTTGCAAAAACTGGGCGCCTGGCCAGGACCGGCCATCGCAGTGACTGAACCGGAAATTAGTCCAACTTCTTCATCAGCACCTGGGAGCGCCGATCCCAGTTGTACTTGCGCTTGCGTGCTTCAGGCAACCAGTCGGGGTCGACCTGGGCGAAGCCGCGCTTGATGAACCAATGCATGGTGCGGGTGCTGAGGACGAAAATCGACTCCAAGCCCATCGCCTTGGCACGTTGTTCGACGCGTTTGAGAATGCGTTCACCGTCACCCTGCCCTTGAACATCGGGCGACACCGTCAGCGCCGCCATTTCCGCAGTGCCTGCTTCGGGATAAGGGTAGAGCGCGGCGCAACCGAAGATGACGCCGTCGTGTTCGATCACGGTGTAGTGCCCGATGTCGCGTTCGATTTCAGTGCGGTCGCGTTTGACCAACGTGCCGTCGCGCTCGAACGGTTCGATCAACTGCAGGATTCCGCCGATGTCGTCGGCGCTGGCCTGGCGCAGGCTCTCCAATTTCTCGTCCACGACCATGGTGCCGATGCCGTCGTGCGTGAACACCTCCATCAGGATCGAGCCGTCCACCGCGAAGGGAAGGATGTGCGAGCGCTCAACGCCGCCGCGACAGGCCTTGACGCAATGCTGCAGGTAAAACGCCGTATCGGTTGGCTGCAAGGGCGCAGGCAGGTTGGCGAGCAGTCGCTCGGCGTCTGCCAACGCGAGCTCGGTATCGATGCGGCTGTTCGGGTCGTCCTGCGCCTCGCGGATGCCTGCGACTTCAGTGACGAACAGCAGTTTGTCGGCACGCAGCGCGATCGCCGCGCTCGTCGCCACATCTTCCATCGAAAGGTTGAATGCCTCGCCCGTGGGCGAGAAACCAAAGGGTGACAACAGCACCATCGCGCCCGTGTCCATGGCGCGCCGAATCGCCGCCGCGTCGACCCTGCGCACCACGCCGCTGTGCAAGAAGTTCACGCCATCGACGATGCCCACCGGCTGCGCCGTCAAAAAGTTGCCCGAAACGACGCGCACAGTGGCATTCGCCATCGGTGTATTCGGCAGGCCCTGCGAAAAGGCAGCCTCGATCTCAAAACGCAATTGACCCGCGGCCTCTTGCGCACAGTCCAACGCCACCGCGTCGGTGATGCGCCGGCCCTGGTGAAAACGCGACTCGTGGCCCTTGCTCTTCAACTGCTCGTTCACCTGTGGGCGAAAGCCGTGCACCAGCGCGAGCTTGATGCCCATCGCCCACAGAATCGCCAGATCTTGGGCGAACAGGTTGAGCTTGCCCGCGGCCACCATCTCGCCGGCAACGGCAACGACGAAAGTCTTGCCGCGGTAGGCGTGGATATGCGGCGCAACCGTGCGAAACCACGGAACGAAGGTGTGGGGAAAGACAAGATTCATCGACAAACTTTGGCTGCGGCCTCGATTCTGCCCCAGCGGGACCGCGCGCAAGCTCACCGCCGCGCGCGTGTTCGCGTGCCTGGCCCGGCGAGATCGACCGAGTCCTCGATAATTTGCGCCTTGTGACTGCACCAAGCTCAGCATCGATACGCCCGCCGCGCCCCGCCGCCAATGCCGCGCCTCACGGCGCGCCTGACACCCTCGCGCGCATCACCTTCCCGCAATCGCTGCCGGTCTCGGAGCGGCGCGCCGAAATCGCGCAGGCGATCGCTGTCCATCAGGTACTCATCGTCTGCGGCGAGACCGGATCGGGCAAGACGACGCAACTGCCCAAGATCGCGCTCAGTCTGGGCCGCGGTATCGGCGCCGGCGGCAAAGGCCTGATCGGCCACACGCAGCCGCGTCGCATCGCCGCGTCAAGTGTGGCCAGGCGCATCGCCCAGGAACTGGGCACCACGCTCGGCGAAGTGGTGGGATTCAAGGTCCGATTCCAGGACCGGATCCAGAGCGGCGCGTCGATCAAACTGATGACCGACGGCATCTTGCTCGCAGAAACGCAAGGTGACCCCTTGCTGCGGCGCTACGACACGCTGATCATCGACGAAGCGCATGAGCGCAGCCTGAACATCGATTTCCTGCTCGGCTACCTGCGTCGCATCCTGCCGCAGCGGCCCGACCTGAAGGTCATCGTTACCTCGGCAACGATCGACGCCGAACGCTTCGCGCGCCACTTCGCCACCGCAGACGGGCCAGCCCCGGTGATTCAGGTGTCGGGCCGGATGTTTCCTGTCGAACAACGCTGGCGGCCGTTCGAAGAGAGCCGCGGCTACGACCTGAACGACGCGATCACCGACGCCGTGGACGAACTCTGGCGCACTGCGCCGGGCGACGTCTTGGTGTTCTTGCCCGGTGAACGCGAGATCCGCGATGCCGCCGAACACCTGCGCAACCATCACCCTCCGGGGGTGGACGTCGTGCCCTTGTTCGCGCGCCTGAGCCAGGCCGAGCAAGACCGTGTGTTCGAGCCGCACGCTGCGCCACGCATCGTGCTGGCGACCAATGTTGCCGAGACCTCGCTCACAGTGCCGGGCATCCGCTACGTCGTCGACGCAGGCATGGCGCGAGTCAAGCGCTACAGCTTTCGCAGCAAGGTCGAACAACTCCTGGTCGAACCCATCAGCCAGGCTGCGGCGAACCAGCGCGCAGGACGCTGCGGACGCGTCAGTGCCGGGATCTGCATTCGCCTGTACGACGAAGCCGAGTTCGCGGCACGGCCTGCCTTCACCGACCCGGAGATTCTGCGCTCGTCGCTGGCGGGCGTGATTCTGCGCATGAAGGCGCTCAAGCTCGGGGACGTGGAGGATTTTCCCTTCCTGGAAGCGCCGCCACGGCGCGCCATCGCCGACGGCTACCAACTGCTGGCCGAACTTGGCGCGACCGACGAGGCGAATCAACTCACGCCGGTCGGCTGGGAGTTGACCAAGCTGCCCCTTGACCCGCGCGTGGGGCGCATGATCATCGAAGCACGCGATCGAAACGCTCTGACGGAAGTGCTGGTTCTGGCCAGCGCCTTCAGCGTGCAAGACGTGCGCGACCGTCCGCTCGAACAACAGCAAGCGGCCGACAACGCACACAAGAAGTTCGACGACGAACGCAGCGAATTCCTCGGCGATCTGAAGCTGTGGAACTGGCTTGAGGCGAGCCGCAGCGGGCACGCGGCAGCGCCCAACCGTGGCGCCACGCAAGGCCCCGACCATGCCATGGATTCGAAGGGTGCGAGCGCCGCGAATGCAGCAATCCCGAAGTTGTCGGCGCGCAAACAAGAGCAATTGCTGCGCGAGCACTTCGTCTCGCCGCGGCGCGTGCGCGAATGGCGCGACTTGTATTCGCAGCTGCACACCGTCGTCGCCGAACATGGCTGGCGCCTGAACCAAACACCGGCAACCTACGAACAATTGCACCTGGCAATGCTCGCCGGCTTGCTCGGCAACATCGGCTGCAAGAGTGACGACGACGAGTGGTACCTTGGCGCGCGCGGCATTCGCTTCTACCGTCATCCCGGCGCGAACCTGTCCAAGAAGCCGGGCAAGTGGATCGTTGCCGCCGAATTGGTCGAGACGACACGCCTGTACGGGCGAGGCATCGCTGGCATCGAGCCGCAGTGGCTGCCGGGCATCGCCGCCCATGTCCTGAAAAAGCAACTGCTCGAGCCGCATTGGGAAAAGAAGGCGGCCGAAGTAATTGCACTCGAACGCGCCACGTTGTACGGCATCGTTGTCTACAACAACCGGCGTGTGAACTTCGGCAGTGTCGACCCGGCGGCAGCGCGCGAGATCTTCATCCGCGAGGCGTTGGTGGCAGGCGAGTGGGAGACACGATTGCCGTTCGTCGCCGCGAACCGAAAGTTGATCGCACAGGTGCAGGAACTCGAACACAAGGCGCGGCGCCAGGACGTGTTGGTCGACGACGAACTCATTCATGCCTTCTACGACCGGCATCTGCCGCCCGACGTGTGCAGCGGCGCAACGCTCGAACGCTGGTATCGGCAGGAGTCAAAGGCGAATCCAGCTCTTCTGCAGCTTACGCGCGACGAGCTGATGCGGCATGAGGCCGCCGGCATCACGAGTGCAGCCTACCCGCGCACGCTGCGCCTGGGGGGCATCGATTGTGCCGCCGCCTACCTGCACGATCCCGGCGACGCGAAGGACGGATTGACGGTCACGCTGCCGATCTACTGCCTGAATCAGGTGAATGAAGAACGTTGCGAGTGGCTCGTGCCCGGCATGCTGGCCGACAAGGCGTTGGCCCTGCTCAAGACCTTGCCGCAACGGCCGCGCTCGCGCTTGATGCCCCTCGCCGCAACGGTGGATGAGTTCATAGCGAAGGTGCACTTCGCCCACGGCGGCTTGCTCGATGCGCTGCTCGCCGAGGTTTGCGTGCGCACTCAGCTCGAGGTCCGGCGCGGGGATTTCAAACTCGAGCAATTGGCACCGCACCTGATGATGAACTTTCGCGTTTGCGACGAACATGGCCGACAGCTCGGCATGGGTCGCAACCTGGCGGCACTGAAGGCCGACCTGGGCGGGCAGGCGCGCTCTGCGTTTCAGGCCCTGGCAGCGCTGAAGTCACCCGCGTCGCCTGCGGCGGCGCAGCCACAAGCGCATGCACGGGCTGGTGCTACGGCGCAGGCGATTGAAGCAGACCCTGCCGCTGCGCAGCCCGTCGCAACCCCGCCTGAGCGCTACGCTGACTGGAGCTTTGGCACTTTGCCGGAACTGATGGAGATTCGCCGTGGAGGCCAGGTCTTGATCGGCTTTCCGGCCTTGATCGACAAACGAACGCATGTCGAAGTCGAGGTCTTCGATGAGCCACAAGTTGCCTCGGCGCTGCACCGCGCGGGCTTGCGCCGGCTCATCATGCTGCAATTGAACGACGCACTGAAATATCTCGGCAAGAACATCCCCGACTTTCAGCCCATGGCGGCCGCCTACATGGCGTTGGGCAGCAGCGACGAGCTTCGCGAGCAAATCATCGAAGCGGCAGTGGACCGCGCGTTCCTCGCCGAACCTTGGCCGACTCAGAGCCAGGAGTTCAGCCGCCGGTTGGAGCAAGGGCGCTCACGGCTGAACCTGATTGCCGGTGAAGTGGCGCGTGCCTGCGGCGCAGTCCTGACGGAGCAGGCCAGCGCCGCACGCAAGCTGCGCGATGCGCGGCCTGCGAAGGCGGTGGCCGACGACATTGCGATGCAACTCGCGCGCCTGGTCGACAAACGCTTTGTGGCGAACACACCTTGGGCACAACTCGGCCATTTGCCGCGTTATTTGAAAGCGGTGGTGCTGCGGCTGGACAAGTTGCGAGGCGACCCGGCGCGTGATGCCCGCCTGATGGCCGAAGTGCTGCCGCTTGAGACCGCCTACTTGCGCTTGGTCGCACAGCGCAAGGGCAAGCCCGATCCGCGGCTCGACGACTTCCGTTGGCTGATCGAGGAGCTGCGTGTCGGCTTGTTCGCGCAGGAGCTGCGCACGGCGCAGCCCGTCAGCGTGAAACGACTAGAACGCATCTGGGGCCAGGTGGCGCAGTAGCGCATGCCGCACGGCTTTACTTGCGAATCACCGCTGCCCACGTCTTTCACCATGGCCATCTCGAGTCTGTTTGCGTTGATCGACGACATCGCCACCGTGCTCGACGACGTGGCGATTCTGACCAAAGTGGCGGCGAAGAAGACCGCTGGCGTGCTGGGCGACGATCTGGCCCTCAACGCCCAGCAGGTGGCGGGGGTCAGCCCGGATCGCGAATTGCCCGTGGTCTGGGCCGTGGCCAAGGGCAGTGCGCTGAACAAGGTGATCCTGGTCCCTGCGGCGCTGGTGCTCAGCGCAGTCGCGCCCTGGGCCGTCACGCCGCTGCTGATGCTGGGCGGTGTGTTTTTGTGCTTCGAGGGCTTTGAGAAACTGGCGCATCGGTGGCTGCAGCCTGCGGCGCAGGACGCCAATGACCATCGCGAACTGCTCAAGGCGCTGAGCGATCCGAAAGTGGACCTGGTCGGATTCGAGGCACTGAAAATCAAAGGAGCGATCCGGACCGATCTGGTGCTGTCAGCTGAAATCGTCGCGATCACACTCGGCGCTGTGGCGCAGGCATCGTTCCTGACGCAGATGGGCGTGCTCAGCGCGGTCGCGGCGCTGATGACGATTGGGGTCTACGGTTTCGTCGCGGCAATCGTCAAGCTCGACGACCTCGGCCTGTACTTGAGCCGTGGCGCATCCGGCGCTGCGGCGGGGCGCATGCGTCAACGCCTGGGCCTTGCCATCCTTTGGGCAGCGCCGCTGCTGATGAAACTTTTGTCGATCGCCGGAACCGCGGCGATGTTTCTGGTCGGCGGAGGCATCCTGATGCATGGCTTGCCGGCATTGCATCATGCGCTGCTTGCCCTCCTGCCTGTGGCCGGCGCGGCGGAGAACCCGGCTCAAACCTTCCTTGCCTTGGCACTGCCGGCGTTGCTGGACGCACTGTTGGGGGTGCTCGCCGGCGCCCTCGCCCTCGGTGCCGTGGCCGGTTTCAAGCGCGCGAACGCGTGGGCGCGGATCCGCACCGGCAAGTGAAAGGGGTGGCCGCGTCAGCCACGCCGCGAGTGTGCGAACGGTGCCTTCATTGGCTCGCTGCACGCTGAACCGCAGGACGTGACAACTCTCGTCCGACCAAGACGCGAGCGTACAGATAGTTGTTGCGTGCGCGATCGCTCAGGGAATCCATGTCCACGTGTCCGGAAACGTCGCAAGGAAATGAATACGCGGGGGCTTCGTCGAAGAGCGACTTGAAGTGCAGTTCGTAGGCGGTGGGGTTGCAGTCGGTAGAGGTCGAATCGTGCACGCTGCTTGCTCCGATGTTTGCGCGTTGCGTATTCCTTGCCTGAAAGCCGCGCGAACCATTCCGCGTTTGTGGGCAGTGCTGGCTCTGCGCGTGACCATGTCGACGCTTTTCCAGCCAGCAGGTAGAGTGTTATCGGTCGAAGGGTCGCCGAACTGTCAAGCTTTGGCCAATGGAAGGACGTTGAAGATGGAAAAGTTCTCGGCCGCCGTGCTGCTGACGGTGTGCGTGTTGATGTTGTTGCGCTTGATGATGGGTGCAAGGCGGCGCCGAGTCTTCGACGCACGTGCGCTGCTCACCTTGACCAGGCTCGGCCAGCTCGCACAGCGCGCCTGGCGCTGGCGTTCCGACCGGCGCCGCGCTTCACTCGCCGCGCGGATCGCGATCCGCCGAGCCAGTGCCGGCACCGACGTTGAACGCGACGGCAACGTCTACCGCCCTGATTCTCTTCGGGGCCCACGCAAGCCGCATTGATGACCGTGGATCGACTGCGCTCGATGGCAATGGGTCACGACCCATCGCGAGGACGAAGGCGCACCAGCCCTGAGAATTGCCGCGGAGGCGACGCGTGGTACAGCCGTGAACACGCACCTCGGTGCAGACGAGCTGCGCGGCGTTCTGGGCGATACCGTCGTCAATGACAAACAGGCGCTGCGTGCAACGCCTATTTTCGTTGCACCTCAGTCGCCGGCTCAGGGCTTTCCACCTCGGCCGGAAGAAACAGCGCCGGGTCCACCATCGCCTGGTTCAGACTCACCGACCAGTGCAAATGCGGGCCGGTCACGCGCCCCGTGGCGCCGACCTCGCCGAGCGATGTGCCCGCACTCAGCCGGTCGCCCACCTTGACGTGCACTGCGTTCAGGTGGCACACCATCGTCAGCAGCCCCGAACCATGGTCGAGCCACACGGTCTTGCCATTGAAAAAGTAGTCGCCAACGTCGATCACCTGACCCGGCGCCGGCGCGACCACCGGCGCCCCCACCGGCGCGGCGATGTCCATGCCGCTGTGCGGATTGCGTGCCTGCCCGTTGAAGACCCGGCGCAGACCGAAAGAACTCGAGCGCGGCCCGGCCACTGGCGCAAGCAGTTGCAGGCTCTGCGGGACCGTGTCGCTGAACGTGGCAATGGTTTGCAACTGGTGATCGCGCTCGCGCTCATGGCGCGCCAGGTCTTGCTTGGACAGGTTCACTTGACCCGGGGCGACCTTGAGGTGCTGCTCTGCGTACTTCGCGTGCCGGACCTGGAATGTGATGCGCCTGGACTTGCTCTGCGGCGCGTCGATTACCTGCACCGACGCCGGCCCCGGTTGCGTGCTCAGCGCCAGGCCGACCACTGCGCGCCAGCCGCTCGAATCGCCGACCACCAGCGCCGGCACCTTGCCATACATGACGCGCGGGCGCTGCGCCCCCGACCCGAGGTCCAGGGAAATCACACCCCCTGGAACCGGGCGGGTTGCAACCTGTGCGTGTGCAACGCAAGACACCGCGCCCCACAGCAGCAGCGCCACGATGGCGCCGGGATCGCGAAGTGTGAGTCGTGCCAGCCTGCTCTGCATGGGTTGAATTGTGTTCGATCCGGGGAACCACGCGCCGCTTCCCGGCCGCGCGAACCAGCCGTTGAAACGCACGCGCGAGGATTTAGGCATACGATTCGCTGCATCGGCGCGGCGGCGGGCCGCGTTATCCGGTGCCGCGCCCGAGCCGGCATGCAGCGAGGAGGAAAAGCATGAAGCTCTTACTCGGATTGGCCATGTGCCTGACGCTGGCGGGCTGCGCCGTCGTTGCGCCAGCGCAGCGCCCCAACCACCTGCTGGCCGATGACCTGTTCGCGCCGCCTTCGCACCGCATCGACGCAGACGACGTCTTCGCACTGAGCGACGCGATGCGCAAATATGCCTCCCAAGACATGGCGCCCTTGCTGCGAATGCGCGGCGCGCAGCAGGGCTTGGTCGACGCCTTGTACAAGAAGGGCCTGCTCAGACTCGAGTACGACTCAGCCTTGACGCGCAATGCGGCGCAGGCCTTCGATGCGCGCGCGGGGAATTGTTTGTCGCTCGTCATCATGACGGCGGCGTTTGCGAAACATCTGGGCCTGCCGGTGCGTTACCAGAACGTGCTGGTCGAGCCGACCTGGAGCCGCGACGGGGACCTCTACTTTGCGAGCAGTCATGTCAACATGAGCCTGGCCAAGCGCGCCACCGAGCATCGGGTCGGTTTCGACGCGAGCCACCTGCTGACGATCGACTTCCTGCCGCCCGAAGACGTGCGCGGCCACCGCACGCGCGATATCTCGGAGGCGACCGTGATCGCGATGTACATGAACAACCGCGCCGCCGAATCGCTGGCACGTGGCCGGCTCGATGACGCCTATTGGTGGGCGCGCGAAGCGATGTCGCAAGCACCCGACTACCTGCGCAGCGTGAACACGCTGGCCGTGGCCTACCTGCGCCATGGCAACTTGCCCGAAGCGCAGCGTGCTTTGGAGCATGTGCTGGAGCATGAACCGCGCAATGCGCACGCGTTGTCGAATCTGCACCGGGTGCTGCTGGCGCAGGGCCGCGCGCCGGACGCCGCGCGCATCGCGGGCTTGCTCGCTGAGGTCGAGGCTTACCCACCGTTTCATTTCTACGACCTCGGCCGTGCGGCCCTCCAGGCCGGCGACTTGCAGCGCGCCAGTGACTGGTTCGCGCGCGAAATCGAGCGCGACGCCTACCAGCACGAATTCCATTTCTGGCGCGCGGTGGCCTTGTTCGGCCTGGGGCAGTCCGATGCGGCAGCGCGGCATATGGCTCTGGCCAGGGAATACAGCCCGACCCAACTGCTCAGCGAGCGCTACGCCGCCAAGCTTGAGCGCTTGCGCGGAGTTCGCGTCGAATAGGGCATCGCGCCGCCGCAGCCAGCGCCGCACCTGCGGCGCCCGTTTCACGCGGCCCAACCGTCTCTCAGGCCTGTGATCTTGTTGAACACCGGTCGCTGCGGTGAATGATCGTGGCGGTCCGCCACGAAGTAGCCGTGGCGCTCGAACTGGTAGCGCTCTTCGCGCTGCGCCGTGCGCAGCGTCGGCTCGAGCCAGGCCTGCACGATGCGCTTGGACGCCGGGTTCAGAGTCGCCAGGGCGTCGCGCCCGCCGGCGTCGGGCTGTTCGGCAGTGAACAGGCGATCGTAGAGGCGCACCTCGGCAGGCAGGGCGTCGTGCGCGGCGACCCAGGTGATGACGCCCTTGACCTTCACGGCGCTCGCGCCGGGCGTTCCGCTTTTCGTGTCAGGCACCAACTCGGCTTGCACCTGAATCACTTTGCCCGAGGAGTCTCTGGTGCAGCCGGTGCACTGCACGACATGGCCGTACTTGAGCCGGACCCTGTTGCCGGGGAACAGGCGGAAATAGCCCTTCTCGGGCAACTCTCGAAAATCGTCGGCTTCAATCCAGAGCCGGGGGCCGATGCCAAAGCTGCGCTGGGCTGCCGCGGGCGCAGCCGGGTGCACGGGGGCGTGGCAGGTGTCGCTGCCGGTTGAGCCCATCACCGCGTCCCAGTTTGAAAGCACCAGTTCGAGCGGGTCGAGCACCGCCATCGCGCGCGGCGCCTTCGGATCGAGGTCTTCACGCAGGGCGATGTCCAGGCTTGCATAGTCGGTCCAGCCGCCGGATTTGCTGGTGCCGGCGCGCTCGCACAACTCGCGAATCGCCTCGGGCGTGTAGCCGCGCCGGCGCAGGCCCACGAGCGTGGGCAGGCGCGGGTCGTCCCAGCCGCAGACGAGCTTCTCGTCAACGAGCGCCTTGAGCTTGCGCTTGCTCGTGATCACATGCGTCATGTTGAGCCGCGCAAATTCATGCTGGTGCGGCAACTTGAACGGGTTCGGTTCACGCGCTGCGAGGGCATGTTGCAACAACGGTGCGAACTGCTCGGCGTGCGTCTTCAGCAGGGCGAAGAATTGCGCAAGGTCGTGCAACACAGCGTCGGGCTGGTGTTCCCAGCGGCCGAACATCTCACGCATTTCGCCTTCGGCCTGGCTTGCGAACAACTTCGCCGCATGGTTGTGGCAGCACAGCGCGAACTCCTTGCGCGCCTCGACGCCTTCGCCTTCGATGTCTTCGATCAGCTGTTTCGCATGTGCGAACTGCGGCGCGCGCAGCACGGGGACGATGCGCTCCAGCACCCAGTCGTAAAACGGGCGCTGGTCTTCGAACTCCAGCGTGCAAATGCTGTGCGTGATGCCCTCCAGCGCGTCTTCGATCGGATGCGCATACGAGTACATCGGGTAGATGCACCAGGTGTCACCCGTGTTGTGGTGCGTGGCGCGCTTGATGCGGTAGAGCGTGGGATCGCGCAGGTTGATGTTGGGGTGCGCCATGTCGATCTTGGCACGCAACACGGCAGCGCCGTCGGGCAAGCCGCCGGCGCGCATCGCCCGCAACCGGGTCAAGTTTTCGTCGGCGCTGCGGCTTCGAAACGGGCTGCCGACGCCGGCACGCGCGAAATCGCCGCGCGTCAGCCGCATCTGCTCCGGGGTCTGTTCGTCGACATAGGCGTGGCCGGTCTGCACCAGGTACTCGGCGGCGCGATACATGAAGTCGAAATAGTCGCTCGCGTGGTACAGGTGGCTGATGCCATTCGCGTGCCAATCGAAACCCAACCAGCGCACCGCGTCGAGGATGGCATCGACGAACTCTTGCTCCTCCTTCTCGGGATTGGTGTCGTCAAAGCGCATGTGGCACACGCCGCCATATTCGCGCGCCAAGCCAAAGTTCACGCAAATGCTCTTCGCGTGGCCGATGTGCAGGTAGCCGTTGGGCTCGGGCGGAAAGCGCGTGCGGATTCGCGCCGGATCGCGCGGCCCGCTCGCATGGTGCGTCGCATCGCCGGGTGTGCCCGCGAAATGCCGGCCTGAATAGGTGCCTTGGGCCAGGTCGCGTTCGATGATCTGGCGCAGGAAATTGCTGGCTTTGTTTGCTTCGGCGCTGGGCGGCATGGGTACGGGGTCGGGAATCGCGAGCGGCGCGACGACCCTGGCGATTCTACGGAGCCTTGTGGGGTGGACGCGCCCTTGCTCAATGTGGCAGCGCTTCGCCGCGCATGTCGGCCCGACAATCTCCAGCAACATGCCCATCTGCGCTTCTCCAGCACGTCGTCTGCGCACTTCGATGGCTTTGGCCCTGTTGCTCGCCGTGCTGCCGCAGTGCCCGGTCTTGGCGCAGGTCACGCCCACCGCCGACGTGGCTGAAGCGCCAGCCCCCGCCGCCTCCGCGCCACAGGATCCGGGCGCGAAGCGGCCGACTCAGCTCGACCCGGTCGAAGTGCGTGGCAGGACCGCGGACGACACGCAGCTGCGCCGCCAGTCCACCGCCGCGACGATCACGATCGGCCGTGACGAAATCGAACGCTTCGGCGACAGCACCGTGGGCGATCTGCTGAAACGCCTGCCTGGCGTGACGCTGCAGGGCCGCCCCGGGCGTGGCGGGAACATCCGCCTGCGCGGCCTGGGCAGCGGCTACACCCAGATCCTGCTCGACGGCGAACGTGTCGCGCCAGGCTTTTCGATCGATTCGCTGAGCCCGGAGCAGATCGAACGCATTCAAATCCAGCGCGCCCCGACCGCCGAAACCGGCGCACGCGCTATTGCCGGAACGATCAACATCATCACGCGCGAAGGCTTCAGCAAGAGGCTCAATGATTTGCGCATCAGCGCCGGATTCGAAAACGACGCGTTGCAACCAAGCCTGACCTGGACCCGCAACGACACATTCGAAGGCCTGCCCTACAACTTCTCGCTCACCCTGTTCCAGAACGACCGGCGCAGTGACAGCGTGACCACGACGCAGCAGCGCACGCTCGACACCGATGCGCCGATCTGGGACCAGACCGAAACCAACGTCGAGCGCGAAAAGCGCCGTGGGGTGCAGGCATCGGGTCGCCTGAATTGGCGCGGCGAGGATGGACGCAGCGCGATGCTGATGCCGCTGATCATCGATTCGCGTGGCAATGCGCAACGCAGCGCCGAGCTCGAACGGGTGCCACCCATCCCGCAGGCGAGCTATGACACAGCGCACAGCGATGCCAGCAGCCACTTCAGCCTGCTGCGACTGGGTGCGCAGTGGCTGCAGCGATTCGACGACAGCAGCCGCTTCGAATGGCGTGGCGGCGTTGGCCGCACCAGCTTCAAGAATCGCAGCCTGCGGCTGGAGACAGGTGGCACTGCGCCGGACCAGATCGACGACGACACCGACAACACCGAGCGCACGCTGAGCATGAGCGGCAAATTCACGAGGCTGTTGGGTGAGGGCGAACACAGCGTGGTGGCCGGCGCCGAGCTCGAATCGAACCGGCGTGTCGAAGCGCACACCACCTTGTACGACGGGGTCGCGATCCTGCCCGAATTCGGCGAGGAGGTTGCGGCGCGCGCCCTGCGGCTCGCGCTCTATGCGCAAGACGAATGGAGCTTGACGCCGAATTGGGCGGTACACGCCGGGCTGCGCTGGGAGGGCATCAATACGCGCGGTGGGGAGTCGCCGACCGAGCCCGAGGTGAGCAATCAAAGCCGCGTCTGGAGTCCCCTGTTGCACCTGCTTTGGAAGCCTGACCCGGCGGGGCGTGATCAGCTGCGGGCGAGCCTGACCCGGAGCTACCGGTCGCCGTCGTTGAGCAACCTGATTGCACGACCGCGCCTTTCCCTGGCCAACTCGGCGACCAGACCCGACCGTGTTGGCAACCCGTCGCTGCGGCCCGAACTGGCCACGGGAATCGACGTTGCCGTTGAACACTATCTGCCCGCCAGCGGCTTGCTCAGCGCCAACCTGTTCCAGCGCCGCATTCGCGACTACATCCGCAGCGTCACGGAGTTCGACACCGGTTCCGGGCGCTATGTGGCGCGGACTCAGAATGTCGGTTCGGCGTTGACGAGCGGCCTGGAGCTCGAAGCCAAGTTCCGCCTCAGCGCCGTCGTCCAGGATGCACCCCACGTCGATCTGCGCGCCAACGCGAGCCTGTTCCGCTCCAGGGTCGAAGGCGTTCCCAGCCCGAACAACCGCATCGACCAGCAGCCCGACTGGACCGCCAATTTGGGTGCCGACTATCGCCTGCCCGGGACGCCGCTCACCATCGGCGCCAGTGTCAACCTGACGCCCGGCTATGCAACGCGCGTGAGCGACGCGCAGAGCCTGAGTGTGGGCGACAAGATCATCGGCGACGCATTTGCCTTGTGGACGGTGAGCCCGACACTGCAAGTGCGCCTGACGGCGAGCAACCTCGACCCGCGCCTGTACACCACCGCGTCCAGCGTCGACGATTCATTGGCAAACCTGCGCGAATCGTCGCAAACGGTTGCGCCGACCTACCTGAACCTGCAGTTGCGATTCGAATTCAAGCTGTAGCGCGGCAGGCTGGGGCGGTCACACCAGCAAGCATGGGTGCGCAGTGGCGCTGCTCGCGCCTCTCGCCCGAGCGGCTGCCCAGGCGCCTAGCCCGGGGCAGCGAGCCGGGCGCGAATCGACTCGATCCGCGCGCGATTCACACCGAAATCCTTGCGCCCGAGGCGCGATGCCGAGCGAACCTGAATCGCGCCGGCGGCCGGGTCGAACCAGAACTCTGCATCGTCGACGAAACCCAGCGCGCGCGTCGTGAACTGTGCGTACAGGTAGTCGGGCTCGGCCTTCACGATCTTCGCCCCGGGCATGCCTTGCACCACGGTGCGCAGACGTGCCAGCGTTGCCGCGCCATCCCCGCGCAGAGCGAGCGGCGCAATACTTGCGTAGTCGCGCATTTCATGCTCCGGATACAGCGTGGCCTGACTGCTCACGCTGTTGGGCGTGCGCGAAGGTGGTTTGAGTCGGCCGTCGCGCACGCCTGGATTCTTCGGCTCGGTGCCCTTGAACAGACCGAGCTGGCCCAGCACCAGCACCAAGACGGCCAGCAGGACCAACCCCCCGCACATCCAGATCAGAGTTTTCATCAGCATGATTTCAGCGCCATTTGCTTGACCCAGTTCACGCCGGCTCAGCGGCCCCGTATTGTGCTTCAGGCACGTCAGGCGGCGGCCTCGGTATATTCAGCGTCTGGTTCGGGGTTGCGTCGGTTCGGAGTCCGTTCATGTTGTTGCCATTCCATTCGTTGCCGCACTTTGCGCCGCGTGAATCAGCGCGGGGCTGGGTGTTGGCTTGCATGTTGTCGGCAGCTTGTTCGACGCCGCTGCCGCCCTATGCGCCGGGTACGCCGGCCAGGCCCGGTACGCCGGCGACGCAGGGGCCGGTATCGACGCTGCCCGCACCGCAGGCGCCGCCCGCCACTCCCGCCGCTGCGGGTGCCCCGGGCAAACCGGCGATGGCAGGGGTGTTGGAAACCGGCAGCGCGACGCTTGGCGTGATCCAGCCGAAGCCGCTCTATGCCGATGCTGTGGCGGCGCGTTTTCCCGAGCCGCCAGTAAAGTACCGTACGCCCGCGTTTGATGCGGGTCGCACTGCGCTGACGAGCAACGCCGAGCTCGCTGCCTGGATGCGCGCGCTGCTGCGCGACGGTCGTGCCACCCCGGACGGCAACACGGTGCGGCTGCTGAGCGTGGGCAGTTCGCAAGGGGGTGTGCCGCTCGAGGCGTTGCTGTTCACGCGCGACGCGGAAGCGACACCGGCGTCGCTGCTGCGTGCCGGGCGCCCCACCGTGCTGCTGCTCGGCCAGCAACGCGGCGACGAACCGGCGGGGGCCGAGGCCCTGCTGAGCATCGCCGAAGAACTGGCTCAAGGGCCGCTGGGCAAGCTGCTCGAGCACATCAACGTCGTGCTGCTGCCGCGTGCCAACCCCGACGGCGCGGTTCTCGGCCGCGCCATGACGACCAGCGGCATCGACGCGAATCGCGATCACTTGCTGTTGCGCACGCCCGAGGCACAGGCGATGGCGCAGCTGGCGCGCGAGTTTCGGCCGGTGGTCGTGATCGATTTGCACGAGTACTCGGCGATCGAGCCGTACCTCGCAAAGTTCGGCGCGTTGCAACGCTTCGACGCATTGGTGCAATACGCGACCGTGGCGAACCTGCCCGAACTCGTGACCAAGGCCGCGGAAGAATGGTTTCGCCGGCCGCTGCTGGCCAGCCTGGCGGCGCACGACTTGAGCGCGGAGTGGTCTTACACGACATCGACACAGGCTGCGGACAAGAAAATGTCGATGGGCAGCGTTGATCCCGACAGCGCCCGAAATGCGAACGGCCTGAGGAACGCGATCAGCTTCGTGATTGAAACCCGCGGCGTGGGCCTGGGCCGGCTCCATTTGGCCCGGCGCGTTCACACCCACGCGGTCGCGATCAGGAGCATGTTGGAGGGCGCGGCACAGCACGCCGCGGACCTGAACCAACTGCGCAAGTTCGTCGACGCGGAGGTCGCGGCGCAGGCCTGCCAGGGCCAAGCCATCGTTTCGGCCAGCCGTACGCCGAGCGAATACACGCTGACCATGCTCGATCCCGTGACCGGGGCTGACCGCAAGCTCACCGTCACTTGGGATTCGGCCCTGATGCTCGAAGCGCGCAAGTCGCGCACCCGGCCCTGCGGCTTCTGGCTCGGCGAAGCGCAGAGCGACGCGGCGCTGCGGCTGCGCGCCTTGGGCGTGCTGGTGCAGCTGATTCAGCAAAACGGCGTCGTGCGCGGCGAGGTCTACCGCGAAGTCGCGGGCGAAGTCGGGACCGGGTCGGAACTCAACGCTGGCACCGACGCGGCGCTGCGCGTCGAAGTCGAATCCGCGGCCGCGCTCATCGACGCCAGCGCAGGCAGCTACTACGTGCCGCTCGACCAGCCCCTGGCCAACCTCGCGCTCGCCGCGTTGGAGCCGGATGCGCCGAACAGCTACGTCGCGCACCGCGTCGTCAACGAGCTGAGCGGCGTCGCGCGGGTGCTGGCGCGTCCCTCCTGGCGCATGACCGCATTGCCGTAGCGAAGCCCCGCGTCGCGGCGTCAAGCGCGACAAAGTACCTTTCGGATCGCCCTGCCAGGCTGAACAATCCTGCCCTGCGCAGCCACATCGACGAGAGCGCACGGCCATGCGACTGCTGATCGTGGAAGATGACGAACCCTTCGGCTCGGCCATCGAGAACGGCCGAACCCGAGCCGGCGACGCCGTGAACCGGATTCGCAATGGCGTTGAGCGATCACTCCATGCTCAAACCCATCGCCCTTGATGAACTCACCGCGCAGCTGCGCGCGACGCATCGGCGCCTCGAGATGGGCGGCGATGACGGTGCCGAAGTCGAACATGGGATCTTGAAACTCTCCCCATCGCGGCGCATTGCCACGTTGCGCGGCGAGCAGGTGGCGCTGACGAACAATGAATGCTCGGTTCTTGAGACGCTTCTGCGCAAGAAGAACCAGATCTTCTCGCGCGCGCAGCTCGAGGAAGCCTTGTACGGCTGGGGCGAAGCGATCGACAGCAACACGGTCGAGGTCTACATCCACTACCTGCGCCGCAAATTGGGTGCCAACGTGATTCAGACGGTGCGTGGCGTGGGCTACCAGCTGGGGCCCATGCAGGCGTAGGTTCTGCCGCGCCGTGCTGGCTCAGACCGTCTCCACCGCGCGCACGCCGGTGGCGTTGTCCCTGATGCAGCCTGTGGCGCCGCGCCTGGCGCGAACTTCGCCTTGCACGCCGCGCCCTCGCAGAGCTCGGGCCCTTCGCCAGGCACGATGGCTCTTCAAGAGCCCTCGTGTCCGGGCTCGCCTTGCAGGCCGCGCCCTCGCAGAGCTCGGGCCCTTCGCCAGGCACGATGGCTCTTCAAGAGCCCTCGTGTCCGGGCTCGCCTTGCAGGCCGCGCCCTCGCAGAGCTCGGGCCCTTCGCCAGGCACGATGGCTCTTCAAGAGCCCTCGTGTCCGGGCTCGCCTTGCAGGCCGCGCCCTCGCAGAGCTCGGGCCCTTCGCCAGGCACGATGGCTCTTCAAGAGCCCTCGTGTCCGGGCTCAGCGCCGTTTGCCGCCGAGGATGCCGCCGAGCACACCGCGAATGATTTCGCGGCCAACGGCCGAGCCGATGCTGCGCACTGCGGAGCGCGCCGCCGCTTCCGCCAGGCCTTCGCGCTTGCCGCCGCGCGGGCCGGTAGAGCCAAACAGCACATCCTTCATGCCACCGAGCATCCCGCCTTCGGCAGCAGGCGGCGGTGTCTGCCCAGGTCGAGCGTTCGCCGGCAGGGTGGCGCCTGCTGCAGTCGATGCGGTCGCTGCGCGCGCTGGTGCGGATGAAGCGCCGGCAGGTGCGGCGCTCGATGCCGGCCCGGACAGCACCCGGCCCTTGAGCCGCTCGTACGCCGAATCGCGGTCGACCACCTTTTCGTAAACACCCGCGACCAATGAACCCGCAATCAGCGCCTTGCGCTGCTCGGGCGTGATCGGACCGATCTGACTGCCCGGGGGCGTGACGAAAACGCGCTGCGTGATGCTGGGTCGGCCTTTTTCGTCGAGAAAACTCACCAGCGCTTCGCCCACGGCAAGTTCGGTGATGGCGGTTTCGACGTCGAGCTTGGGGTTGGCGCGCATGGTGCTGGCGGCAGCTTTCACTGCCTTCTGGTCGCGCGGCGTGAAGGCGCGCAACGCGTGCTGCACCCGGTTGCCCAGTTGCGCCAGCACGGCGTCGGGGATGTCGAGCGGATTCTGCGTCACGAAGTACACGCCCACACCCTTGCTGCGAACGAGGCGCACGACGAGTTCGATGCGCTCCTCCAGAGCTGCCGGCGCGTCCTTGAACAGCAGGTGCGCTTCGTCGAAGAAGAATACGAGTTTGGGCTTTTCGAGGTCGCCGACTTCGGGCAACTGCTCGAACAGCTCGGACAGCATCCACAACAGGAAGGTCGCATACAGGCGCGGGTTGTTCATCAACTTGTCGGCCGTCAACACGTTGACGACTCCACGGCCGGCGTCCGTCTGCATGAAGTCGGCGATGTTGAGCATCGGCTCGCCGAAAAACATGTCGCCGCCCTGTTCACCGATTTGCAGCAGCCCGCGCTGGATCGCGCCGACGCTGGCGGCGCTGACGTTGCCGTATTCGGTGGTGAACTGCGAGGCGTTTTCGCCCACATGCTGCAGCATCGTGCGCAGATCCTTCAGGTCGAGCAACAGCAGGCCGTCGTCGTCGGCAATCTTGAACACGAGCTGCAGCACGCCTTGCTGGACTTCGTTCAGCGCGAGCATGCGCGCGAGCAGCAGCGGCCCCATGTCGCTGACGGTGGCGCGCACCGGATGGCCCTGCGTGCCGAACACGTCCCACAGCGTGGCCGGGCAGGCCACGGCATCAGGTGGGGCCAGGCCGCGCTCTTTGAGCACGGCGGCAAGCCTGTCGCTCAACCTGCCGCTTTGTGTGATGCCGGTCAGGTCGCCTTTCACATCGGCCAGGAACACCGGCACGCCGATGCGGCTGAAGTTCTCGGCCAGCGTCTGCAGCGTGATCGTCTTGCCGGTGCCCGTGGCGCCGGTGATCAACCCGTGCCGATTCGCCAACGCCGGCAGCATGAAGCACTCGATGCTGCCGCGCTTCGCGACGAGAAATGGTTCAGCCACGGTCTTGCTCCTGGGACGACACGTAAAATTGCAGTCTATCCAACAATCAGGGTGGGCCGCTCGTGGATTGACTTTCGCGGGTGAACCCGCATCGCAGGAGCAGCAATGGCCGGCCATTCCAAGTGGGCCAATATCCAGCACCGCAAGGGCCGCCAGGACGAAAAGCGCGGCAAGGTCTGGACCCGAATCATCCGCGAGATCGTCGTTGCGGCGCGCCAGGGCGGCGGCGACCTGGGCATGAATCCGCGCCTGCGCCTGGCCGTGGACAAGGCCAAGGCCGCGAACATGCCAGCCGACACCATCAAGAAGAACATCGACAAGGCCACAGGGGCGCTCGAAGGCGTGAACTATGAAGAGATCCGCTACGAGGGCTATGGCATCGGCGGCGCGGCCGTGATCGTCGACTGCATGACCGACAACCGGGTGCGCACCGTTGCCGAAGTGCGCCACGCCTTCAGCAAATACGGCGGCAACCTCGGCACGGAGGGCTCGGTCGCGTTCCAGTTCAAACATTGCGGGCAGTTCATCTTCGCGCCCGGCACGGATGAGGACAAGGTGATGGAGCTGGCGCTGGAGGCCGGCGCAGACGACGTGGTCACGGGGGACGATGGCACAATCGAAGTGCTTTGCGTGCCGGTCGAATTCGAAGCCGTGAAGGCGGCGCTGGAAGGCGGCGGCCTGAAACCTGAACTTGCCGAAGTGACGATGCGCGCCGAAGCCAGCGTCGATCTGTCGGGGGAAGATTCGCAGCGCATGCAAAAGCTGCTCGACGTGATCGAAGACCTGGACGACGTGCAAAACCTGTACCACAACGCGGTGCTGGATGAATGATCTGCCCCCGAACTCGCGCTTGCGCGCGCCCCCCTGAGCCAGTGTGGTCCGGGCTCAGGCCGGGCAGTGTGCGATGAAGATCCTCGTCATCGGCAGCGGCGGGCGTGAACACGCTCTGGCGTGGAAGCTGGCCCAGTCCGAGCGTGTACAGATGATCTACGTGGCGCCGGGCAATGGCGGTACGGGGGCGGACTTTCGCTTGCGCAACGTACCGATCACCGAACTCGAAGAGTTGGCCGACTTCGCGCAGCGCGAGAAGATCGCGCTCACCGTTGTCGGCCCCGAGGCGCCGCTGGCGGCCGGTGTCGTTGACCTGTTCCGCGAGCGCGGCCTGCGCATTTTCGGCCCGACGCGCGCCGCCGCCCGGCTCGAAAGCTCGAAGGCCTTCGCCAAGGCGTTCATGCAGCGCCACAAGATTCCCACGGCGGCGTTCGAGACGTTTGTCGATGTGGCCAAGGCGCATGCCTATGTGGAGGCGAAAGGTGCGCCGATCGTGATCAAGGACGACGCCCTGGCCGCAGGCAAGGGCGTGGTCGTCGCGACCACACTCGATGCAGCGCATCAAGCGATCGACTCGATGCTGGGCCGCGGCGCGCCAGGCGCTACACGCGGCGTGCCGCAAAACGCAGGCGCAGACGAGAGCAGCGCACCGCGCATCGTGATCGAAGAGTTCCTCAGCGGTGAAGAAGCGAGCTTCATCGTCGTCTGCGACGGCCACAACATCGCGCCGCTCGCGACCAGCCAGGACCACAAACGCCTGCTCGATGGCGACGCCGGCCCGAACACCGGAGGCATGGGCGCCTACTCGCCGGCGCCGATCGTCACGCCCAATGTGCATGCCAGGGCGATGCACGAAATCATCATTCCGACCATCGCCGGCCTGGCCGCCGAGGGCATCGTCTACACCGGGTTCCTGTACGCCGGCCTGATGATCGATGCGCGTGGCCAGCCGCGCACCGTGGAGTTCAACTGCCGCCTGGGCGACCCGGAAGCGCAAGTGATCCTGATGCGACTGAAGACCGATCTGCTCGAGGTCTTGCTGCACGCGACCGACGGCACGCTGGGCAGCATCGAGATGCAATGGGACCGGCGCAGTGCGCTCGGTGTGGTTCTCGCCGCGGCGGGCTACCCTGTGGAGCCGCGCAAGGGCGACACGATCACGGGGGTGCCGGCCGAGACGCCCGACACCTGTGTCTTCCACGCCGGCACGGCGCTGCAGGACAAGAAACTCGTCAGCTGCGGCGGGCGCGTGCTTTGCGCCACGGCACTGGGCGAGCCGCTGAAGGCGGCGCAGACGCGTGCCTATCAACTGCTGCAAGGCATATCGATCGACGGCGGGCAGTTTCGGCGCGACATTGGCCACCGCGCCATCAAGCGATGAATCAATCGGTCCGTGGCTGAGGCATTGCCGATCCAGTTGCAGGGCAGCCCGACGGCTCGTGCGCTGTTGCGTCTGGCCGGTTGGCGCGTGCTGTTCGATGGCCTTCCCGCGCGCCAAGGCGTGCTGATCGTCTATCCGCACACGTCGGCCTGGGATCTTGTCGTCGGCATGTTCGCCAAGTGGACGATCGGCATCCAGGTCACTTTCTGGGGCAAGGACACGCTCTTTCGCGTGCCGCTGTTCGGCACCTGGCTGCGCTGGTTGGGCGGAGTGCCGGTGGATCGTGCGGCGCCGCACGGCGTCGTTGGGCAGATGGCGCAGGCTCTGGTCAATGCACGCGAACGCAACCAGTTTTGCTGGCTCGCCCTGAGCCCGGAAGGAACGCGCAAGTATCGCGACGCCTGGCGCTCCGGCTTTTATCATGTGGCGCTGCAAGCCAGCGTTCCGTTGGGCCTGGTTTGCTTCGACTACCGCCGGCGCGAAATCGGGATTCGCAACTTCCTGAAGCTCAGCGGCGACGTCGGGCTCGACATGGCGAACATCGCCGCGATTCTGGGCACCTGCACCGGTTGCAACCCGGCACAGGCGGCGCCGATACGGTTGGACGCATGAAGATCGACAGCGTCAGGGCCTACTTTCTGGGGCTGCAAGAGGCCATCGTGCAGGCCATGCAGCGCGAGGGCGGCGAGCCGTTTCGCACCGACGCATGGGTGCGCGAGCCCGGGGCGAAGCTCGAAGGCGACGGCTGTTCGCGCCTGATCGAAGGCGGCGCCTTGCTCGAGCGTGCCGGCTGCAATTTTTCGCATGTCAAGGGCAAGTCGCTGCCGCCCTCGGCGACCCAGCACCGCGCCGAGCTTGCCGGCGCGGCGTTCGAAGCGCTCGGCGTCTCGCTCGTATTCCACCCGCGCAACCCCTATGTGCCCACGGTTCACATGAACGTGCGCATGTTCGCCGCGTTGCCGGCCGGGACCGAGCCGGTCGTCTGGTTCGGCGGCGGCATGGACCTCACGCCCTACTACGGCTTCGAAGACGACGCGCGCCATTTCCACGAAGTGAATCGAAGCGCGCTGCTGCCGTTCGGCGCCGACAAGTACCCGCGCTTCAAGAAGTGGTGCGATGAGTACTTCTTCCTCAAGCACCGCAACGAGCCGCGCGGCATCGGCGGGGTGTTTTTCGACGACCTCGGTGAGCTCGGTTTCGACGGCGGTTTCGCGCTCACGCGCTCGGTGGGCGATGCATTCCTGGGCGCCTACCTGCCCATTCTGCGGCGCCGGCGCGACCTGCCGTTCACGGAGCGCGAACGCGACTTCCAGGCTTACCGGCGCGGCCGTTACGTCGAGTTCAACCTCGTGTTCGACCGCGGCACGCTGTTCGGCCTGCAATCGGGCGGGCGCACCGAAAGCATTCTGATGTCGATGCCGCCGATCGTGAAGTGGCGCTACGACTGGCATCCTGAAGCGGGTACACCTGAGGCCCGCCTGTACAGCGATTTTCTGCGACCTCGCGATTGGCTGAATGCCGAGGCTGGCGCATCGGGCGACTCGGGCGACGTGGGCGAAGCCGGTGCCATGGCAGGCGAATGAGCGCCGCTGAACCTGCCGCTTCAGACCAGACCCCCGGCCAGGAAGACTCCGGCGCGGCCCGGCGTCCGCCTGGGAGTCGCATCGGCATCTTCGGTGGCAGCTTCGACCCGGTGCACAACACGCACCTGGCGCTGGCGCGTGTCGCGCTCGAAGATCTTCAGCTGGATCGATTGTTGTGGGTGCCGGTCGGCCAACCGTGGCAAAAGTCGCGCCAGCTTGTGCGCGCCGCCGACCGCGCGGCGATGCTCGCGCTGGCGATTGCCGACGAGCCGCGTTTCCAACTGGAAAGCTGCGAACTGCTGCGTACCGGGCCGAGCTATACCGTGGACACGGTGCGCGAACTGAGCGCACGCGAAGCCTACCGCGGTGCGAAGTGGTTCCTGATCATCGGCCAGGACCAGTTCGCCCAGTTCCATACCTGGCATGGGTGGGAAGAACTGGTGCGGTTGGTGACCCTAGCCGTCGCCAATCGTGCCGGCGACCCGCCGCACTCGAACCCGGATGTGGCCGCGGCCAGCGGCAGCGTGATCGAGTTGCGTTTGCCGCCGAGCACGGTCTCGGCCACGGACCTACGATCGCGCATGGCGCTGGGCGACGATATCGCCGCCATGGTGCCGAGCGCCGTGGCACGTTATATTGACCAACATGGCCTGTACCGAGGCCCACTCAGGAGCTGAATGGACATCCGCAAACTGCAACGCGCCATCGTCGATGGTCTGGAAGACGTGAAAGCCCAGAACGTCGTTGTGTTCAACACCGAACACCTCACCCCCTTGTTCGAGCGCGTCATCGTCGCCTCGGGCGCGAGCAACCGGCAAACCAAGGCCTTGGCCAGCAGCGTTCGCGAAACCGTGAAGAGCCGCGGCATGGACGTGCTGCGCACCGAGGGCGAAGCAAACGGCGAGTGGATCATCGTCGACTGCGGCGCCGCCGTGGTGCACGTGATGCAGCCGGCGATCCGCGACTACTACCACCTCGAAGAGCTCTGGGGCGACAAGGCGGTGCGCATGAAGATCGATGCCGCGCCTGCGACGCTGGTGAAGGCCGCGCCGGACCAGGCCGCGCCGCGCTCGCCCGAGCCTACGCAGCGCAAAGTTGCGGCGCGCAAGGCCGCGCCACGCAAGGCCGCACCACGCAAGGCCGCGCCGCGCAAGGCCGCGCCGCGCAAGAAGGCCTCGGCTTCGTCGGACGGCGCGCGCCAGCCGCTGTCGCAGGCCGCGCCGGGGCGCAAGCGAGTCTTGGCGAGCGCTGCGAAGAAGACCGCGGCGCGGCCGCCCGCCGCGCGCAAGGCCGATGCCGCGAAACGCACGGCGAAGAGTGCGGCGCCACGCGCTGCGAAGGGCGCCGCGCCACGCGTTGCGAAGGGCGCGACGCCACGCGTTGCGAAGGGTGCTGCAAAACCAGCGAAGAAGCGCTAACGCGTTCGCGGGACCGGATGAAGCTGCTGCTGATCGCAGTCGGGCAGCGCCCGCCGGCCTGGGCGCAGCTGGCCTACGAAGAGTTCGCGAAGCGTTTTCCACCCGAGATGCGGCTGCAGCTGAAGTCCGTGAAAGCCGAGCCGCGGCAAGGGCGCAGCCAGGTTCAGGTGCTGGCGCTCGAGGCCGCACGCATCGAAGCGGCCTGCCCCAAAGGCGCGCGCCGCGTCGTCTTCGACGAACGCGGCGAACGACTCAGCACGGCGCAACTCGCCGCGCGGCTCCAGGCCTGGGCGCATGACGCGCGCGACGTGGCGCTGCTGGTCGGAGGCGCCGACGGTCTGGACCCGGCGCTGAAGGCCGGCGCCGACGAGAGCATTCGCCTGTCCGACCTGACCCTGCCACACGCCCTGGCGCGAGTGCTGGTCGCCGAGGCGCTCTATCGCGCATGGACCGTCACCGTGAATCACCCGTACCACCGCGAGTAGTTGCTGCAGCGTGTTGCCGATGCACCGGAATGACTTCGTTTACCTTGCTTCGGCGAGCCTGCGCCGGAGCCAGTTGCTCGATCAGCTCGGTGTGCGCCATCAACTGCTCGTCGCCGACGCCACTGAAGACGCCGAAGCGCTGGAAGCCACGCGCCACGGTGAGTTGCCCGCCGCCTACGTTCGGCGCGTGACGTCGGCCAAGCTGTGTGCGGCGCGCGCGCGGCTTGCGCGGCGCGGCTGGCCCATCGCGCCGATCCTGTGCGCCGACACGACCGTCGCGCTGCGCACGCAGATTCTCGGCAAACCGGCTGACGCGGCGCAGGCGATCGCGATGCTGACGCTGCTGTCCGGGCGGCCACACCGCGTCATCAGCGGCGTGGCGCTGTTCGACGGCCGGCGCACCACGTCGCGCCTGAACATTTCGCATGTGCGTTTCGGGGTCATCCCACGCAGCGAAATCGAGGCCTATGTCGCGAGCGGAGAACCCTTCGGCAAAGCCGGCGCCTACGCGATCCAGAGCCAGGCCGCGCGCTGGATCGAGCACATCGACGGCAGCTACACGGGCATCATGGGGCTGCCGCTTTTCGAGACGGCGCAACTGTTGAGGCGCCTGTTGCCGCGCGCCTGACCCGCGCCATGAACTCGGGCTGGGCGTGCGCCGCTTCGCTCACAATCGTCACCATGCAGGACATACTGATCAACTGGGCGCCGCAGGAGACGCGCGTCGCCGTCGTCGAAAACGGCGTGGTGCAGGAGTTGCACCTCGAACGCGCGCTCGAGCGCGGCCTGGTGGGCAACATCTACGCCGGGCGCGTGGTGCGCGTGCTGCCCGGCATGCAGTCGGCGTTCATCGATATCGGCCTGGAGCGCGCGGCGTTCCTGCATATCGCCGACGTCCATGTGAACGGCGCGAACGCATCGAGCAGCGCGAATGGCTCCAACGGCGCCGCCGGCTTCATGGGTCCGGGCGGGCGCAGTGAAACCCCAGGCGCGGCGCCGACGCCGATCGAGCGCCTCGTGTTCGAGGGCCAGACGCTGACGGTGCAGGTCATCAAAGACCCGATCGGCAGCAAGGGCGCCAGGCTCTCGACGCAGATCTCGATCGCCGGGCGATTGCTCGTGTTCTTGCCGCAAGACGACCGTATCGGCATCTCGCAAAGAATTTGCTCACCCGAACTGCGCGAGCAATTGCGCGCGCGTACGAGTGCCCTGGCGATGCTGCCCGATCCGAGCGGCGTCACCGGCGGCTTCATCTTGCGCACCAATGCCGAAGAGGCGAGCGACACCGAACTCGCCGACGACATCGCCTACCTGCGCAGAACCTGGGCGGCGGTGCGCGACCGATCCTTCAAGCTGCCGCCGGCAACGCTGCTGCACCAGGACCTGAACCTGGTCGAGCGCGTATTGCGCGACATGGCGCACGACCAGACGCAGACGATCCGGATCGACTCGTTGATGCAGTTCGAGCAACTGAAGGGTTTTGGCCGTGAATTCACGCCGACCTCGGTGGCCAAACTGGAACATTACAAAGGCGAGCGGCCGATCTTCGACCTGTTCAACATCGACGAAGAGATCGCGCGCGCGTTGGCGCGGCGTGTCGATCTCAAGTCGGGTGGTTACCTGATCGTCGACCAGACCGAGGCGCTGACCACGGTGGACGTGAACACTGGCGGCTTTGTAGGCGCGCGCAACTTCGACGACACGATCTTCAAGACCAATCTCGAGGCGGCACAGGCGATCGCGCGTCAGCTGCGACTGCGCAACCTCGGCGGCATCATCATCATCGACTTCATCGACATGAAGCGCGAAGAGCATCAGGCGGCGGTGCTCGCCGAGTTGCGCAAACAACTCAGCAAGGACCGCACCAAGATCACGGTGAGCGGCTTCACCCAACTCGGCCTGGTGGAGATGACGCGCAAGCGCACGCGCGAATCGCTGGCCCATGTGCTGTGCGAGCCTTGCCCCGCGTGCCAAGGCAAGGGTCAGGTCAAGACCGCTCGCAGCGTGTGCTACGACATCCTGCGCGAGATCCTGCGCGAGGCGCGCCAGTTCAACCCGAAGGAGTTCCGCGTCATCGCCTCGGCCACAGTGGTGGAGATGCTGCTCGATGAAGAGAGCCAGCACCTCGCGGGATTGAGCGACTTCATCGGCAAGCCGGTTTCGCTGCAGGCTGAAGCGTTTGCGTCGCCGGAGCTTTATGACATTGTGTTGATGTAGCGTTTCACGGCGTCTCGCGCCTGCCCACTTGCCGCCCGCAAACCCGCATGGGTCCGGGCGCTTTCGCGTTGCGCCGGGTCTTCGGGGTCTTGACGCCTCACCAAGCTCCACGCAAATTGGGTCACTTGCTGGGTAGCTGGCGTGGCGGGTGCATCGAGCGATCGACTTGGAGGCCGGGCGCACCAGTCCCACGAAGTCGACCCAGCATTGATCCGATGGCTAACCGGAATGGGTGCAAATGGGCGTCGAAATGGCTTGCCATGCCGCATGATGATCCAGTCGACCACCATTCAAATCACCTCCGAATCCTGGGCCTTGTCGCTGGCATCGATGAATTCAAGGGCGCCTGGAGAGCGCTGGGCACACTGGCACCGGCTCGGCTGTCCGCACTGCTGCGGGTGGCTGAGCCGACCAAGCTGAACGTGCTCGATCCGCAGGTCTACAAGCAGTTCGTCGAGAACGAGTCGTTCAAGCGGTTCGTCGGCGACATAGAGTTCGCGATCACGAGCCCGTGAATGTGCGCCCGGATGGCGTGCAGCAGTGCTTTACGAAGATCGATCAACCTGAATTTGTGCGTGCTGGAAATTCAGCTCCATCGGGATATTGGTCGCTGCTCGGCCCAGTGTGGCGCCACCAGTCCCACCAGACGTGTGGCGTCTTGGCCAAGGTGCACAGCATTGATGAACGATGCAAATAAAGCGACAATCGACGCCTTCCATGCATCGCTCACTGCCTTCATTGCTGTTCCCGGAATACAGGCGCCGAGTCCTCGGGCTGCTCTTGCTCCGGCCCGATGAAGCGCTGCACGGCCGCGAGATTGCACGGCGAACCGGATTGCCAGCCGGCACCATCACCCGCGAGTTGACCAAGCTGGCCGAGGTGGGCCTGCTCAAGCGCGAGAAGCGTGGCAACCAGCAGGTCTACAGCGCCGACACCTCCGGCCCCATCTTTGCCGAGTTGGCGAGCATCCTGCGCAAAACCTCCGGGCTGGCCGACGTCCTGGTCCAGGCCCTTGCCCCCGCCGCGCCGAAGCTGCGCCTGGCTTTCGTGTTCGGCTCGGTGGCGCGGGGGCAGGAGACGGCCGGCAGCGATGTCGACCTCATGCTCGTGGGTGACATGGGATTCCGCGAGGCGGTTGAAGTGCTGTACCCCATCCAGGCCACGCTCGGCCGGGAAGTAAACGTCAAGGTCTTTGCGCCCGACGAGTTCGCCACCAAGGCCGGTACCGAGCCCTTCCTGATCGACGTGCTGGCAAGACCCAAGATCTTCCTGATCGGCAACGCCCATGACCTTGAAGAACTTGTTGGGCATCAGCCTTGACGCTGTCGCGCCCAACAAGGCGCATATCGGCAAGCTCATGGCCGCCGCGCAGCGCAACATCGCCGATGCGCAACTGGCCGGGTTGAGCACCGAGAACCGTTTCGACGCCGCCTACAAGGCCATCATGCAACTCGCGATGGTGGCGCTCAATGCCAATGGCTACCGAACGCTCACCAGCAAGCCCGGGCATCATCAGACAGCGATCCAGACGCTGCCTTCGACCGTGGGCCTGGCTCAAGGCAAGGTGATCGTGCTCGACGCACTGCGCAAGCAGCGCAACCTTTCGGATTACTCGGGCGACTTGGTGCCCGATGCAGTGGCCGCCGAGTGCCTGGCCAGCGCCTCGGACTTGCACGCGCATGTCCGGGCGTGGCTCAAGGTCAACCGGCCAGAGCTTCTTTGACCGCATATGCTTGTGAAGATGACATTGAAGAACCGACACACGCTGCCGCAGAGCGTGATGGAGTCCCTCGGCCCGGTTCAATACGACATTGTGTTGATGTAGCTTCGCGGCAGACCCCGAGACCCATGTTCTCCATCCTCATCCCGACCTGGAACAACCTCGACTACTTGCGCTTGTGCGTCGACAGCATCCGCCGCAACTCGGCGCATGCGCATCAGATCCTCGTGCATGTGAACGACGGCTCGGACGGCACCCGCGACTGGGTGCGCGCCTCTAGCCTGGAGGCCACGTTCTCCGAGACGAACGTGGGCATTTGCCTGGCGGTGAACGAAGCGGCGATGCGCGCGCGGCACGATCACGTGGTGTATCTCAACGACGACATGGTCTGTCTGCCCGGCTGGGATGTGGCGCTGCTCGAACGAGCGCGGCGGATGCCGAGCGACTTGTACCTGCTGTCGGGCACGATGATCGAGCCGCGCGATTCGGGCAACCCGTGCGTGGTCGTCGCCGACTATGGCGACTCCGTGGCCACCTTTCGCGAGGCCGAATTGCTCGCTGCCGCACCGGGCCTGAAGCGTGGCGACTGGTGCGGCGCCACCTGGCCACCGACACTGGTGCATCGCAACTGGTGGTTCAAGTGCGGCGGCTACAGCACCGAGCTGAGCCCGGGCATGAGCAGCGACAACGATTTCTCGATGAAACTGTGGCATGCAGGCTGCCGCCATTTCATCGGCGTGGGCAATTCGCTCGTTTATCACTTTCAATGCAAGTCCACCGGCAAGGTGGTGAAGAATGACGGCCGGCGCCAGTTTCTCGACAAGTGGGGCATGACGCAGTCGACCTTCGACCGCTACTATCTGCGACGAGGCCAGGCGCTGACCGGCGACGCTGCTTTGAGCGAACCGACGCTGCACGGCACGCCCGGCTTGGCGTGGGCACTGCGCAAGAGCGCCTTGCGAAGACGCTGGGGTTGAACTCTTGCGATACAACCTCGGCCCACTCATTCTTGGATCGACACCCTGTTTGCGCGAGGCCTGTGAATGAAAGCTGTGATTCTTGCCGGCGGCATGGGAAGCCGCATCTCCGAGGAAAGCAACCTGCGGCCCAAGCCCATGATCGAGATCGGCGGCAAGCCGATCCTTTGGCACATCATGAAGATCTATTCGGCCAACGGCGTCGACGACTTCGTGATCTGCTGCGGCTACAAGGGCTACATGATCAAGGAGTACTTCGCCAACTACTTCCTGCACATGTCCGATGTCACCTTCAACATGGCGGACAACACGATGCAGGTCCACCACCGGCAGGCCGAGCCGTGGCGCGTCACACTCGTCAACACCGGCGAAGACTCGATGACCGGTGGGCGCCTGAAGCGCGTGGCGCACTACGTCAAGGACGAAGATGCGTTCTGCTTCACCTACGGCGATGGCGTGGCCGACGTGGATGTCGCCGCGACGATCGCGTTTCACCGCTCGCACGGCAAGCTCGCCACCGTGACGGCGGTGCAGCCGCCCGGGCGCTACGGCGCGCTGCAGCTCGCGAAGCAGCAGGTCATGGGCTTCACCGAAAAGCCGCGCGGCGATGGCGGCCTGATCAACGGCGGCTTCTTCGTGTTGTCGCCTCGCTGCCTGGAGCGCATTGCCGGCGACGCCAGCAGTTGGGAAGGCGAGCCGCTCTCCGGGCTGGCCGCTGACGGAGAACTGATGGCTTTCCCGCACAGCGGTTTCTGGCAACCGATGGACACGTTGCGCGAAAAGAATCTGCTCGAAGAACTCTGGCAATCGGGGCGCGCGCCCTGGAAGACGTGGTGAGCACTGCGGACTCCGCTTTCTGGCGCGGCCGGCGGGTCTTGCTCACCGGCCACACCGGCTTCAAGGGGGCCTGGCTGGCGCTGTGGCTCGCGCGTCTGGGGGCGCGCGTCACCGCGCTGGCGCTTGAACCCGCGGCGAGGCCGAATCTGTTCTCGCTGGCGCGAGTCGATGCACTGTGCGACAGCCACATCGGCGACATCCGCCACAGCGCTCCCGTGCTCGCCGCGGTGCAAGCGGCACAACCCGAGGTCGTGCTGCACCTGGCCGCGCAGGCGCTCGTGCGGCAGAGCTATCGGGCGCCGCTCGACACCTTCTCGACCAACGTCATGGGCACCGCCAAAGTGCTGGACGCGCTGCGCGGCATGACGAGCGTGCGCGTCGCGGTGGTGGTCACCACCGACAAGGTGTATCGCAACCGCGGCACGCCCTACCCCTATCGCGAAGACGATGCGCTCGGCGGGCATGACCCCTACAGCGCAAGCAAGGCGGCGGCCGAGCTCGTGACGGCGAGCTACCGTGACGCGTTCCTGGCGGCACAGGGGGTCGCGGTTGCGACTGCTCGGGCCGGCAATGTGATCGGCGGCGGTGACTGGTCGGAAGACCGGTTGATCCCCGACGCGGTGCGTGCCTGGCAGGCCGGCGCGACGCTGCAAGTGCGCCGACCGCAGGCGGTGCGCCCGTGGCAGCACGTGCTGGAGCCGCTGGCCGCCTACCTGCGACTTGCCGAAGCGCTGTGGCGCAACCCCGCGCTCGCAGGCGGGTTCAACTTCGGGCCGAACACGCACGAGGCGGCGAGTGTCGGCAGCGTCATCGGCCTGGCACGCGACGCATACGGGCGCGGCGATACCGAACTGGGCGACGGCCTGGATGGCCCGCATGAGGCCGCCTGGCTGGCGCTCGAAGTGGCGCATGCGCGCAGCCAGCTGGGGGTGCGGCCGCGCTGGGGCCTGCACGAGGCGGTGGCCCGCACGATGGCCTGGTATGCGCGTCAGGCCGAAGGTGCCGACGCGCGTGCCTTGTGTGAGGCCGACATCGACGCGTTCGAGCGCTGCCCATGAACCTCCGGATCAGCCGCGATGGGAATACCACAGCAGTGCCCGCGCCGGCACGCCGCCGATGAGCCGGTTTGACGTCGAGCCCACCCCGCTGAGCGGCCTGATGCGGGTGAGCCGGCAGCGCCTGGGCGACGCGCGCGGTTCGCTCACGCGAATCTTCTGCGCCGATGAGTTGCGTGCCGGCGGCTGGCTCGAGCCGGTGGCGCAGATCAACCACACGCTCACCCTGCAGGCAGGCACGGTTCGCGGCATGCACTTTCAGTACCCGCCGCACGCCGACGCCAAGCTCGTGAGTTGCCTGCGTGGCGAGGTCTGGGACGTGGCGCTCGATCTGCGTTCCGGTTCGGCCACGTTTCTGCAGTGGCATGCCGAAAGGCTCTCGGCCGACAACGGTTTGGCGCTGCTGATTCCCAGTGGTTTCGCACATGGATTCCAGGCGCTGACCGACAATGCCGAGATGCTGTACTGTCATTCGCATCCGCATGAGCCGGGCGCCGAGGGCGGGCTGCATGCGCTCGACACACGCCTGGCCATCACCTGGCCGCTGCCGGTCATTGGCCTGTCGCCGCGCGACGCCGCACATCCGCGCCTTGAACAGGGGTTTGCGGGAATGCGCGTATGAAGTGCCGGCATTGCCGGGCCGAGCTCTCGCTGCCCTTCCTCGACCTGGGCAGCGCTCCGCCGTCCAACGCCTACCTCACCGAAGCCGGGTTGCGTGCGCCCGAAACCTGGTTCCCGCTGCGGCTGCTGGTCTGCACCACATGCTGGCTGGTGCAGACCGAAGACCACGCCGGCCGCGAACAGCTGTTCACCGGTGACTACGCCTACTTCAGTTCGTTCTCGACGTCGTGGCTGGCGCACAGCCAGGCCTATGTCGAAGCGATGCGCGAGCGATTCGAACTCGGTGCGCAGAGCCGGGTCGTCGAAGTCGCTGCCAATGACGGCTACCTGCTTCAATACGTGCGTGATGCGGGGATCCCCTGCTACGGCATCGAGCCCACAGCAGGCACCGCCGCCGCCGCGCGCAAGAAGGGCATCGAGATCGTCGAGCGCTTCTTCGGCGTGGCACTCGCCGATGAACTCAGCGCGCAAGGCCGGCAGGCCGACCTGATCGCGGCGAACAACGTGTTGGCCCATGTCCCCGACATCAACGACTTCAGCGCCGGCTTTGCCAGGCTGCTCAAGCCCCAGGGGGTGGCCACGTTCGAGTTTCCGCACCTGTTGCGCATGGTGGCCGAGAACCAGTTCGACACCGCCTACCACGAGCACTATTCCTACCTGTCGCTGAGCGTGGTGGCGCGCATCTTTGCCCAGAACGGGCTCAGCATCTTCGATGTGGAGGAGCTTTCCACGCATGGCGGCAGCCTGAGAGTCTTCGCGCAGCGGCATCACGGCGGGTCCCAAGCGGTCAGCCCGCGGGTCGCGCTCATGCTGGGGCGCGAAGCCGAGGTGGGGATGGCGACCCGCGCCTACTACCAGGGCTTCCAGGCTGCTGCCGACAAAGTGAAAGACGACTTCGTCGGATTCCTGCTCCGGGCCAAATCCGAGCACAAGTCGGTCGCCGCCTATGGTGCAGCGGCCAAAGGCAACACGCTGATGAACTACGCCGGCGTTCGCCCCGATCTGGTTTCATTCGTGGTCGATCGGAATCCGGCAAAGCAGGGCAAGTACATGCCGGGGAGCCGGATCCCTATCGTCGACGAATCCAGATTGGAAAGCGAGCGCCCGCACTTTGTCGTGATCCTGCCTTGGAACCTGCGCGCCGAAGTCCAGCAGCAGCTCGAGCCCGCCCGCACCTGGGGCGCGCGATTCGTCACGGCGGTTCCACGGCTGGAGGTGCTCCAGTGAAAATTGCGGTCACCGGCTGCACGGGATTCGTCGGCCGGCATGTACTGGCCGAACTCGAGCGTCGTGACTGCGATGTCACCTGTGTGCTGCGCGACGCTTCGGTCGCGCCGGCCCCGTCCGCGCGGCGCGACGTCGTGCGCATCGATCTGTCGCGTCCGCCCCGCGACACCTTTAGCGCGATCGGGTCGCCTCAAGTGCTGATTCACCTCGCCTGGGGCGGCCTGCCCAACTACAGCTCGCTGCACCATTTCGAAACCGAGTTGCCGCTGCAATACCGCTTCATCAAGCAATTGCTCGCGTCCGGTCTGCCCAACCTGGTCGTGGCGGGAACCTGTTTCGAATACGGCAACGTATGCGGGGCATTGTCAGAAGAACTCGAAACCAGGCCCTCCAATCCATACGGGCTGGCCAAGGACACCTTGCGCCGCCAGCTCGGCTTCGTGAAGCAGGAACACTGCTTCGCTTTGACCTGGGCGCGCCTGTTCTATGTGCACGGCGAAGGGCAGGCCGCAACATCGTTGCTGCCACAATTGCAGAGTGCCGTGGCGCGGGGAGACAAACGTTTTGCGATGTCTGGAGGCGAACAGCTGCGCGACTTCCTGCCCGTGACCGAGGCCGCCAGGTATCTGGTCGACCTTGCTCTGAATCAGCGCGATCACGGCATCGTCAACGTCTGCTCGAGCAGGCCGGTTTCGGTGCGACGCCTGGTCGAGGGCTGGATCGAGCGCAACGGCTGGTCGATTGATCTTGAACTCGGGCGCTACCCTTACCCGGACTACGAACCGATGGCCTTCTGGGGAGACCGTCGCAAGCTCGACGCTTGTCTCGGGCCTGCATGAGTTCACCAATTTCCACGGTCCAAGAAAGTTGAACATGACTCCTTTCGACAAAGAAGTGGCCGAACGCGTCGAAGCAAACGGGCGCAACCGCGAACTGGCTGCCAGCGCTGCGGCGTTCCTCAAAGCCTCGACCGTACCGAAGTACTCCTACAACTTCTCGTGGCTGGGCCGGCCCATCATCCAGTACCCGCAGGACATCGTCGCGTTGCAGGAACTGATCTGGACCGTGCAGCCCGACCTGATCGTCGAGACCGGCATCGCACATGGTGGTTCGCTGATCTTCTCGGCTTCGATGCTTGAACTCAACGCCTCTTGTGGCGGGCCAGCCGATGCGCGCGTGGTGGGCGTGGACATCGACATCCGCGCGCACAACCGCGCCGCGATCGAGGCCCACCCCATGAGCCGGCGCATCACGATGATCCAGGGCTCGAGCATCGCGCCCGAGGTGGTGGCGCAAGTTCATTCGCACGCCGCCGGCCGCAAGCGCGTCCTGGTCTGCCTGGACAGCAACCACACGCACGCGCATGTGTTGGCCGAGCTGCACGCCTATGCGCGCCTTGCCACCGTGGGCAGTTGGTGCTGCGTATTCGACACGATGATCGAGCACTTGCCCAAAGAGCTCTTCCCCGACCGCCCCTGGGGCCCGGGCGACAACCCGAAGACGGCAGTGCTCGAATTCCTGAAGCAGCATCCGGAGTTCGAGGTCGACGCCGCGATCGACGACAAGCTTCTCATCAGCGTTGCGCCTGGCGGATACCTGAAACGGGTGCGTTGAAGTGGTGTCGCCCGATGCAGGGCTCGTGTACGCGTGCCTGACCCATGTGCCGCTGTGGTTGCCCCAGCCGCCCTGGGTGTCGACCATCCACCTTGGGCAGGCACAGGGGAACGGACTCCTGAACCTGCGCGACTTGGCGCCCGAATGGGAACCGCACCACCCAGTGCTCGGCGGAACGGCGGGCAGTTTCGCGCTGCGTCGGTACATCCTGAAGCATCGACCCGATGCGACCCGCGTCGGCATCTGTCAGTACCGAAAGTTCGTCTCACGGCGTCGGGTTGGCGGCGCACCCGATCCGAAGTACCGCGTGATGGACGTGATCTACGTGCCAACGCTGGACCGCGAGGCCTATGCCCGCCATCTCGACCCCGGGGATTCACGCTTCGTGCTCAGTGCTCCGCTGCACTTCACGCGGCTGCCCTGGTACCGGCGCGGATACCTCAAGGAATACGCCCGCGACCACGAGGTTCATGATCTGCTGCGCTTCACTGCGGCCGCTGTCGAGAACGGTGTTCTCGGCCAGCGCGAGGTCGAGGCGTTCTTCAATGAAGACGTGTTCATGCCGGGCGGCGTGGAGCTCGGGGTATTCCCGGCCGATTTTTGGCTTGAGAGCATTGCCGCCATCGAGCAGGTCGTGCGCACGTGCGTCGACCTCTACCCGCTCGCGCGGGAGGGGGACCAGGCGCGCGCCTGGGCTTTCTGCGCGGAGCGCTTGGGCAGCTGGATGCTGCTGCGGCGGCTGCGCGCCGAGGCTGCCACGGGTGTCCTGAGCCGTCATTGGGCATGGTTGAACCGGCGCATCTGGTCGCACCGCCATGTGGGCCAACTCAACCTTCTGACACAAGACCCGAACCACCGCGGCTATTCGGTCAAGTGACGCGCTGCCCGCTCGCGGCAGGGCGCGGGGCGCCAGCTGGGCCTGCGCTGTGCCGCACCGTGCGTCAGCGCATCTCCCAGCGCCCGCCGCGGCGTTCCATGTGCAGCGTCATCCCGTGCCGTTTGCGCTCGGCGTGGCTCCAGGTG
>Ga0315280_10001318_pt1 | contig 42868 bp, 37 predicted proteins | sample YL17G06_40_MG_FD_203697 | JGI IMG/M metagenome (GOLD analysis project Ga0315280, IMG submission 203697) | Sediment microbial communities from Yellowstone Lake, YNP, Wyoming, USA - YL17G06_40 | ecosystem: Environmental > Aquatic > Freshwater > Lake > Sediment | place: USA: Wyoming | collected...
TTACGCGATTTCAGTTGACGGTCTGATGAAATATTCGGGTTAGCAGTTCTACGCCCCGCGGGTGTAACCCTCGCGTTGGGCAAGCAGGTCCATATCTATGGTGAGGCAGTCATAGAGGTCAGGGGATGTTTTCTTGTCCATTTTGCGCGAATCCACTGTTTTCAGGTATCTCTTGCACTTTTCGCAGACATCAGCGCGGAATGCGCCGCTTCCCCCTGCAGGGAAAAGGATTCTCAAACTCTCCTGCTCTTCGTTGCCGCAGAATGCACATTTGACTCGCGGGTATCGCCACCCTGTGGTGCACATTGAGCAGAGAAGAATCCGCTTGCCTTCCTCGCCCTGCAACTCGGAGAGAGAGGGAGAGTGTCCGCAGACAGGACATTCCGGGCGCAGCCACATCGCAAGGTCAGCGTAAGGGAGGAGAACTTCTGAGCACCTCTCAAGATTTGGCTTTATGCTGTTGTAGAGAAGCAGTGACAGAAGTTCAACGTCAACTCCCGCGCTTTCTCCCTCTTCTTTTATCTTTTGTGTTGACTCGCCCTCAAATGCTGCAGAAAGCATTTTACGAACATCAAGGTTTCCCGAAGCCCAGGACTGCTCAATCAGCGCGATTTGCGTGTCAATCTCTCCGGAGTGCTTTCTCATAGCGCTCATTAGCATTTTGAAGAGTCTGACAGCAGCCTCAAGGTCAGGCGAAACTTTTATCCTTTTCAAAAACACAACGCCATCCGAGACACATTGAGCAAGTTCAGTGCGGTTCGGGCGAATATCCCCCGTCTGTATCTTCCCCTTTATCTCTCTCTGGCAAAGCAGAATATCCCGCTGCAGAGCCAGCAAGTCTGAATATTCGGGCTTCTCCCGTGAGAGCGTCTCTATCTCCTCAACAAGTTTTCCGGTGTCAACGTCAAGGTTTTTCACCCGGTCCTCCGACTTCGCAAGGTGTCAATTTTTTCCAGACAAAGTGCAGGTGCGCATAGTATAAGCGCGCTCCTGTGGAGATTCAAACAAAATCGGGCACGGGTGCTCAGGAAACCCCCGCCGCTTCGGGCGCAAGACGAGCACGAAAAAAAGTTAGAATATAGGTTGAAAAAATGCAGGCTGCTGTTATCATTCTGTGGCTGAAGCAGGTGAATATCAGCGGTAACTTCGGGAAACAAGGTCTTTCATCATCAGGGAAGGAGACGACCGCGATGGAGATTACACGGAGAGAGTTTCTCTCACTTGCCGGCGCAACTGCTGCGGGTTTCCTGCTCAGCAGTTGCACGAGAGGGCTCCTGAAGCCGGTTGAAGAGAAGGCGCAAGAGTTGAAACCCTCTTACGCTAAACAGGTGACCACAATTTGCCCTTACTGCGGCGTCGGCTGCGGAGCGATTGTTATGCGAGATGATTCCGGCAAAGTTATGAGTGTTGAGGGAGACCCTGACCACCCGATAAGCGAGGGTTCTCTGTGCAGCAAGGGAAGTGCGCTCTATCAGATTCACTTTGACGAGAAGACAGGTGAGGTGAACCCTCTTCGCCTGACCAAGGTTCTCTACCGCGCACCCGGCTCAAATAAGTGGGTCCAGAAGGACTGGGACTGGGCGCTTGACGCGATTGCAGACCGGATAAAGAAGATGAGAGACCGGTATTTCATTGAGAAAGACAGTAACGGGCGCGTTGTCAATCGCTTGGAAGCGATTGCAGGTCTGGGCGGCGCCGCTCTTGACAATGAAGAGTGCTATCTCTGGTCAAAGTTGGCGCGTTCTCTGGGAATTGTCTATCTTGAACATCAGGCGCGAATATGACACAGCCCTTCTGTGGCGGCTCTGGGAGAGTCGTTCGGAAGAGGCGTTATGACAAATCACTGGATTGATATAAAGAACAGCGACTGCATAATGGTTATCGGCGCCAACCCTGCAGAGAACCACCCCATTTCATTCAAATGGGTTCTCCACGCAATGGATAACGGCGCAAAACTGATTGTCGTTGACCCGAGATTCACAAGAAGCGCGTCAAAAGCGCACATCTACGCACCGATGCGCTCAGGCACTGACATCGCCTTCATCGGCGGAATGATAAACTATGTCCTCAGCAAGGAACTTTACAACAAAGAGTGCGTAGTGAATTACACAAACGCCGGCTTCCTCATCAACCCCAATTTCAAGTTTGAAGACGGAACCTTCTCAGGGTTCAATCCCGAGAAGAAAGCATACGCAGACAAATCATCCTGGGCATACCAGTTGGATGAAGACGGTCTTCCGAAGATTGACAGAACGCTTCAAAACCCCAATTGCGTCTTCCAGTTGCTCAAGAAGCATTTCGCCAGATACGATGCCGGCACAGTGAGCAAGGTGACTGGAACTCCGAAGGATGTCTTCTTGTCCGTTTGCGAAACCTTTGCGCAAACAGGTAAGCCTGGCAAGGCGGGCAATATTCTGTATGCTATGGGCACAACCCAGCATACTTACGGTTCGCAGAATATCAAAGCGTACTCAATCCTCCAACTGCTCCTGGGCAATATCGGAGTCGCAGGAGGCGGAATCCAGGCTATGCGCGGCGAGTCCAACGTTCAGGGCTCAACTGATATGGGACTTCTGTTCCACATACTCACCGGCTACAACCCCGCACCGACAGTTGACCACCCCGACCTCAAAACCTATCTTGAGAAAAACGTCCCACAGTCCAAAGACCCAAAGAGCGCTAACTGGTGGCAGAATAGACCAAAATACATTGTCAGTATGCTCAAAGCCTGGTTCGCGGACAAGGCGACCGCAGAAAATGAGTTCTGTTTCTCCTATCTGCCCAAGGCGGATGGCAACTACTCCTGGCTCTCACTCTTTGAGGCGCTCTACAACAAGAACATCAAAGGGATGTTTCTGTGGGGTCAGAACCCCGCGGTCGGCGGACCTAATGCGAGCCGCGCAAAATATGCGCTTCGCAACCTTGAATGGATGGTCGCGGTAGATTTATGGGAGACTGAAACCGCAGCGTTCTGGAAAGAGCCGGGCGTTGACCCTGCAAGCATAAACACCGAGGTCTTTATGCTGCCGGCAGCCGCATCATACGAGAAGGAAGGCAGCATCTCCAACAGCGGCAGGTGGGTTCAGTGGCGCTACAAAGCGGTTGATGCGCCCGATGATGCAAAAGATGACCTCTGGATTATGAACCAAATCGCTCTTCGCCTGAAAAAACTTTATGCCGCAGGCGGCAAGTTCCCTGAACCGATTGTCAATCTCAACTGGGACTACGGCACAGAACATCCAGATGTCCATAAAGTCGCAAAAGAGGTGAACGGCTGCGCTCTAAAAGATTTCAATTACAAAGTCCTCGGCGTGGAGAAAGAGGCAAAAGCGGGCGAGCAACTGCCCGCATTTACCGCTTTGCAGGCGGACGGCTCAACCGCTTGCGGAAACTGGGTCTATTGCGGCTCCTACACCAAGGGTACGCCGGACGGAAATATGATGGCGCGCCGCGACCTGACAGACGCACCAAACAAAATCGGTCTCTATCCTAAGTGGTCGTGGTGTTGGCCTGCAAACCGCAGAATAGTTTATAACCGCGCCTCCTGCGACCAGACCGGCAAGCCTTATGATAAAGAGCGCTGGGTTGTAAGGTGGAATCCTGCTCTCAATGAGGGAAAAGGCGGCTGGGAAGGCGATGTTCCCGATGGTCCCTGGGCTCCTGAAGAGAAGTATCCCTTCATAATGCTTCCCGAGGGGCACGCGAGATTCTTCGGCAGCGGACTCGCAGATGGTCCGTTCCCGGAACACTACGAACCTATGGAAAGCCCGGTCAAGAACGCCATATCCGGTCAGCAGAATACTCCTTGCGTGTTTATATACGAACCGAAATCCACCGAAGGTGTTTGCCCGCCCGGCATATTCGGCGAACCGGAAGAGTTCCCCATAGTCGCCACTACATATCGCCTGACAGAACACTGGCAGGCAGGTGCGATGACCCGCAATCTGCCCTGGCTCAATGAACTCCAGCCAGAGCCGTTTGTTGAAATCAGCGAGGAACTTGCCGCTGAAAAAGGTATCAAAAACGGCGATACGGTCAGAGTTGTAACCATCCGCGGCTCAGTTACTATGAAAGCGTGCGTTACAAAGCGGTTCAAACCATTCTCTGTTGACGGCAAGACCGTCCACGAGATTGGCGTTATCTGGCACTGGGGTTACTGCGGCGGCTCAAAAGGCGCTTCCGCCAATGAACTGACGCCCAACGTCGGCGATGTCAATACGAGAATTCCTGAATTCAAAGCCTTTCTCTGCAACGTGAAAAAGGCTTAGCATCTGAGGAGGAAAACTGATGGCTGAAAACGCTGTTCTGGTTGATGTCTCCCGCTGTATCGGCTGCCGCGGATGTCAGGTCGCTTGCAAACAGTGGAACAAGAACTCTGCTGAGCCAACTTGCTTTCTCGGAACTTACGAGAATCCACCCAGCCTCTCTTATTGCACATTCACAAGAGTAAGATTCCGTGAAACTGTCGTCAGCGGCAAACTCGCCTGGCTCTTTATGAAAGAGCAGTGCAGACACTGCGTTGACCCGGCCTGCAAAGGCGGCTGCCCGATTGAAGGTGCGATTACCAAGACTGAAGAAGGCGCGGTCGTAGTAACTGACAAGTGCGTCGGCGGTCAGGGATGCGAATTTGAGTGTAAAGAGATGTGCCCCCGCGATATACCCAGATTTCTGCCCGATATGCCGAAGAGGATGAAAAAATGCACTCTCTGCGTGGACAGGCAACGCGCGGGTAAGAAACCGGCGTGCGTCACCGCCTGCCTTTCAGGTGCGCTGCTATTCGGTGCGCGTGCACAAATCACGGCTGAGGCGCAAAACCGTCTCGTAAAAATGAAGAGAGAGTATTCTGACGCCTCCATCCTTGATAAGGATGACGCCCATATTATATACTTGCTGCCTTATAAGTCCGAACTTTACGGCTGCTTTTATCAGCCTAAGAATGTCCTGGTGGGCAAAGCGTAACAGTGGCCAGTAGCCAGGGAAGAATTCCAAAGCCGCGGGGTTCATCCCCGCGGGATATTCCAAAGCCGCGCCATTTATGGCGCGGAATTCTTTTGCCTTCTCACTTTCTCTGCGCCTCTATGATGAAAAATTCAGCGTCCCTTCTGTAATTTTTTGCGAAAATATACTTGCTTATTTTGCCAGAACCGATTAGGTATGCGCTACAAAAAAGAAGAAACAGCGTTGGAAATCACTTCAGGCATTGTGATAGGAGGACAGAGATGGACATAATTATGACGAGGAGAGAATTGCTCAAGGCTATGACCGCAGCAGGTCTAGGCCTTGCGCTGACCGGCTACGCAGGTCCCGCGCTCAAAAAGTTGATGGCAGAGGAGTTGGCAAGAGAATCAAATACGCCTGTAATATGGCTTCAGGGTCAGGGCTGCACTGGCGATTCAGTCTCTCTTCTCAACACTGTCCACCCTGATATTGCGGAAGTTCTCACAGAGACGATAAACCTCCAGTTCCATCCTACTGTTATGGCTTCAGCCGGCGAGAGTTCGCTCCAGATGTGCGAGCGCGCAATCAAAGACCAGAAAGGCAAGTTTGTGCTTGTCGTTGAAGGCTCCCTCCCGCTCGGAGCAGATGGACACTTCTGCGACATCGGCGAAACTGCCGGGAAACCGGTCTCCTGTATCCAGTGGATGAAGAGACTTGGACCAGCCGCTTCCGCTGTGTTAGCAGTCGGCACCTGCGCCGCCTTCGGCGGAATACCTGCCGGTAAACCAAATCCGACCCAGGCGAACTCGGTCTCTCAAATCCTCCCGAATGCAACCGTAATAAATATTCCCGGCTGCCCTGCCCATCCCGACTGGATTGTCGGTACAATAGCGCACGTGCTTCTCTTCGGCATCCCCGAGTTGGATGAGCACAAAAGACCGAAAGCGTTCTTCTCAAAACTTGTCCACGAGAACTGTGAACGGCGCTCATACTTTGAAGAGCAGAAGTTCGCCAAAGATTACGGCGATGAGGGCTGCCTCTTTGAACTCGGCTGCAAAGGTCCGATAGCACTCTGCGATGCGCCGATAAGAAGTTGGAACAACAAAAGAAACTGGTGTTGCCGAAGCGGCGGTCCCTGCATCGGATGCACCCAGCCCACTTTCCCTGAACACGAGGGCAGTGGGCTTTACGGGTGCCTGCCGTTATCAAAAACTGAAGGCATTCCCTGGGCAAGAAGAGAAGAGTTCGCAAAAACCAGGTCATAAATATAATATCGCCTCGCTTCTGAAAGGAGGTCTCAGATGGCGACAAAAGTAAAAATCGCACCTGTCACAAGAATAGAAGGTCATCTCTCGATAGAGGCGGAAGTGGAAAATGGAAAAGTCGCGAGCGCGCGCGTCGCGGGCGAAATGTTCCGCGGCTGGGAAATTATCCTGAAAGGGAGAAATCCCTTAGATGCGCAACAAATTACGCAACGCATCTGCGGAGTCTGCCCCTGCTGTCATGCGCAGGCTTCATCGCTTGCCCTGGATGCCGCGTTCGACGTTCATCCGCCCGATAACGGCAGAATCCTCAGAAATCTGATGTTAGGCTCAAACTTTATCCAGTCTCATATCCTCCATTTCTACCATCTCTGTGCCCTGGACTACGTGGACGTAACAGCGATTCTCAAATATAAGGGAAAAGACCGCAAACTCAATAAGGTGAAAAAGTGGGCGGGCGGAGAAGTTGCAAGCGGAAGGTGGAACGCTCTCGCGCCTTTCCTGCCGCGGTTCAAAGGCGACTACATTGAGGACACTGAACTGAACATCGCCTGCGTCGCTCACTATCTTGAAGCGCTTGAAATGCGAAGAAAAGCCCAGGAAGCGCTTGCCATCTGGGGTGGCAAGATGCCGCACGAAATCGCCATCTTCCCCGGCGGAGCCTCTGAAAGACCAACTGTGGACAAGATAGCCTCATACCTCTCTTATATGAAAGAACTCCAGTCGTTTGTGGACAACGTGTATGTCCCGGATGTATTAGCGGTCGCAAAGGCGTACAAACAGTACTTCAAGATTGGCAAGGGATGCGGCAACCTCGTCGCTTACGGAGTATTTGAGACAAATAACGAGGGAACGCAGAAATTTATTGGAAGCGGAACTTATATAGATGGCAAAGTTGCTGCGCTGGATGCCTCAAAGATTGCGGAATATGTTGGGCATTCGCGATACTCGTCCGCTTCAGGCAGGCACCCGAGCAATGGAGAGACAGTTCCGGACGCCAACAAGAAAGAGGCTTACTCTTGGCTCAAGTCACCGCGGTATGAAGGCGCTGTCTGCGAAGTCGGTCCGCTTGCGCGAATGGGAGTTGCTTATCTTTCAGGCAGCAATGAGAAGGCGAAGAAACTGGTCGCTGACGCGCTCAAAGAACTTGGCGCTGACGTTTCAGACCTATTCTCTGTTCTTGGCAGACACGCGGCGCGCGCTTTGGAATGCAAACTCGTAGCAGACGCCTGCGCTGAATGGATACTGCAACTGAAGCCGGGTCAGCCAGTCCACACAAAATTTGAGATTCCAAAAGAAGGAGCCGGAATGGGTCTGACCGAAGGTCCACGCGGCGCACTCGGTCACTGGATAAGAATCAAAGATTCAAAAATAGACCTGTATCAGTGCGTTGTGCCGACAACCTGGAACTGCAGTCCTCAAGATGACCAGGGGAAATCAGGTCCTGTTGAGCAAGCGCTTATAGGAACTCCTGTCGCAGACCCGGAAAACCCCATTGAGGTGCTGCGTGTTGTGCGTTCATTTGACCCCTGCCTTGCGTGCGCTATTCACCTTGTGGACGGCGAAGGGAAAACGCTTCAGAAGTTCCGAGTTTCATAATGGCTGCAGCGCCTATCGTCCGCAGAAGCCGCCACTGCCGTAGCAGGGGAATTTCCTCGTGTAACTGGCGATAGGTGCCGCATCACGACAAATCAGAAGGCGTAGATGAGAACTCGGAAGGGAAAAGATATTTTGATAGTTGGCGTCGGCAATCTTCTTCTTTCTGATGAGGGTGTTGGCGTCGCAGTTATCAGGGAACTGGCAAAAGAGAGTCTTCCGCCTGAAACAAAATTGGTGGACGCCGGCTGCGCGCTCGCTGATATTTTGTCTAATCTCACTGACGTAAAGAAAGTGATAGTGATAGATGCAGTTCGCGGTGGTGGCGCGCCTGGCACAATCTACAAATTTGATGCAAAACTTCTGGAAGGCAAGCGCTCAACACCTTTCTACTTCACATCTCTGCACCAGATTGGTGTGCGCGAATCGCTTGCAATTGCGAAACTATCCGGCGAGCGAATTCCGCCAATCACAATAATTGGAATAGAGCCCGAGACTATAGAGCCGGGAATTGAACTTTCCGACACTTTGAAAAAGAAGATTCCCGAAGTAGTCAATGTGATAAAGAGCGAACTGGGTAAGAAGCGGCGCACTCAGCAGATTCGCGGAAGGAGCTCGCCGTAGGGCATATCAATGATTCTACTGCCGCCGACCGCGGTTTTCAGAATCACTTCCGGCTTTCCTTTGCCAGTAACTCTTCCGATAATTTTCGCCGCTTTTCCATATCTGTGCTTTCGCATAGTCTGAACCACATCTGGTGCGAGCGCCGCAGGACAGGCAACAATAACCTTCCCCTCATTTGCCACGATGAGCGGGTCAAGACCAAGCATTTCGCAGGCGGCAAATGTGGCTTCCCGTATCGGGATTTCGGATTCATCTATCTCTATACTCACCTCTGAGTTTTGCGCAATCTCATTCAGCGCTGAAGCGATTCCTCCGCGAGTCGGGTCTTTCATACAGTGGATATTTCTGATTCTGCCCAGAATTGCGCCAACTAAGCCTGCCAGTGGAGCGCAGTCGCTTCTGGTCTGTGTCTGGAACTTGAGCCCTTCGCGTTCGCACATAATACTGATTCCGTGGTCTGCTATGAATCCGTTGATGATAACGGCATCACCTAGTTTTGCGTTGTGTGAACTGACGTTTACGCCTTTTGGAATAAAGCCGATTCCGGAGGTGTTGACGAACAGTCCATCTGCGCCGCCTTTCTGGACTACCTTTACATCTCCGGTCGCGACAAACACGTTCGCCTCTTTCGCAGTGCGTTTTATAGATAGAACTATCTTCTGAAGGTTAGCCAATGGGAGGCCTTCTTCAATTATGAATGAGAGGCTGATTACGACAGGCTTTGCGCCCTGCATTGCGAGGTCGTTGACAGTTCCCGAGACTGCGAGTCTGCCTATATCGCCGCCTCTAAAAAATAGCGGCTTCACAACGTAGGAGTCTGTCGTGAAAGCGATTCTCCCCGCTGTGCGGCGGACGTTCAGTATCGCGCTGTCATCGAACTTTTCAAGAATCGGATTTTTCAGTTTGGACGCGATAGTTTCTCTAATGAGAGTGTGCATCAGCGTTCCGCCGCCGCCGTGCGCGAGCAGGATTTGGTTTGATTGGTTCATTCTATTTCTGTTCTCCCTTTATCCGCGGCGATGAACGCCGCAAAATTCCCGCGCTGCAGGCAGTGCGGCTAAACCTTTCTTCCGTATTTGAAGTATGCGCTGCATGTCCCTTCAGAAGAGACCATACAGGGACCGACCGGGCTCTCAGGCGTGCAGACTTTTGTAAAGAGTCCACACTGAGGCGGCGTCTTTATTCCGCGAAGAACCTCGCCGCAGAGGCAGTGCCTGTCAGAACGCTCTCTCGGCAGATTCACCTCAAACTGGCGAGAGGCGTCAAAAGTGGCGAACTCTTCCCTGATTCTGAGGCCGCTTCGGGGAATAGTGCCGAGTCCGCGCCAATTTGCATCGCAGACTTCAAAGACTCTATCCATCAGCCGCTGCGCTTGAATATTGCCATCCCGGGTGACGCAGCGAGTGTACTGAATTTCTGATTTGCTTGTCCCTTCGGAAATCTGAGTCAGTATCATCAGTATAGACTGCAGGACATCAAGCGGCTCAAATCCTGAAACCACGCAGGGCTTCTTGAACTTTTCTGAGAGGCTCTGATAAGATTTCGCACCGATTATGACGCTGACGTGCCCGGGGCACAAGAAAGCGTCTATCTTCACTTCTTTGTCAGAAAGAAGCGCCTCCATCGCAGGCGGAATCAACTTGTGCGCTGATAAGACGTAGAAGTTTTTCAGACCCTTCTTCTGCGCCTCTAATATAGCGCTTGCGATTGTTGGCGCTGTGGTCTCAAAACCTACGCCGAGGAAGACCATCTTCTTCGGCGCCGAGGACTCCGCAATCTTTACTGCGTCAGTCACTGAATATACCACCCTGATGTCAGCGCCTCTTGCACGCTCCCTCTCAAGATTGGAGCGACTTCCAGGCACTTTGACCATATCGCCGAAAGTAGCTACCGTCACGCTCGGCACTCTTCCTAATTCTACGGCGCGGTCTATGTAACCTGTCGGCGTAACACAGACAGGACATCCTGGACCGGAAAGCAAAACTATTTGAGGCGGAAGAAGCGCGCGAAGCCCGCTCCTGAATATCGCCACAGTGTGAGTGCCGCAGACCTCCATTATCTTTATCTCACCCGCCGGAAGCGCTCTCACCTTCGCTGAAATCGCCTCTAACACTCTCTTGGAGAGTTTCCCGTCGCGGAATTCACTCAGATACCGCATCAGCCAGTTCCTTCAACAGTTTCAGAGTCTCCTTAGCCTCTTCTTCATCGTATTTCTGTATTGCGAATCCAGCGTGAATCAGCACATAATCGCCGACTCTCGCCTCTGGAAGAAGTGTAAGGTCAGCCTCTCTCACTACGCCGCCAATCTCCACGCGACCTACACTTTTCTCAATCGCTGTAATCCTTCCCGGTATCGCAAGACACATCTATCTATTCGCCTTTCTGTATCTATACGCTGCAACAGCAGCCTGACCAAAAGATATTCCGCCATCATTGGGCGGCACATTCCTGTGCCTATAAACAGCGAATCCCTCTTCCTGAAGAAGAAAGGTCAACTTCTCCGAAAGGTACTTATTCTGGAACACACCGCCTGAAAGAGCAACCTTGTTCAGGTGCCGCCTGCTCCTTATCCTTTTACACACATCCAGCGCGAACTGCGCCACTGTATTGTGGAACTTGCACGCGATATAAGAACCCGACTTCTTCTCATCCCTGTCAGCGACAACAGACCGAACCGCGGGACTCAAATCAACCATCAGCATTCCGTCCCGCTCCTGCACATTATATGGGTAGAAGTAGTTATGTGGAACCTTATCGTATATCAGAGACTCAAGTTCCATCGGCGCCTGTCCCTCATAAGTGTTTATCTGACACAGACCGATAAGCGACGCCACAGCATCAAACAGTCTGCCTACGCTTGATGTGAGAGGCGTATTGACGCGCTTCTTCATCAGTTCAAAGATGAATTCAATCTTCTCTTTCCGGACGCCCGCAAGCAGTCTGTGCGCAATGTGAGGCGCGTCTTCGCCAAAAGCGCTCTGAAGGTATGAGAGCGCCATCCGATAAGGCTCTTTCGCTGCCGCATCCGCGCCCGGAAGACACACATACTCCAGATGACCCACCCTCTCAAAACCAGACAAATCAGCGATGAGAAACTCTCCTCCCCAGGAATTCCCATCAGCGCCGAGTCCCACACCATCAAAAGAGACTCCTATCACCTGCTCGTCCAACTCATTCTCCGCAAGGCAACTCGCAATGTGCGCGAAATGGTGCTGAACAGGAACTCGCTCCACATTCTGCTGCGTTCTCGCAAATCTCGTGCTCGCATAAAGCGGGTGCAAATCGTGCGCAATAAGGCGCGGCTTCACAGCAAGGATGTGCTCAAGATGCGCGATAGTCTTTTCAAACGAGAGAACAGACTCCTTATTTTTCAGGTCGCCAAGATGCTGACTCAGGAACGCTCTGCCTCCTTTCACAAAGCAGACAGTCCCTTTCTCATCGGCGCCGACCGCGAGTATATCAGGTGAATCTGCTACCTCAAAAGGCAACTGAATCATCTGCGGCACATATCCACGCGCCCTGCGCATCACCACAGGTTCACCGCCAATAAACTTTACTATTGAGTCATCATTCTGAATCAGAATCTCCCTGTTATGAATGAGAAAGTAGTCCGCGATGTGTGATAGTTTTTCAAACGCTTCCTCATTTGACGCTATAGTCGGCTCATCCTGCAGATTCCCGCTTGTCATCACAAGCGCGAGAAAATTGTCCCTGATAAGAAGATGATGTAGCGGAGTGTAAGGCAACATCACGCCGAGTTCCGCAATCCCGGGCGCAACCTCACCTGAAATGCAACTCGCCTCCTTCTTCCGCAGAAGAACTATCGGAGACGCAAAAGACTCCAATATCCCGCGCTCAGCAGCCGAAACAAACGCATACTGTGAGATAGTCTCAACATCCTGCGACATTATAGCAAACGGCTTACGAAGACGCTGCTTCCTTATTCGTAACTTCCTCACTGCATCATCACTTGTCGCATCGCAGGCTAAATGAAATCCGCCAAGCCCTTTTAGCGCAACAATCGCGCCGTTTTTCAGCAACTCCACTACTTCGCGAATCGGGTCAGTGCATCTCACAGGCGAGCGTTTATTATCTGTCAGCATAAGGTGCGGACCGCACACAGCGCAAGCGTTCGGCTGCGCGTGAAACCGCCTATCCTCAGGCGACTCATACTCCGTCTGGCACAGGCGGCACATCTTGAATACGCTCATAGATGTTCTCGGTCTGTCGTAAGGAATATCCCTGACTATCGTATAACGCGGTCCGCAGTTTGTGCAGTTCGTGAACGGATAGCGAAATCTTCTGTCGGCAGGGTCAAAGATTTCGCGCAGGCAATCTATGCAGGTAGAAATATCAGGCGGTATCAGCGCCTCTTTCTCCTCAGACACAGAACTTCTGCCGATAGAGAACCGCTTTTCTCCGAGCGGGCGTATCTCTTCTGTTTTGACACTCTCAATCTTAGCAAGCGGAGGCGCATCCCGGGTAAGCGCGGCGAGAAACTGTGAGATATTCCCCTTCGCGCCTTCCGCTTCAATCAGAACTCCTAACGTGTCGTTTGATACGCTTCCCGAAATGCCATACTTGCGCGCAATCCGATAGACAAACGGTCTGAATCCAACACCCTGAACTATCCCGCTCACACGAATCCTCAATCTCTGTCCGCGAGTTCTGCTTGCGGTCGCGGTCTCTACCTCTTCGCAGAGCGGGTCGTTTTTACATTTTCGCGAATGTATTTGAGCCATTCTTCTATTCCGTCACCGCTGCGGCAGGAAAGTTCAATTATCGCAAGCGCCGGGTTGACCCTGCGCACATTCTTCTTGAGCGCTTTCACATCGCAGCCTGACTGCGCGATAAGGTCAATCTTGTTGAGTATCAGCGCGTGAGATTTGCGGAACATAAGCGGATACTTGAGCGGCTTGTCCGCGCCTTCAGTCACGCCGAGAATCATAACGCGAACCGACTCCCCTAATTCAAACTCTGCCGGGCAGACAAGATTGCCTATATTCTCTATAAAGAGCAGGTCTATCGCATCAAGTTTTATAGTTCCAAGCGCGTGCTCAATCTGATGCGCCAAGAGATGGCAGGCGCCGTGAGTGTTTATCTGAAACGTTACCGAAGCGCCCGCTAACTCCACACGCTTCCTGTCCGCCTCGCCTTCAATATCGCCTTCAATCACGCCGACTCTGATTCCCGAAAGCGCGGGGATGGTTTTCTCAAGAAGCGTTGTCTTTCCCGCGCCGGGCGAGCCCATAAGATTGACAACAAATAATCTCCGCCTCGCAAAGAGTTCTCTGTTTCGCCTCGCAGACTCCTCATTCGCCTCAAGAACTCTTCTGCCAATCTCAATCTCTTCCGACGCCGCCTCGTGCATTCTTCCTCCTCAATCCAAATCTACAGAAGCCACAGATAATTCATCGCCGCAAATTACATCGCCTCCGAATGCGCCGCAGTTCGGACAGGGCGAGTAAAAAGAATCTTGTGGACTATACTCTTTTTTACACTCTCTGCACTTCAGCCGCGCTTTCAGGAGTTCCACATTCAGCCGCGATTTCGCCAGAGGCGTATCTCTGACAACCGCCTCAAAAGAGAATTTCAGACACTCCTCTTGGACCGCGGTCAACTCGCCGAGAGCGAGATTTACCTGTTTCACGCGCGATAACTGCTCGCGAGAAAGGGAGTCCTTCACTACTCTGACAATTTCCGCAGCGATAGTCAACTCGTGCAATGCGTTCTCCAGTTCTTTTTTAGCCGCGTTGTTTACAACGCGGAATCCCGCCTCGTAAACGAGGCGGCTAAACTTTTACGGCTGATACTCATAAGCGCCGATGTCAACTATGCCGTTTTGAATCCGCGGATTGCCATCTAAATCAGTTGTTACGCCCGCAGGCACAAGCGAATTATCGCCCGCGTCAATACACGGCGAAATCGCCTGCAAATGATAATCCCCATTCGCCGTATCAACAAAGAGCGGGTCGTTGGTTATACAATTATTCGCCGTCACAGTGCCGCTTCCCACGATATTGTTGGGGTTGATCGTGTTATCTGCATAGTCACAGTAGTTGAGAGTCACATTACTACCGTAAGAGGTATAGATCTGATAGTCCGCATTGCTCCAGAGGATTGTATTGTTGAAAGTCGGACTGGACTCATAGCAGTAAATACCGCCCGGTGTGTTGCTCGAGACCGTGCAGTTACTTATCGTGGCAGCGCAAGGAACATACATCCAACTGCAGCGAATGCCGCCAGCGCCGTCTCTGGCGCTGTTGTTGGTTATTGTGCAGTTAGTTATTATGGGGGTACCACCAGCGGAGTAAACACCACCCGCACTTCCGTTTGTGACGTTGTTATTTATTATAGCGCAGTTTGTTATCACGGGACTTGAGTTGGCAGACCAAATGCCGCCACCACTGGAAAACCCCCTATTGTTCGCTATTATGCAGTTCGCTATGGTGGGACTTGAATTGTAGCACCGAATGCCGCCGCCCTGGTCCGCGTTACCGTTTCGGACAGTGAAGCCGTCAACTATGGAATTTGCGGTTTCGCCAGAATGAAAGTAGAAACCGCGTCCAGAATTTTCGCAGTCAATAATGCAGTTTTCCGCGCCGCCGACTGACTTCAGGTGTATTGCTTTGCCCGCAAAATCCAGATTTTTATTGCCATCTCCCGTATATGTTCCGTCATTGACAAGAACAGTCCAGGTATCTCTGGCAAGTTCAATGCCTCTCTGAATCGTCTTCACCGCTTGAGCCCAACTGATCCCCTCTCTGGTGTCGTCGCCGGTTGTCCCGTCCACGTAGATTGTGTTGCTCTCGTAACGCACATTTATGTAGTTTGTCTTCACCTGCTCATCCGAGCCATACGGTCCTGTGACCACAAGTCTGACTGTGTATCTGGCAGGCTCAGTATATGTGTAAGTTGGATTTTGTTCTGTGGAATCCACTGTTTGGTCATTATCAAAGTCCCACTCCCAGGAAGTGATTTCGCCTGTGGACATATCTGTGAACTGGACAGTCAGCGGGAGGTCGCCGCTTCTGGGCGAAGCGGTAAAGTCCGCCGCAGGCTTGAGCGCAAAATTCGCGGTAACGCTTTTCGGACCGTCCATAGTGAGGGTCTCGGGATTATTAGTTCCACTCAGGTCGCCGCTCCAGGAGGCAAATACATACGCGCTCTTCGGGTTCGCGGTCAATCTAACGACTACACCGTCATCATAGTAACCATCCTCGCCTGCTGGCGAAAGTTCCACAGTTCCGCTTCCTTCAGGTAGGATTTGTAGCGTCAATTCGTACTGTGTCTTCCAGAGCCAGGTAATGGACGAGTTCTCTGTTATCGTAAATGTGACTGAGGTTGCGGCGCCGCCTGGAGGCACAGAGCCTGTGCCTGTCCAGCCGATGCAGACATAACGGGTGCCTGTTTCGCCTGCGACAGGCGAATCCACAGAAGCGGTTATAGTCATTCCCCAGTTGAGATAGTTTTCTCCCACGGGCGGAGTCGGCGAGCCGCGCTCAGATTCTACAGTGAGATAAACATCTATCGGTCTGTGCTTGCTCTCCTGACAGCCAACCAGCAAAAGAGAGAAAGAGATTGCCGCCAGAAGAATAGATACCTTGTCCATAGCCACCTCTACTTCAGCAACCTATCAGATTCCTCAGAGCGAGGTCTCTTTACTCAACGATTGACGCGTTTAGCCGCGCCATTTATGGCGCGGGATACCCGCCGACTAAAGTCGGCGGCTAAACTACTACCGGCACATTTCCCCCCGTGACTGAGGCGTCTCATTTTCGGACAATCTCATACTTGACAGAAGAATTCTGCGTGACCTTGTGCCATTCTCTGGCAGGAATCCGAATCCTCATCTTCACCGCTGTGTCGGTGTATTCGCGGGAGAGAATCTCTGCCTTTTCTGCGATGAGCGCGAAAAGTCTGCCCTCTGTTACGGGAAGCGTTACATCAGCGTTGACCCAGTTCTTCTCCATAATCTCAATCACGCGCTGGCAGAGTTTATCCAGCCCCTCTCCCATAATTGCGCTTATCGCGACCGAGGTGGTTCCAGGTCTGTGTGCAACGCGCGGAAGTATCCCGAGTTCCACCTTATCACGCAGGAGGTCTGTCTTGTTCAGAATAAGAATCGTCTCTTGCGCTTCGCAGCCGAGTTCGGCGAGAACAGATTCAACTGTTTCAATCATCTTCTCCGCTTCCGGGTCGCTCGCGTCAACAATGTGGAGCAGCAAATCTGCGCGGGTAGATTCCTCAAGAGTTGCGTGGAAAGACGCTATCAGGTGGTGCGGAATATCGCGAATAAAGCCGACAGTATCAGATAAAAGTGCGCGGCGACCCTGACCCAAATCCCACAGCCGCGTCTTTGTGTCAAGCGTGGAAAATAGTTGGTCGTTCACAACGACATCAGAACCAGTGAGTGCGTTCAGAAGGGTTGACTTGCCAGCGTTTGTGTAGCCTACAAGTGAAGCGGTGAACTCTTCTCTGCGTCTGGCGACTTCGCGTTCCTTGCGCCGCTCCAACACTCCCAGTTTCCGCTTCAGATGTGATATACTATTTCTTATCACACGCTTATCTTCTTCCAGTTGCTTTTCGCCCGGACCGCGAGTTCCGATTCCTCCTTCAAAACGCGAAAGGTGTGTCCACATTCGTTTGAGCCGCGGCATCTGGTATTCCAACTGCGCCAGTTCCACCTGCAACTTCGCCTGCGCGCTGCGTGCGTGTTCGCCGAAAATAGCCAGTATCAGTTCAGACCTGTCTATGACACGCACTTTTATGAGTTTCTCAAGGTTCCTCACCTGTGCGCCTGTCATATCGTTGTCAAAGACAACCAGGTGCGCATTCACCTCTTTCACGAGTTCGGCAAGTTGGACCGCCTTGCCTGTTCCTATGTAGTATGCGGGTACTATCCTTTCCCTTTTTTGATAGAGTTTTCCGACTACCTCGCCGCCAGCGGTTTTCACGAGTTGCTCAAGTTCGTGGAGCGGCTCAAACTGCTTTACGCTCCGCGGAGTCTCAAGGCCTACGAGAACTACGCGCTCTCTTCTCTTTGACAGTTCAGTTGGTGCTGTAACCATAGTTTTTTGTCAATCCTCCTGTCACAACTGGTAAATAATCTCGTCTCTGAACATCTCGCGCGGCAGTTTGAGCGACTCGTCAATGGAGGCGAGAAACTCGTCTTTAGCCTGCGGAAGACGCCCGTTCAGATTGATAAAGTTTGAAATGTGGTCGCTTGCGAGATAACTGCTAACGCTTAGGTTCTCAATCAAAAGTCGCGTCTCCTTCAGTGCCTCGTAAGGCGAGAGCAGTTTGAATTTACCGCTTGCGTAATCTTTGTAAAGAGGCGCAGAGGGAACAGGCACCCAGGTGCGAAGACGGATAAAATGCGGGTCTATCGCGTTCAGAACTCTTGCAGACTGGAGCGCGTGCTCTTTTGTTCTTTCCAGCCCGCCTATGCCGATGAGGATGTATTCAGACAGTTCTATTCCCGCCTCCTTTACCTTCAGTCCCGCTTCTATCATTTCGTTTGCAGTTGCGCCTTTTCGCAGACGCGCAAGAAGCACATCATCGCCGCTCTCAAGTCCCGCGTGAATCCGGGAAAGACCGGCAGCGCGCAGAGTCTTCAATTCATCAAGGCTCTTCAGTCTTATGAACTTCCCAGAGCCATATACCGTTATCCTATCCAGAGAAGGAAAAAGTTCTCTCGCGAACTGGAGCACTTCAACCAACTGTGAAGTCTTCATAAATATTGTGTTGGCGTCGGGAAGGAAGAGCGAACGAACACCGGCACCATAGAACTCCCGCGCAGCATTCAGGTCTTCCTTTATCTCGCTGACGCGGCGAATGCGGAATCTCTTCCCCTTATACATTCCGCAGAACGTGCACTTGTTATGCGGGCAGCCGATTGTCGCCTGAATCAGCAGACTTGCCGCTTCAGACGGTGGCCTATAGACAGGTTCTTCGTATCTCATTCCCCTCTGTCAAACCTCAACAAAATCCTTCCCCTGAATACCAATATACCTTCCAAACCGCGTAAGTCAAGGGGTTTATTGTGTGCAGGAGACGGTTGCGTTGCGTGATGCAGTTCAGCCGGCGAGTTTACTCGGCGCGCAATCCCGACTGCCAAATCTACTTCCCCAACGCGCTGATAGCAGCCCCTATCTGCGCATCTGTGAAGTGGCGCATCGTTATCGCTTGCTCAGGACAGGAGGCAGCGCATAAGCCGCATCCCTTGCACGATGCAGGAATACTCTGCGCCTTGCGTTCAACCATCTCAATCGCTTTATACGGACAGATAGAAACGCACAATCCGCAGGCGATGCACTTATCAGCGTCTATGGAGGAGACAATCGGTTCAATTCTGATTTTGCCTTTGGAGAGTGGAATTGACGCGCGCGAAGCGGCGCCGTAAGCCTGACTCACACTATCAGGCACATCCTTCGGCCAATGGCAGGCGCCGCACAAATAGACGCCATCAGTCGCAAACTCCAGCGGACGCAGTTTGACGTGCGCCTCAAGAAAGAAACCGTTTTGCTCCCGCGGAACTTTCAGTATCTTCGACACACTTTCGCTATCGCTCCTCGCAATCATCGGAGTTGACAGAACAACCAAATCAGCGGGAATCCTGATTTTCTCGCCAATAGTCGTTTCCAGAACAGTTACGCAGTCCGCGCCGACCTCTGGTCTTGAGTCAAGCGAATATCTGGCGAAAATGACGCCTTTCTCTCGCGCTTCGCGATATTTCTCTTCAAGTTCATCACCATAGGCCTGCATCTCGCGGTAGAGTATGGTGACCTCGCAATCTGGCGCTATCTCCTTTATTAGAAGCGCGTTCTTTATCGCTGTTGCGCAGCAGATGCGCGAGCAGTAAGTTCGCTCATCTCCCATTGCGCCGACGCACTGGATCATCACAATATTCTTCGCTTTGAGAGATTTGTTCCTGAGAATCTCCTCAAATTCAAGTTGCGTCACAACACGCTTGCCATCATAGTTGTATTTGCCGGAAGGTGTGAGCACCTGCGCCCCGGTTGCCGCGATAATGACGCCAACCTTCTGCTCAATCTCCTTATCGCCAACCTTGAACTTCACATCATATTTTCCAATATAGCCGCCTACCGAAATAACCTCTGCGGAAGTGAATACCTTCACGTTCTTGTTGTCTTTGACAGTGCGGGCGAGGTTCTGGGCAAACTCTCGCGCATCAATATTTGTCGGAGAAAGTTTGTTCAGTTTCAGCAAAAGCCCGCCTAACTCCTTCTCCTTCTCAACGAGGAAGACCTCAAAATTGCGGAAAGCCAGATTGAGCGCCGCCGTCATACCTGCAATCCCGCCGCCGATAACAAGCGCCGCAGGGTTCACTCCGATTTCTATCTCTTCCTGCGGCTCAAGGAACGTAGCGCGAGCAATACCCATCCTTATCTGGTCTTTCGCCCGCTCAAGCGCTTTCTCTTTCGGTTCGCCAGCGTGGCACCAGGAGCAGTGCTCGCGGATGTTGACCATCTCAAAAAGAAATGGGTTGAGTCCCGCTTCCTGGCAGACTGCGCGGAAAAGAGGCTCGTGTGTCCGCGGAGTGCAGGAGGCAACAACCATACGAGTCAGTTTATGCTCGGAAATCGCTTTTCTTATCAGTTCCAGACCGCTTGAAGCGCAGGTGTAAAGCGAACTCTCGGCAAAGACCACACCGGGCAGACTCTTCGCGTATTCCACCAGTTGGGGCACATCCAGCACCCCTGCGATGTTATTGCCTCAGTTGCAAATCACGACGCCGATTTTCGGTTTCTCGCTCAACACTCACCTCCGACTATATCTGTTTCTCCTTCGGCTTTTCCTGTTTCTTCTCCTCTTCTTTTGGCACAAAGCCGTGTTCAATCAGGAATTTCTCGCGGTCTATCTCCATTCGCCTCTTTTTGGTCTTGTATCTGAGAACCATCCAGATTACGAGAAGCACGAAGATGAGAACACTTACTATTGTCGCCCGGAGATCAAAGAAAGCAGCAGGTTCCATCGCCTTTCTCCTCCACTTCTCACTATAAGGAACTACCCCCGCACTGAAGTGCGGGGCTTGACTATATACTCTGCCGCTTTTGCGGCTGCGCCTGACGCTTGCGCTACGCTCTCCGGTATATCAAGCGGTCCCTGACAGTAGCCGCAGGCGAAGATTCCTTCCCGCGTTGTCTGGACAGGGCAGAGCGGGTCTGTCGCGATAAAACCGTTTGAATCCAGTTCCAATCCGAGAACGTCGGCTGTCTCAGCAATTCCTTCCACAGGCACCAGACTCACCGCCAGAACAGCCAAATCAACAATAAGTTCCTTCTTTTCGCCTGTCTCGCCATCTTCATAGCGAACGATAATGCTTCCGTCGGCTGCCTCGTCTATATCTGACGCGCGCGCGCGAATATATTTCACCCCATACTGATTTTCGGCGCGCAGTCTGTATTCCTGAAATCCCTTTCCCACCGCGCGAAAATCCGTGTATAGAATATAAGACTGGAGTTCTTTATCGTGCTCGTTTGCGAGAATCGCTTCCTTTGTTGAGTGCATACAGCATACGGAAGAACAGAACGCGGAGTTACGAGCGCGAACACTGCGTGAACCGACACACTGTAAGAACGCGACCTTCTTTGCCGCTTTGTGGTCAGAGAGACGGACAAGATGTCCGCCTGTCGGTCCGCCTGCGGAGAGAAGCCGCTCGCACTCAAGACCTGTTATTACATTTTTGATTTTTCCGTAGCCGTATTGGGGCAGTTTTCGCGCGTCAAACTGGGAGAATCCTGTAGCGACGATAACTGCTCCTACTTTCAGTTCCACCACCTCGTCTTTCTGCTTGAAATCAACCGCATCTGCGGGGCAGAATTTTTTACAGACACCGCATTTTCCTTTGACAAGCATTATGCAGTTCTCTTTGTCTATGCAGGGAACAGGCGGTATCGCCTGTGGATAATAAAAATATACCGCTTTTCTTTCGCTCAGTCCCATCTCATATTCGTTTGTTACTTTTTTCGGGCATTTTTCAACGCAGGTGCCGCAGCCTGTGCACTTTGCCGGGTCAATATAGCGCGCCCTCTTTATCACCTTCGCCCGGAAATCGCCGTCTTTTCCGGAAAACCCGGCAAGCGCAGAATACGTGAGCAGTTCTATGTTCGGATGTCGCCCGACATCCTGAAGTTTCGGTCCCAGTATTCACATTGCGCAGTCGTTTGTGGGGAAGGTCTTATCAAGTTGAGCCATACGTCCGCCGATTGACGGCTTTTTCTCAACCAGATAGACCCTGATTCCCATCTCGGCGAGGTCAAGCGCAGCCTGCATACCTGCGATTCCTCCGCCGACCACCAGCGCAGAACCCCTGTCAGCGCTTTCCATAATCCGCTCCAAGGAGAAACACGTTGTTGAGTCTTGGCAGGCGATAAGGCTAATAGGAACGCGCTTTCCAGTCAAGGAAATTTTTACTTGTCGAGTGGTCGCGCAGAGTGAGTATGCCCTATTCCGCGGGGGAGTGCTCTCAGAAGAGCGAGCCTATCAGGTCTTTGCGGTATCAAGGAGCGTGACGCCGAGACAGGTGAACAGAAGAGGCGCAAGCCAGGCGGCGGTCAGCGGCGAGACAGAACCTGAGCAGCCGAGTTCTTCAAGGAAGAATGTAACCACAAAGTAGGAAAGACACAGAAATATGGAGATTATGGTTCCGAGAAAGACCGCATATCTCGTCTGGCGAACCGCAAAGGGGATGCCCAGAAGCAGAAGGACAAAAGTGCTCAATGGGTAAGCAAATCTCATATGAATCTGGACACGCAGGTCAGGACTTGACGGCTGCCTCCTGTACTGAAGAATCAACTGGCGCAGTGTGAGGTAGTTGACCTCCTTCTGCGCGCCCTCTATGTCTGTCGGAAGAATATCTGTTTTCAGAAACATCTCAGGCAGAACTGTGCACGGCGAACCTGTCGCATCCCGGGGCGTCTTGAGAACACCATCCACGCCGAACTCGTATTTCCTCACGTTACGGAGAATCCAGCCGCCTTTCTTGTGCACGCCCGATTCCGCGTAAACGTGAAATTTCTTGATTCCGTTCTCGTAGAAGCCAGTCACAGTGACGTTCCTCATCTGTCTCTCGGCGGGATAGTACTGTTCAACAAAAATGAGGTTGCCGCCAGTGTCAGACAAGTGGACAGACTTTATCGGCTTGTCGCGAGTTTCTCTTATCCTGTCCCCAAGCGCTGGCAAAACTCTCTCCTGAATGACAGTGATAATCGCGCAGGCGACTATACTGGCGAAAATCAAAGGTCTGACTATACGAAACAGACCGACTCCAGCCGCTTTCAGCGCGACCAGTTCGTTTGACCCATTCAGGCGCGAAAGTGCAACCATACTCGCCATAACAAATATCACGGGCGCAATGGTGTGATAGATTCCCGGCGCCTGAGTAGAATAGTAACTGACAAAGTTCCCGAGAAACGAACTCTCTTTCCCTATGAATTTGTCCACCTTCGTGAAAGCATCGCAGACTATGTAGAGCCCCATCAGCGCGACAAAACAGAGCGCGTAGTAATAGAGAAGATTCCTGATAACGTATTTATCAATGACTTTCATCGCCTGCTCTTCACCCGCAGATTTGACCCAACTGGTCCGCAGTTAGCGCCTTTCGCGCGCGCGCGCGCCCTCACGATAACCACTTTCTTGGTGCTTTCAGTTACTTTCGCTCTCTCGTCAAGCCTGTGACCGACAAGCCAGAGAACTGATTTGCCGTCACGCACCACCGGAGTAACGGCGCGGATTCGCCTCGGCACTTTCCTGTCTATGAGGAAGTCGGAAATCTTATTTGACCCGCCTGCTCCAAGCGGACTAAACCGCTCGCCACTGCGCGGCAGAGAAACGGAAAGTGACCCACTCACAGCGCCGGCGTCCACAGCCTCCTCAAACCGGCTTTTCTCTTTCACAAACCCCTGAAGATTGAACTCGCTCGCGTCAACAGATTCGCAGTAAAACGTCAACCCGAGTTCAGGAACCGCCACTTCTTCTCCCACCGCGAGATGCCTTACCGGGACGCAGACGCTTTCTCGCGCGTCTCTGGTGATAAACACTTTTTCGTGCTCAAGAGAAGCGTCCACTCCGGAGCCGAGAGGAACTCTCCTGCCGCTCCTTCGGCGCTCGAGCAGTGCACGAAATCTGCGAAAACCGCTTCGTTTCGGAGTCGCGCAAAGGCTATTCAGCGCACCCTCAAGAAGCAGATACGTGTCCACTTCATTTAGCCCCCTGAACGCGCTCAAATCTATCTGGACAGTTCCGTCATCTTCCTGTCGCGCGAGTGAGTCAAGCAGTTCTTTCGCGCGCGCGTCAAGAACAGGCCGCATATCAAACAGGAGAGTGCCAAGTTGCGCGAGACTTTCAGAGACGGAGAATCCGCAAGCCTTCTCAATCTGCGGCAAAATCTCAAATCTGATTCTGTTGCGCAGAAGAGTTGTGTCCCTGTTTGTCGCGTCCTCAACCCAGTTCAGTTTCTCCGCAGCGAGGTAGCGCAGAACTTCGTCCCGGCTTACCCAAAGAAGCGGACGCACAAGCAAGACCTCTGATTCCGGCGAGATTCTGCGCACAGGCAAAATACCGGCGAGTCCGCGCAGACCGGAGCGCCGCAGAATCCGCATGAAAACTGTCTCTGCCTGGTCGTCGCGCGTGTGCGCGACCGCGACCTTATTTGCGCCAAATTCTTCTGCGGCTTCGTGCAAAGCGGAGTATCTGCCAACTCGCGCCTTCTCCTCAATGTTTGAAGCAGAAGCGCTTTTTGCGGTCAGGTCAAGGCGTTTCACGATAATCGGAAGACCTGTGTCTCGCGCGAAATTTACACAGAACTCTTCATCGCGGTCGCTTTCAGGACGCAGTCTGTGGTTCACGTGGCACAGACAGAGTTTGAGCACAAAGACGCCGTTCTCCGAAAGAGAGCACAGAATTCGTGTCAGGCAGAGAGAATCAGGTCCGCCGGAGAAGCCGACAAGAACTTTCTCTTCGCGCGTGAGAAGATTGTATCGCTCAATAGTTTTCAGAACATTTTCTTCTATTTTCACCGTTTCCTCCGCCGCCATTCTAACATCACAGAAGGGCAGAAGTGAAAAGTAAAAAGTCAAAAGTAAGAAGTAAAAAGGCAGAAGTGAAAAGTAAAAAGTCAAAAGTAAGAAGTCAAAAGGCAGAAGTGAAAAGTAAAAAGTCAAAAGTAGGAAGTCAAAAGTCAAAAGTAAGAAGCAAGAAGGGAGAAAAATGGTGCTCACTTCTTCCTTCATACTTTATACTTTATACTTCTTACTTTCCTCTTACCGTCCTGTAAATTGGCGATTTTAGTAACTCCAGCGCAAAGCAGAAGTTACGCGATTTTAGCCCCTTCCAATTTACAGGAATTATATAATATCCCCCCTGTCAGAAAGGCAGAAGTATGAAGGATGAAGTATGAAGCCCCACGCGTCCGCGTGGGGAGATAATTATCCCACCCTCGCGCGAGTTTCAAAAGACAGCCAATAGCAAGCCCCGCCGTTTATCGGCGGGGAAGAATCTTCCGCGGGGATGAACCCCACGGCTTTGGAATTAGGGCGGTAGGATTTCGCACGTACGCGAAAAACCAAATACTCCGGAGGCCCGCCGTTCACCTGCGGGGATAGTTTATCCCCTCTATTTCATCAATAGATTTCTTTTCCAACGTGGGGATAACCTCTACATCTTGAGGTCCGGCTGTGTACTACTCTTCGGCATATACCGAAAATGAAACCTCTTTATCGCCTACTGTTATGCCTGAAACCAATAGTTGAATACGTACAGGTCTCGGTATCTTCCCGTTCTTCAGAAAGGATGTGAAGTTAACGTCTATTCCTTCGCCAGGCTTCAGCACCACAGGCTCGGAGAAGGGGTTGTGACCTGTAATTTTCCCTCTCCAGAGTGTCTGTATTTCGTAGTCAGTCTCAAGCGGCTCTTTACCTCCGCCATCTGCGAGAAGTAGAAACTTGAAGTTTTCGCTCCTAATGGTGACATCACAAGTTGAAACGTTTTCCAAAGCGATTGTACATTCAATCTTCCCGTAACTCCGTGATACTGCGAGGCGGGACACATCAAAAAGAAGACCTTCTTCTATGCTAAACTCACCGGTAAGTCTAAAAGCAGGGCGAGTGAAAAGGAAAGAGGATGTCGGTGGTTCGACGGCGAAAGCGTCTTCTATTCTTGTTATCCTGAGAGTTGAGTATCTGCATCCCGCGCTTAGGAAAGGCAGCAATAAACAAACTGCGACAAAACCCGTAATTGTTCTCATGCTCAAGGTCCCCCAAATGCACTTGCCTACATCTCTCTACCAAAGACCGGTCTTCAGAGCCCGGCCAGAACCGTTGTAGTATCCCCGGGAAGTCTTAAGAAATTGTCTCTTTTCCCTATTCCTCTTTTGCATATATTGAAAATGAGACCTCTTTATCGCCCACGATTATTCCTGAAACCAACAATTGAACACATACGGGTCTTGGCATCTTCCTGTTCTTCAGAAAGGACCCGAAACCAAGCCGCGCTTCTTCACCCGGTTTCAAGAGGATAGAGTCAGAAGACGGTTCAACAAAATCCGTATCAAGGACCTCCCCCTGTACAGTCCGGTATATAAGGGATTCTGTCTCAAATGGTTCCTTGCTTCCGCCCTCTCTCAGAAATAAGAACTTGAAGTTTTCGCTCCTAATGGTGACATCAAAAGTTGAAATGTTTTTCACAGTAATAGGCCATGTAACCCTGCGGAGAGTCTCGTTATAGTAGACGGTGCTAACATCGAAAAGAAGACCTTCTTCTATGCAAAACTGATTTATAGGGAATCTCGGTGGTTTGACAGCGAAAGCGTCTTCTATTCTCCATATCCTAAGAAGCGTTATAAACGTGCAGCCCGGGCTTACGCAAAACACCAATAAACAAACTGCGATAATCCGTGTAATCTTTCTCATACTTATCGTCCCCCAACTGCTGAATTACTATATGGGCGTAACAGGTTTTCCTTGCGATAGGGAACGGTGGATAGCGTCCAGAATGCTGGTCACCTGTCTGCCATCTCTGCCTGTTACCACTACCGGCTTACCGCTGGTAACGCAGTCAACGAAGTGAGCGAGCGCTAACTGGAAAGCGCCCTGCATCTTGCCGAAAATCGTGCTTACCAAGAAAGTCTTTGGATATGTGAAAGAATCCTTTGTCGCCAGTTCAATTGACTCGCTTTTTCTGTCAAGATGAATAACGCCTTCTGTGCCAATCACCTCAACAAATGAGTCCACTATGGTCGGGAAAGTGTCTGGATATATCCAGCAGGACTCAAACGTTGCGACCGCGCCAGTATTGAACCGCACCTGCGCTTGAATGACATCGTAAGTATCTATTCCGCGCTGGACGAGAACCTTTTTCACTCCTGTTGCATAGACTTCGGTCGCTTCAGCGTTGAAGAACCATCGGACGAGGTCAATGTCGTGCGCGGATAGGAAGAGGGCAGGGGAGGATTTGTTCGCCCATTTTATCATTTTTGTGGAGACGTAAAGAGTATCGTTTTTGCGCGCATAGGCTAATATCGGCTCACCGATTTTACCCTCTTTTATTGACACGAAAGATTGGTAATACGCGGGGTGCCAGCGGTGGGTGAAGTTTGTCATAAGTTTCGCTTTACTTTTTCGTTCTGCGGCGAGAATCTCGTCTGCCTCTTTCACATCTGTTGTGAGGGGCTTCTCCACGAGGACGTGTTTGTTCGCTTTGAGACAATAGATTGTCGGTTTTGCGTGAAAGGCGTCGGGAGTGGCGATGCTGATTGCTTCTGCGCCGCTTTCGGCAATCATCTTTTCGTAGTCTGTGTAGAGGTGCTTCACGCTGAACTTTTTACCCATTGCTTGCAGTTGCTCCTCTGATATATCGCAGAGAGCAACGAGTTCAACATTCGGCATTTCGCTGTAGGCTCTAACGTGAAGTTCTCCCTGAATTCCGATACCTATGACACCTACTTTCAATTTTTCCATATTTTCACTCCTTGCTTTTAGCGCCTTTTATATGAAGCATCTCGCCGACTGGTTCTGATTCGTATTTCTTGCCGTTCACTGTGAAAGTGGTTGCCTTTTGTGTGAATACCCTGATGTCCACGTCTGCTGGCTGATAGTTGACTGAGAGTTTGTCTCCTTTGTAGTTCACTTCAAACCAGTCAAGGTTTTTGTCTGCGTCAAGAACGGTGATATTGTTACGCACCAATTTCCTGTCGTTTATCACGAGCACGGTTTTTAGATTATCCGAGTTGTCTTCTCTGAAGAACAGAATTCTGCTCTTTGAGACCATTTCTGTGGACTGTTTCTCAGGGGTTTCAGAATAGAAGGCGAGATAGCAGTCTTTTCCCTGCGGGGTGGTGACACAGATACCAGATGCTTTTTCACCCGGGCCAGGTTTTACTACCATTTCTGTCAATGTCACGTTAGGGGAATCTTTTTTAGGATATGGATAGAGAATAGTGATGAGCGAGACAGGGAGTTTCTCTTTGATTGTGTATATTGCGCAGGGAGCGGGTTTATGATTTGCCCAGGGCTTGGCAGGGACCCAGCCCTGAATGGGGTCCATCTCACCTTTGGCGATTTTCAGGTCCAAGTTTGATTGCGTGACAGGGTGAATCAGCAGAGCGGCGTTACCGTTTTTCACGGTAAGCGATTTATCTTTTATCTCCAGTTCAGCGGTCGGGAGGATGTGAAGGAGAGACTCTATTTTGTGTTCTCCTTCGCCTGTCAGAAAATCGCTCATTATCCAGTAGTCAGGCTTGACGAAGAGGATGCTTCTTTTGTGGGTTACTTTTACGCGATTTTCTGGCGGGATGAGGGGATAGCGCTGTGCTTCCAGTTCCTGTTTTCGTTTGGGGTCATCGGTTCGGCTTATTTCGTAGTCTATATTGTTTTTTTGTATTTCAGCGCAGCCTCTGATTGCGTAGCCGTCAGTATAGGCGCTTTCTGCGAAGTCAAAGTTTTCAGTTGATACCCAGGTGTTATCAAGCGGCTTATCGGTAATTTTGCGCCACGGGGTGTTACCCATCAGGGAGGGTATTTCAAAGAGGGGGTCGTTTGCCACTTGTGATTTGCCGTCAACCATTATTGTGTTTTGTCCGGGGGTTGCGACGAAGTATTCGCTTCGCCATTTTGACGCCCATTCTCCGCCGCAGCCTGTATCAGTTATCAGCGTGTTTCCGAACGCGTAGAGTTCAAATGAGAGTTTGTCCACGTGATTGTGTCCGCCGGCGTTTTTGCCGCCGTCAAAGACGAGGTAACGCGCCTGCGGAGTCCAGTCAGTGCGCATAACGTAAAATCCGCCGTAGGGGAACTGATATGAGGTAAACTTTGGCGGTTTGCCTTCTCTGCCGCAACTCGCGACGAACCTCATATCATCGCGGTGGAAAGTGTCGGCAGCGACTTTTAGAAGCGCGTCATAGTAGTCTGCGGGATACGGAAACTGCTCAGGGTCTTCAACAGTATATTCGTCGTTGACGGAGGGATACTTGAAGTTCGGCTTGGACATATACATTGGAAACTCAAAAGCGGCTTCAAGTTTTTTCTCAAAGTTTTCCGGCGGCATTATATTGTTCTTTTTCATCAGAGTCACACTTTCAACCCATTCTTTGAGTATGCCGAAGTAGCACAGTTCAATATAGGAGTGGTCGGGATAGATGAAGTCGTCAAGAAGTCTGTTCAGTTTGGTCACGCCTGTTTTTATCCATTCTTTTGACTCCTTGAACTCAGGAAACCAGGTTCCGTACTTTATCAGGTCTTGAAGTTCAGCGACAAGCATATTTGGCATATTTGGGACTTCGTTATTTTTCATATAATCAATCTGAGGGAGAAGCGCTTTGAGTATTGCTATCTTCTCATCAGTCGTTACAGCGGGGCAGTCAATGAGCCAGAAAAAGCATTGCATCCATCTGTCCAGTCTGGGTCCGACGTAATGGATAGTGCGCCAGAGTGGCGCGCTTTTGCCGACAGGCGGCTCTTTCGGAAACGGCTTTGTCTGAACTATCCAACTCTTTATCAGGTCAATACATTTCTTCGCGTATTTGTGGTTACCTGTGATGGCGTAGGCTTTGCCGACGTCTTCTGTTGAGTAGTGCCAGTTCATCGTCATCACGAGAGAGGTCTGAAGCCTGTTTTCCGGGTCTGTGCCGGGAAAGTTGAACCAGTCAATTTTCTCTCCCGCGAACGCTTCTTTGGGTCCTATCGCCTTTATGTAGCCTGCGCAGACCCGCTCTCCTTGTATGTCAGTTGCGTCGGGCTTGTCATCAGGCGCAGTCTTCTCTTCCACTAATTTGGGTTCTGTTCTGTTTCTGTAGTAGGTAAGGAGTTCCTCTTTCGCTTTCTGGAAGTTGCCTTCGTTCACCGCAGACTTCACGTTCCCAAGACCGGGAAAATCAAGGTCAACTGCGTTGAAGAAGTCTCTGTCACTCATAACCTCAAAATCGTGAAGTTGCTCCTGCGCCAGCGATACACCTATAAAGACCAGATTCACCACAAACAGAATAAGAAAGACCAGCAGCACTCTTGCTCCCATAGGTTCTCCTTTCTGACAGGTGGAATTGGCTCGTCTTATTTACCATAATGGCAGGGTAAACACAATACCCCTTTGACATAATTTGGTCTTTGGAGTATTATGCGCGCAATTTGTTGCGGCAGGGAGAAAAGATGAGGCTGATGAGATTTTGCGGCAATAGAGGTGAGTTTTTGCCGGAAGGCAGAATCGGACTGGTTCAGGACGCGGATGTTCTTGACCTGACTGACGCGGCGGACTATCTTTGCAGAAATAGAGCGCTGCCCAGCAGGGAAGCGGTTAGAGACATCATTTCAGTACCAGTCTTGAGCCGCGGGGCGCTAAGAAGGTTGGAGCAGGCGGGACGCAGAATTTTTGAAGATGCGCGCTTGAGAAAGCGATTTGTTGTGCCGCTTCATTCTGTCAAAAGTCTATCGCCGATTCCGAAGCCTAACAAATTATTATGCCTTGCTGGCAACTACGAGGAGCATCTTGAGGAAAGCGGCTACTCTGCTGTTGAAGAAAGTAAACGCACAATACCGTGGGTTTTTATGAAGCCCGCGTCCACCACCATTATTGGCAGCGGCGAGAAGATACTGATTTCCAAAAATAACGTCGCGGTTGACTGGGAAGTGGAACTCGCGGTCGTAATGGGCAAAAGAGGAAGGTTTATAGCCAGTAAAGACGCTTTTGACTTCGTATTCGGCTACACTATTTTGAACGACATCTCGGAGCGCAGATTTGACCCGAAGATTCCAAATAGAAAGATAAGAGAGAGAGACAAATTCTTTGACTGGCTGGTCGGCAAGTGGTACGACACTTTCGCGCCTATGGGACCTGTTATTGTGACAAAGGATGAGTTAGGCGACCCGCACAATCTGAGGATAACGCTGCGAGTTAACGGGCGAACTATGCAGGACTCAAGTACGAGGTTTATGATTTTCAAGATTCCGCGGATAATTGAGTTCGTCTCATCAATTATGACGCTTGAGCCGGGCGATGTTATCGCGACGGGAACTCCGGAAGGCGTGGGTTTCTCAAGAGGCATCTTTCTGAAGCCGGGTGATAAAGTGGAGTGTGAGATAGAGGGTATCGGGATACTGGGAAATCAGGTCGCGAAAGAGAAAGCGTAGAGGAACAGGCAATGCCGAAGACCGGGATGGCCGGGTTTGACTACATCGTTGTCGGCGCTTATATGGCGCTGATGGTGGCAATCGGTCTCTACTATTACAGGTATATGAAAAGAATAAGCACCTACTACGCGGCGAGAGGGAGAATACCCTGGACTCTCGCTGCTCTGTCGCTCTTTATGACCAGTTTCAGCGCGTTTGTATTTGTCACTTACGCAGGAGTAGGATACAGACTTGGCATTGTCGCGGTGACACTGTGTCTCGCGACTCCGCCCGCGTTCCTTATCGGTGCGTATGTATTTTCCAAGCGCTGGCGCCGCGCCGGAATCATCACGCCAGTTCAGTTTCTTGAGACAAGATATAACCTGTCTGTGAGGCAACTGGTTCCAGTTGTAAGTATTCCCCTTGCTCTCATTGATAATGGAATGAAGGTCCTTTCGCTCGCAATCTTCGTGAACCAAGGTTTTGGTGTCGCGCTTGATTACTCAATAATTGCCTGTGGGCTGATTGTCGGAATTTACACTCTGCTGGGCGGGCTGTGGGCCGTTACAGTCACAGATGTGGTGCAATTCATCGTCCTTGCCGGGGCAGTTCTTGTAGTCCTGCCTCTCTCTATCGCGAAGGTTGGCGGTATAACAGAGTTCTTCAATAAGTCTTCTCAGTTAGGGCTCTTCCAGCCGATGGGCGACAAAAGTTGGATTTATCTTCTTGTATTTTTATGGCTCATTGTGCTCAGTTACAATTATCGCTGGTCTCTTGTTCAGAGATACTACTGCGTAAAAGACGAGAAATCCGCACGCAGGGTCGGCATCACCGCTGCGATTCTTTCTGCCGTTGTTCCTTTTATGTGGGCACTTCCCGCTATGGCTGCCAGACTCATTATTCCCGGCTTAGAGAAGGCGGAGGCGGACTATTCTTACGCTATGCTTTGTGTCAGAATCCTGCCGATTGGAATGATGGGCATTGTCATCTGCGCGATGTTCTCTGCCACAATGTCCACTGTCAGCGCTGAGTATAATGTTATCTCAAGCGTCTTCACCGTTGACATATATAAGAGATGGCTCAATAAGAGCGCCAGCGAAAAGATGTCTATGTTTGTGGCGAGACTCTCTACCTTCGCTATTTGCCTTATTGTGACAGTGATAGCGCTCGTAATCGCCGGCAGGGGCAAGGCACTTTTTGATATAATGGTTGCTGTATTCGGCGTAATGCTTCCGCCTATCGCCATACCTGTGCTCTGGGGTATCCTTTTTCCAAAGCCTTATGCAAAGAGTGCGCTGGTCGCCATAATTGTTGGACTCGGCGCCGCTATCTGCGCCTTTGTTGTATGCGGACTGAAACCTGAATTGGTCCCATCTTCTGATAACAGGTTTATCCTTTACACCCTTGCTGGCTCGATACCGAGTTTGGTCGTTATGCTTTTGGGGGTATTTATTGAGAAGCCGCGTGAAGAGGTAAGACAGAAGGTTGACGACTTCTTCGCAAAGATGAGAACCTCATACAAAGAGGAAGCGGTACCGGAAGACGAGAAAATGCCTTCACCGTTTCCCATTGTTGGACTATCAAGTATCTGTATCGGCGCACTTTTAGCAGCGTCATCTTTCTTTGTAGAAAGCGCGCTTCACAAAGGGATCAATCTCGGTATGGGGCTCGGACTGGGCGTGATAGGGATTATCCTCTTCCTTGCGCCGCGGCTGCGCAAATAGAAGCGGTCTCACCGCGTCCGAAAAAATCCGTAGTGGAATACCAACAAATTGCGTCTGTGATATAGAAAATTAGATAAGGAGAAAGCGGAATGGGGTTCAATAAGTCGGTAATTATTTTCCTTGTAGCAGCATTTTGCGCCGGGTTTCTTCTATCGCCGCCCGCAGGCAGAGGCAAGTATGCTCCCAAGATTCTTCTTGTCAAAGTAATGAAATCCAGCGGCGACAGTGTATCCTTCGACATAGACGGGAAGAGGGTTTCCAATGACCGTGATGCTCTTGGAGAGATTCTGCGCGATGCATCAATCTCCGCCGGTTTCTTCGGCAACGGATTTAGCGGACCTGCAAATTGCAGGGTAGTTGTCCAAGCGGGAAAAAACGTAAGGTGGGCGCAGATTAGAAAATTGTTTCATTACTGCACTGCTAACGGCATCTATGATGTTTACTTGGAGAGTGGAAACCTTGTATTTCCCGTAAATTTCCATCGCTACGTGCTAAATCCCTATTATGAGAGTTCTTGGTATCCTCCTCCTGAACTGGTCTTGCTCAGGGTCCTTTGGACTGAGCAATCCAGTGATTGGGCTACTCTGTCAGAAAAAGGCAACTTAACCATTTCCATTCAACAGATTAAAGAGACTAAGCCTTTTAAGCCTTTACCAATTATTCGGGCAGATGGCACGCTAATCATTCAATATCTGGATGAGGAGAAAGTCCAAAAAACAAACAATTGGGATTCTGCACGCCAACTTCTACAAGAGTCTGGACGTGGGAGCAGAGTTTTGATCTGGGTGGGACAAATGGTTCCTTTCTCTGACGTGGTGGAGGCAATTAGAGCGTGTCAGGTTTGTGATGGTGGTTATGAATTGTTGGCACCTCCTATAGATTGGGATTTTGACGAAAGCAAGTAGTCTTACCCCTTTCTCAAACGTCATTTCTTTCCTCAAGCATAGTCGCTATGAGTCAGGAGAAACTCGTTCACGAACACCTGATAGAGTCCAGAAGATTCTTCATATTCAAGCCTAATATCTGCCTTTTCTGATTCTCGCTAATCTTTGCGAACGCAACCTTGCCTATCTGGCACGCTGGTTCAAGAAAAGGCGTATCTGTTCCGAAAAGCACTCTGTGCGCGCCAACCTCGTCCACGAAACGCTCTAAGATTCCGAAATGTGGCTGAGAACTTGCGATGTCCAGATATATATTCTTGTATCTTTTTGCGACTGCAATCGCCTCCTCGCAGCCGTTGTATGTAACACCGGAGTGTCCTAATATTATTTTCGCTTTCGGATAACGTGCCGCGATTTTGCCAAACATAGTTGGAGCGCAGTATTTGTCTGCTTCCCAGGTGTGCGATAGAACGATGCTCCTACGCTGGTTTGCGAACTCCCAGACAGGTTTGTACGCTTTTCCATCGGCAGGATACTCGTGACAGAACGGATGAATCTTGACCATAACAAACCCGTATTCTTTTTTGCACCTCTTGAGTTCTACGGCGACTTCTTCGGGGAAGTTAGGGTTTACCGTCGTGTAGCCGATAAGTCTATCGGGATATTTTCTGACAGCGGCGCCGACCTGGTCATTGCCTGTTCTGAAATCGCAACTGCATCCTAAGAAAGAACTGATGCACAATTTATCTATTCCGAAGCGGTTCATCATCTTGATAATTTCGCTCAGGTCGCTTTTCGGCAGATAGACATTATTCCATCTGCCAAGGTGACCGTGACAGTCTATTATGAGAGTGTCCTTGAGCGAACTGGCTTGTCTTACCTCATCCAGTATCGTCTTATTTGCGAACTTGTTCAAGAAGTCTCCTCAAGTTTTCGCCTGCGATAAGTTGCTTTTCAGAATCGCTGATTTTAGAGTAGAGCACCATACTGACAGCAACGGCAGGTGTGAAGAAAGGAAGTCTTGTTCCGAAGAGGAATCTTTCGGCGCCGAAGCGGCGCACTGCTTCCTCTATCCCGCCTGCCGCGCAGTAACCTGAAATCTCCACGTAGAGGTTTTTGAACCGCTCAAACAGCGGGTAGAGGTATCTGTCAATTCTGTATCCGACATTGGTCAGAACCAGCGGAAGGTTTGGGTATCTTTCACATATATTATGAACCGATTCCCAGTTTATCTCATCGGAGTCTATGAAAAGCGGAATTCTTCTTCGCGACAGCGCGGCAAAAAGAGCGCCTGCGCACCAGTCGCTGATACTGAAGTTTGAGCGTTCCTGATGCGGAAATATCCGAGCCGCTCTGACGCCGAGCGAAACCATTTTCTTCACCACCTCGTTTTCGGTTGGGAACTCACCTGTATGGGATGGTAGAAGAACCCACTGCGGATGCAGCCTCTTTGAGCCTTTGATTTCATCAAGCAGAGATTTGTTCCCATCTGCAGGGTGCGATTCTTTTGACCGCGCGTGATAGACGAGCGCATCATCTATTCCGAAATAGTCTATAACATCAAGAAGTTGGTCAGAGCGGTGAACAAAGCCCGACTTTGATACGCTGACTCTTCCAAGCAAACAGTTGGAGTCAAAGAATCCTATTCTTCTCATTTATAGCACTTCGCAATTGAGTGTAACCTGCCATCTTAGTTCCAAAGCCGCGGGGTTCATCCCCGCGGAAGATTCTTCCCCGCCGATGAACGGCGGGGCTTTGGAACATCCCGCTTTTGCCTTCTGCCTTCTCACTTTTGCCTTCTACTCTTAGAGAATAGTCCGCGATGCACCTTATAGACGGCTCTAACAATATCTTTCACATCCCGGTCTGTCAGAATTGAACTGACCGGAATCCAGACGCTTCTTTTGAGTATCTCCTCAGAGAATGGGCAGAGCCCCTTTCCATATGTAACCTTTTTCCCGTAAAAGGGGCAGGAGAATGGGCAGGATTCAGCGGTGACAGTCCTCTTGGTCAGAACTTGAGGATAAAAATAGACAGGGTCGCCGCCATACAACTGATACGCGCCAATATTCTCTGCCACAAGCGCTTTGACAAATAGACGCGCTTTCCTCGCGCTCTGGAGATAAAATACCACTGCCACGCCCGCATCGCCTTTCTCGTCTGGAATCTCTCTGAAATCAAAATCTTTTATGGATGGAATCCCCTTTTTTATCTCTCTGCTGCGTCTGCGCAGCGTTCTGATTATGTCGTCAAGTTTTTCAAGTTGCGCGCGCGCGACCGCGCCTGCGAGTTCGCTCATCCTGTAGTTTTCTGCGAGGAACGCGTCTTTTTGATAGACGCCGAGTATAGCGCCTGATTCGGGTCTTATGACGCCGTGGTCGTGCGCCCTGATAGCGCGCTCGTAAAGCGCTCTGTTATTTGTAACGATGACGCCGCCTTCGCCTGAAGTTATCATCTTGTTGAATTGCAGACTGAATGTGCCTATGTCGCCGATTGAGCCGACACGCGCGCCTTTGTATGATGCGCCGCACGCTTGCGCGCAGTCCTCAAGCACTCTTATCTTTTTTTCACGCGCAATCGCCATTATCTCGTCCATCTTCGCCGGCACGCCCTGAAGATGGACAACCATTATCGCTTTGGTTCTGCCTGTAATTTTTTTCTTCAGGTCTTGCGGGTCCATATTGAGAGATTTATCAACCTCAACGAAAATGGGTATCGCTCTGCTTGTAACGACTGTGCCGACGCAGGCGAGAAATGTGACTGCGGGAACCAGAACCTCATCGCCCGGACCAACTCCGAGCGCAGCGAGAGCAACTTTCAAAGCGGCCGAACCTGAACTGACACATAACGCGTATTTTGCGCCTATTTTCCTTGCAAATTCTTTTTCCAGTTTTTTGACCATTCCCAGCGGCTCTGGACCGTAGTATCGGTAGAGAGATTTGGAGTTCAGCACTTCTATAGCATATTTCTTTTCTTTATCCCCAATCCACATTCCGCCTGGGAAATCAGGCGGAAGAGGTCTGCTTCTTACGGGTCGTCCGCCGTATATTGCGAGGTTTTCCAAGTTTCTTCCCTTTCTTTACCGACTTTTTGCAGGCGCGCTTCAGTGATTTGCCCGCGTGGAATTATTTGGAGAACGATGCAGACTATTTCTTGTCTCCGCTTCTGACTGCTCGCCTGAAGATTTCACTTTTCCGAAAATCATTCTGCCCGCGCTGGTCTGATGAGTGCTTGTAACGGTTGCCGTGATTTCCTGTCCGATGAACTCTTTGCCCGCGTCTATTACTACCATAGTTCCGTCGGGGAGGTAACCGACACCCTGTCCCGGATTTTCGCCCGGCTTTATCAGTTTGACCTTGAAATCTTCGCCTACGACCAGAACCTGGCGCAGAGAGTTAGCAAGTTTATGGAGATTGACCACAATGACGTTACGCAGTTGAGCGAGTCTTTCCAGGTTTGAATCTGTGCTGATGATTTTTCCGCCTTTTGCCGCTGCGAGTGCGATAAGTTTTGCGTCAACCGTCTGCGCTTCAGGGACATCCTCTTCAAGGATTTTGACGTCAGCGGCTCGCAGACGGCGCAGGTCGTTGAGGACATCCAGCCCGCGCTTGCCGCGATTACGTTTTATCCTGTCTTTGCTGTCGCTCAATGCGTGGAGTTCTTCAACGACAAATCTTGGCACGACAATCTCGGACTCAATTATTTTTGTCTCCAGCACTTCGCGGATTCTTCCGTCAATGAGCGCGCTTGTGTCAAGAAAGAAAGGGCTTTTGCCGCGCAACTGTCTGCGAAATTCAATATACGGTATGATGAACCTGAAGTCGTGTCTGGTTCGCAGAAGAAATGTGACGCCGAAGTAGCAGAATATCACTGTGAGAATGAGATGTAGAGGCGCTTTCAGTTCCTGCACCAGTTTCTGGTCCTCAGCCATAAGGAGAAGCACAGATTGAAAAAGGTACGCCATTATGAGGCCGATGATAAGTCCAAAAACTATAGCGCTGACAGTTGAGATGTCGGTCTTTGAGAAGAACATCTCAACAACTATAAGGACAGCAGCGAATCCGATTGCGCCGAGCATATACAAGGTGCTGTCTTCAGGGCGACCGTAAGAAGATAGATAAAGACCAACTCCTGCGCTCACAATCACAAGGAGAGCGCGAATCGCTATCAACTTTATTCTGTCATCCATAGAGTTCTCCTCGCACAAGTATAAGAACGTATCAAACGCGCTCAAAAGGATTGAAAAGTTTCATATGCTCCTCTTGCGCGTATCTGTCTGTCATACCGGCTATGTAGTCGCAGACTGCGCGCTCAAGTCCCGCCTTCTTCACCCACTCTCTGTATTCAGTTGGCAGTTGCAGCGGATTGCGCACGTATTCTCTAAAAAGGTCTTCAACAAACCTTTTCGCCTTGGTGACCATTCTGACCACTCTGTAATGAGCGTATAGATGCTGCCTCAGGAACTTTTCCATAATCTCCTTCTCTTTTTTCATTCGTTCAGAGAACCGCACGAGAGTAGCGTGAGAGCGCACATCCTGTGCGCTTTTGACGCCGCTTTTCTCAATCAGTTTGCTTGAGTTCTCAATTATGTCCCTCACCTCGCGGTTTATCAGACCGCGAACAATCTGCGCAGTGACCACCTTCGCGTCAGAAGTGCCTGACCTCTCTTTCACCTCCTTTTTTATCTCTTTCCACAGAGGCACAGCATCCAGTTGAGCGAAGGTGAGGATACCCGCTTTCAAACCATCATCGAAGTCGTGGTTATCGTATGCGATTGAATCGCTCGCGTCAACAACCTGAGCCTCCAGAAGAGGTCTCTTTTCAGGCTCAAATTCTGAAGGAGCGGGACAGTCATACGAGGTTGCGTGCTTCACTATAGACTCTCTCACCTCGTAGGTCAGGTTGAGACCCGGGAAGTTTGGGTATCTCTTCTCAAGTATGTCCACCACACGCAGACCGTGGCTGTTATGCTCAAATCCGCCGTGCTCTGCCATAAGTGAGTGGAGAGCCTCTTCCCCCGAATGTCCGAACGGCGTGTGTCCAATATCGTGCGCGAGCGCGATGGTCTCTGTAAGGTCTTCATTCAGCCGCAGCGCCCTTGCTATAACTCTCGCAATCTGAGCCACCTCAATAGTGTGCGTTAGCCGCGTCCTGTAGTAGTCGCCTTCGTGATTGACAAAAACCTGAGTCTTGTATTCAAGCCTGCGGAACGCTGTGCAGTGGATTACTCTGTCTCTGTCTCTCTGAAACGCTATTCTGTAAGTGTCCTCCGCTTCGGGATAGACTCTTCCGCGTGAGGAGCCGCTGTGCGCAGCATACGGAGCGAGTTCCAGGTTTTCTCTTTTTTCTACTCCTTGCCTGGTGATGGTAAAAAGTTCTTTGCTATGCACCGGACTTGCCCTTCGTGATAACTTTTCAGGTTTTCTTGTCATTTTATGTAACTTGCGGGGTTGACGGGGACGCCGTTTCTATAAATTCTGAAATGGAGAGCGCCTTTTCCCGTCGTCGGCTTCACTCCGCTTTTCCCTATCACGTCACCCTTTGCTACAGCGCTACCATCCTTCACTTCTATCTTTCCGAGATAGCCGTAAAATGTGTAAAAGCCGTACCCATGGTCAACGATGACCACCTTTCCGAAGCCAGGGAATTGCTCGCAGACAGCGACAACAGCGCCTGTGCGAGCCGCTTTCACATCAGTCCCGGGGTTGCAGGAGAACTCCGCGCCCCTCATTGCAGTGCCGTTTACGATGTCTCCGTAATGGACTGTGATTTTCACATTCACAGGCGCTATGAACTTTTCGCCTGGAACATACCTGGGAGGCTCAGGTTTCTTCGGCTTTTGCGCCGCAGCAGTGTTGGCAGGAGGCGGGGTTTCTTCTATTGGCACCTCACGCGCATCCGGGGGTAGCAGAATTTTCCTGCCAGGTCTAAAAGTCAGAATTGATTCGTCTCCTGTCATGTTATTGAGTTCGGCTATTCTGTGCCAGTCCACACCAAACTTCTTTCCTATTCCGTAGAGGGTATCACCTTCTTTGATAGTGTAGTAGTTGCCTTCTCGCATCTCTTTTGGAGACGGTGTGGCGTCACTTGCTGCAGGCGTATCAGGAACGACTGCGCAAGATAGGCCGAGGAACGCGACAAGGAGAAGAATTAGAACAACAAGTTTATGATATGCCATTTCTGCCTTGTGCGCTAATGGCAAAAAGCCTGTAACCTGCCACAGAGCGGGTAAGGGGAGTCGAACCCCCGACGCGCAGCTTGGGAAGCTGCCGCTCTACCACTGAGCTATACCCGCCTACTGAAATATTCTATCCGACACTGATGCTCTGTCAACTATTTTTAGAGCCAGTGGCAGAATGCTCTGTGAGGGGCGCCTCCTCGCCATCGCTGCCGCAATTGTAAAGTGCATTGCGTGGAGGTCGCGGACGGAAAACTCCTTGACAAGATGAGGATGGAATGCGATAAACTTCTACTGAGTGCGCAGTGCCAGGACGCGGTCAATATGGAAACTCCTTCAAACGCTTATGCGAAATGGGTGAATGCACTCCTCCTTCCCGGAGAGCGGAATCTGTATGAATCTTCGCTGTGCGAGGCATCGGAGTTCTTTTCCATCCCACGCAGCGAGGCGGCGGAAATCCTCAATAAGGCGATAGAACTCTATGCGGATGAGTGGCGCAAGAAGGATGTGAACACGCTCTCAGACTAGTCCTTAGCCGATTTCTACAACACTTCCCGATACGAGATATTTGAGCTGCTCTCTTACCACGCGCGGGAGAACAGTGAGGCGGCAGGCCTCTATGTCGCAGCGCTCCAAATCGCGAAAGACCTCGGATGCCTCCAGATTCTTGACTACGGATGCAGAATATCGTCTGGCTGTATCCTGTTCGCCAGAAACGGGCTCGCAATAGCGCTCGCTGACATCTCCACACCCGTTCTTGAATTCAGCAAATGGCGCCTCTCAAGGAGAGGGATAGAAGCCAACTTCGTTGACCTGAAAAACGAAGACCTTGCTGCCGACAGATATGACCTTATCACCTGCTTTGATGTGCTGGAACACTTGAGAGACCCCTTGAAAGTTCTCCAGCAAATCCGCAGAGCGCTGAAACCAAATGGCGTCGCCGTCATCCACGCGCCTTTCGGCGAAGATGCTGCCAGACCGATGCACATATACAGGCAAAAGAAGAAGGCGTTCAAAAGGATAAGAAGCGTGGGTTTCTCCTTTGCGATAGACCTGATGCGCACGCATAATCCAGCGGGAAAGAGCAGGTTCGGTCTGAAGGTGCTCAGGAAGGTCAAACGCTCGCTGATAGCCAAATCCGCGGTTCTTCTGTGGGACTGCTACTTCCCTGCGTTCGCGAAAAGAAAAGAGATAAGAAAGTGCCTGAGGTAGGGCGATGAATAGGGCTTACAGCCGCACGGGTTTCAGCCCACGGCTTTTCATTTTGAATTTTCAGGACGAAGAGAAAATAAGAATGAGATTGTGAAAAGGGCGGGGGAAAGGCGCGTGAGGAAATTTCCTAATCCGCTGAATCGTGGACTAACTAACGAAACTGTTTTTTCCCGTAATATTTGAAGGCTTGCCCGATTGATGAGTTTGAGCGCTTTTCTGCGGTCAAATGAGTGTAAGTGACCTGTTCCGTCTCCGCCGAAAATAATCTTCACGCGGCTCCAGAGATTGAACTGATTTGGAAGTGAAATAATCAAAATCCCATTTTTGCTAAGATGCCGCGAAAGTTTTGTAAGAACAAGAACCGGGTTTCTCGTGTGCTCAAGAACTTCAAGACAGAATATTGCGTCAAATTCGCCTGTAATCCCATCTCTTTCAATATCCAGGCGGGATGCATCAAGCCCATCTTTTCTTGCGCGTTTTATCGCGGTTTCTGATATATCTATTCCTTCTGCATTGATTCCGGCGTCTCTGAGGTGTTTGAGTAGTATGCCGCTTCCGCATCCTGCGTCCAGGATTTTTCCGCGTCTTTTACCAAATAGTCTGAGAGCGATATTTGCGCGCGTATGCGCGCGCGCGTCAAATTCGCATCTTTTTTGCCAGAATCTTTCGTAGAAAGAGATTCCCTTTTTGCGGCGCGGAAACTTCTGAAATAGTTTGAGAGGGATTTGGCTATTATTGTGCGGTAAGTATTTTTTTGCTCCTTGCGACAGTTTCTCTCTCAATTCAGGTTGGAGCAATATCCTCTGTAAGGAGAGGAAGAGTTCTTCAGTACTGCCCGCTTGTATGAGGAGCCCGTTCTCGCCATCGCGGACGAGTTCAGGGATTCCGCCGACTCCTGATGCGATGACAGGCAGACCGCAGGATAACGCTTCAAGAATCGTGACTGGCGTGCCTTCTGAGAAAGAGGGAAGAGCAAACACGTCTGACGCGTGCATAAACTGCGCAACAACGCTGTTTGGGACAGAGCCGGGAAAGATTATTCGGTCTGACAGTCCGGACTTTCTTGCGCGGGAGGGGAGAGATTTGAGAAGCGGTCCTTCGCCGAGAAAGATAAAAAGCGTATCGGGGTGCTGAGAGACGATTTTTTCTGCCGCTTTGTGGAGGAGATGGCATCCTTTTGACGCAATTATATCGCCTACGTAGAGGACTATTTTACTCTCAGCGGGAAGATTGAGCGATTTGCGGGCGGTGAGTTTATCTTCTGGTTTGAAGAGTTCCGTGTCAATTATTGGTCTGCATACTGAGACCTTTCCAGGCGGAACGGCGAAAGTTTTTATGAGTTCCTGCCGCAGCGCTTCGGAGACTGTCAGTATGCAGGCGCTTCGTTTGAGAATGACGCGGGTGAGCGCTCTGAACAGGAAGTTTTGTTTCGCATAGATGTTTATGTCTGAGCCGTGAGCGTGGAGGACGAGGGGTATTTTGAGTATTCGCGCAGCGGGAAATGCTAAGGCGCCGGCTGGGATGACCCAGTTTGCGTAGATTGCGACCGGCTTTGCGCGTCTGGAAATCTGGAGCGTGCAGAAGAAGCCGCTGATAAGGTAAGTCAATATTCGCAAAAGCGGAACAGTCCGGTAGTATTTCAGAATTTTTTGACCTGAGAGGAATGGGAACCGTGTCACAGATATTTTGTTCTGCGTTTCTTTTGGCGGGTCTTCCGAGAAGACGTACGGACAGAGGACGCTGACCTGGAATCTGGCAGAGAGCGCTTGTGCGGCGCGCTTGACGGTGAGGGCGCGGTATGGGTGTCTGCGTCCCGGAAACGCGGCAGTCACAA
>Ga0315280_10001320_pt1 | contig 42851 bp, 35 predicted proteins | sample YL17G06_40_MG_FD_203697 | JGI IMG/M metagenome (GOLD analysis project Ga0315280, IMG submission 203697) | Sediment microbial communities from Yellowstone Lake, YNP, Wyoming, USA - YL17G06_40 | ecosystem: Environmental > Aquatic > Freshwater > Lake > Sediment | place: USA: Wyoming | collected...
GCTTTTCCTCTGATGACCAGCAGATCATAGCCGGCGGACTTAAAAGCGTTGGCCCAGGTCCCACCTGAGTTTGAGCTCCCAATCAAACCTGTGAGTGGAGATTTAAAAACCATGTGGCCCCGGCAGGCTGTAGGAGCATTTGTTCCCAGAAGTGGCGATGCGGCGATGACCAGAACATTGTCCTCTCCGAGAGGATCACAAGATGGATCAACGGCATCATAAAAAATCCTAGTCGCTAATCCCCTCCCCCCGAGATAGAGCTCGGCCATCTCCGGCTCTAGGGGCTTTACTTCAATACTCCCGTGAGAAAGGTTGACCTCCAGAACCCTGCCGTGGTATCCAAAAAATTTTGAAGAATCCATCTCGCCTTCAAGAAGGCATAGGATACCAAAGGCAAGTGTTTAAGGCAAGGAAAGACAGATATTGGGATGCTTGCCAGATATTAATCTATTTTATCTTTTATCTCTTCGGCCAATCGCGAAACTGTTTTTTGATTTTCGAAGCTATAGACTTTAGCCTGCGCAGGAGCCACTAATTTAAAAATATCTTCCAGCATATTCTTCCTCACAACGAGAAGGAAATTCAGGGAGGGTTTTATAATGACTTGTTTTAGAGCCGGCCAAAGACCCCGGCCTTCAAGCTCCAGAGGCCCGATTTCATCAACAACTAAAAGTCCAGCCTCCTGAGTGCTTAGAATTATACTTTGCGCTTTGTCCAGAACATCGGGGATAAAAAAATAGGAACCTATTTTCTGCCAATCCTTCTGACCTTTTTTGCGGATAAAAGGAACCGAACGATCCTTTGCAAGGTCAAGCAAATCGTAGCCCACAATCTCATTATCTCTCATCACAGATTTGCTCAAAAAGCCCTTGACCTGGACTTTTTGCTCTCTGAGCTCTCGGACAAGTCTTTCAACGAAAGAAGTTTTCCCGGAATGGATTGCGCCGGTCAAAATAAAAATCATTTTTGCTATCGCGAGGCCGGACGGAGACACACCGTGACAGGTCCCATCTATCAGCGGACGACGATTTGAGACTCGCTGGTCTGAAATGAAACAGCCTTTCCGGTAGGAGAATTGGCTGTGATATTGGAGATAGAAACCAATGCTTCTCCTTCGGTTACGGCCTCAAAAACAAGCACCGCCACACTCCCCGCCCCTTTGACTCCCCGGCTCGGTTCGGGGCTTGAAAATCCGATCGTACAGGAGCCTCCGCTGTTATCGATATTTTTAAAAAAGGGAACTTTCTCTCCCAACTGTCTGACAACCCCGCCCTCCAAAACATCTGTCATCCTCATCACTTTGGCATCAAAGCTCAAGTTTAGTGTCATATTGCTGATTTCTTGCTCGGAATTCATGTTCACACTGATCCTGAATTCCCTGTTCTTGGGCACTTCAAAATTAGCCGGGTCCAGAAAAATCTCGTTCGCCGCGGCCTCTTCTTCCGCTGGTTCTGGCAGCTGCTCCTCCGTGACTTCAGGCATAACCTCTTCTTCTCCTGGGAACCCCCTGCCGATTCTGCCCGCAGATGTAATTCTTTCGACATCCACCCAGAGGGGTTTCAGATCTTCTTCACTCAAAGGGATACCCCGGATGATATACGGAGTGATGGTCAGGATGACATCCGTTTGTTCAACGGTCTTTTCAGAGTTTGAAAAAAGACTTCCCAGGAGCGGGATATTTTTAAGGCCCGCTATACCCTTCAAGGACTTCCTCTCTTCTTCCCTGAGCAGACCAGCCATCAGATTGGTCTCTCCATCTTTGAGGCGAATGATATTTTTCACCTCTCTCGTGTTGATGATAGGGATGTCGGCAATACCCTTCCCGCCGAGCGAAGTTATCTTCACTTCCAACTCCAGGGTAATTTCTTTCTCAAAATGAATCTTGGGTTTTATCTTGACATCAAGACCAACATCCTGCTGGGTGTACGACATAATTGGCTGCTGGCTGACTCCTCCTGCGGCAATCGGAGTGAACGTGGTTTGGGGAATCGGGACTTTTTGTCCAACGAGGTACTTGATTTCTTCATCACTCACTCCCCGCAGCCGGGGCTGAGCAATAACTTTGGTATCCGAATCCGATTCTAAAAAGTTGACGAGAGCTGTGGGAAGACTAATAAAAAAATTGCCGGTTTTAGTAAAATCAATAGGGAGTTTTTCCCATCCTGTCGTGTTTGTGATATCAGTACTGAATTTTAAGCCAGCTGCCTGTTGACTGAAATCAACTCCCAGTTCTCTGAGTCTGGTCCTGGAAACTTCCAGGATTTCTAAATCAATCAGCACTTCGCCCTTAGCCTTGTCCCAGATCTTAAGGAGTTTTTCCGCCATGGCCACCACTTCAGGTGTATCGCGGATGGTGATAGAGTTTAAGTTCTTATCCACGATGATATTCGGCGTTTTGAATTGAGTGCGGAGCATCATGGCCAGGGCATTCTGGATCTCCTGGGCATTGATGTTGGAAAGGTAAAAAACCTTGATCGCAGTGGCTTCATACTGGAGCCTTTTCATGGGTTGGTCAGGAACAACGATGAGAGTTTTCTCGTCGATAATCCTGTAGAAATTTCTGCTGGACATACAGACAAAATTGACGGCCTCCTCAAAAGTCCTGTCCGCGAGGTCAATCGTCAGCGGGACATCCTTGAATTGCTCATCGAAGATAAAATTCACCCCCGCATGTTTTCCTAAAGCCTGAAATATGGAGCGGAGCGAAGCCTCAGCAAACTTGAGCTCGACCTTCCCTTCGCTGACTTTGAGCTTTATCGGAAACTCATAAGATTCTTTCTCCGTCTCTTCCTTCTCTTTGGCTTCTTGGCCCAGATTCTTCATCTCCTCTCTAATGGACATATTCATTGGGTCATAAGAAAGAGCTTTGCTGTATTCCGCTTGTGCTTCTTCCTTCTTGCCTTGATTGGCCAATCGTCTAGCTTCTTGAAGGTGAAACAGAGTGGCTGAAGACTTCACCCGAGCCAGCGCGAGACGGTAGATCGGCTCATTCGGACTCTCGAGTTGGGCCCGTTCATAATACTTGATGGCCTTATCCCAATTCTTGTTGATCTCTGCCTCATTGCCAAGCTTATAGGTTTGGCTAAAAGTCACACATCCCCAGAATGCGAAAGTTATGATTATCAAAAATGCAGTTTTTCTCATGCTCATTCTCCTTCTAAGGAAAACTTCGACCATTTGGAGTCTGGGCCGACAATCTCTATTTCACTGGGAGTGATCTTCCCCACCTTGATTTCTTCACGGATCATCTCTCCCTCCTCCACAGCCAAAGTTTCCCCTTCGAGAATAATCAAAGCCACAATTTTTTGAGAGGAAAGGATGTAGCCGATATACCTCAGGCTGAGTGAGATCTGGGGAGCTTGTTCCTTGGCGGGACTTGGCTCAGCTCCTCCTTGATTTTCCTTAATTTTACCTCCGGCAGCAGGCGCCTCTTTCTCCTGGAATGCCTGGGGCGAAAAAATTTGGGCCGAAAAAATATTCCTTTTCAAGGAGCCCAAATCTCCTCTCTTCAAAAGAAGCAAGTCTTTGCGGATGAAGCTTTTATCTTCTGAGGTTTTCAGTGACGGCTCTTGCGATTTCTCTATCGGTCCTAAAAACAGACTTATTCCTAAAATGATCGAAAGGGCCAATAAGACCTTAGCTTTCATAGTAACCCGTTAGAACCATATTCAATTCCAGAGAATCGCCGGAGTCAGAGGTTTTTACAAAATCAATTTTTTCCAGAAACAAAAATCTTGGAAATCTTTCGACTGCATCCAGAAATCTTTTGAGGGAAAAATAGGAACAGGCGAGGCTAAAACGGACACTGACCTTTTTGACCGCTTCTCCTTTAGCCTCACCATACTCGTATTTAAACTGGGAAACATGGACCCCGGCTTCATCGAAAATTTGCTGAAGGTCGAGCCGAAGCTGATTGACCACATCCGTGTCCCTGTAAAAATATGTCTTCTTCAACTCCTCCAAGTCCCCGCGAGTCCCTTCCCATTTTGCCCACTCTTTTTTCCTCTCGGTCCTTGTCTGATCTAATTTCTGATAACTCTTTTGCCTGACTCCCAGAGCATTGAGAGAGCTGAAATAGCTTCTTTTCTCCCCCAAAGAAATGAACACAAGGAAGAGGAGGGAAATTCCGAGCAATAAAGTCAGAAGCTCTAATCTTCTTCTTTCTCTGCCGGGCAACAGATTAAACAGTTCTCTCATATTTCAAATAAATTTCGGAAACAAGCTGACCTCTTTCGTCGCGGGCTTCGCTCATGACCTTGATCTGATGAAAGTTTAAGTCCTTTAAATTATTGATGAGCTGAACCAGTTCCTGAATATTCGGAGAAGCAACCCGGAATGTCAATTCAACTTTTGTATCCTCTCCGATCTTGGGGGAGAGGGAGAGAATAAAGCTGGAGTCAGGAAGCGCATTCTCTAACTGGGAGAGCAGCTCCACCCATGAAAAACTTTTCTTCAAAATGATCGTGTTTACGAGGTCGACACTCTTCTTAAGTTTCTTCGAAGAGAGGTCGTTCTCTGTCTCATATTTCCGTTTCTCCTGCTGGGCGGCAGTCGTCAGCCTGTCCAGGTCTGCCAAAGAGCTCCTGACACTTTTGGCTTTCACCCTGAAGCTTACAAAGAGAACTCCTGAAAAAGAGGAGATAACAAGAAGACCAACCAGGAGGATGCTTTGGAGCAGATAAAAAAATCTCCTGTTCCGGACTGGATTCGTGGCTAAATTCAAATTCAATCGTTTTGATTTTTTCATAGAACTTGACCAAACAAAGGAGCGAGCAACTCCTTTTCTCTTGAGCGGAGCTCCGGAGCTAAGGAGGGCTCAATGCGATTCAGAGCAAGAGAGATTTTACTTGCCAATTTTGACCAGAGGTCTCCTTCCATTTCCATTAATCCCAAACGGATCAAGATGGATGAGATTTTTTTCTTGTCCCTGTCTTCAATAAAATTAACTGTATTTTCAATTTCCTTGATAACCTCCCTTATTTTTTGATCCATTAAGGCGGGCGAACGGCTGTCCAGGAGAAAAGGCTTCAGCCGGTAGAGCGCCATCTCGGAATTGATGATGGCCATAAGACTGATGGAATCTTCTTCGACGTTGGCCATGAGAACTTCCTTCTCTTTTTCTCTGTCCAACAAATTAAACAGGCTAAAGACGGGAACAGTGAGGACTTTCACCCTCAGCCTCATTCGGGAAAAGAAATCCTCATACTCTCGGATGACTGGATCTCTGACCAGCGAGACAAGAATTTTATTCCCGTTCTCGGAGGGGAGGACATTGAAGGAAAAGCGCGTATCGTCTGTCAGAGAAGGAAACTGTTTTTGAACACGCCAGCGAATGATCTGCTCCTTCTCGCGCTGCGAAGCTGGCAGAACATTAAAAGAAAAAAGGAAAGCCTTGAGACAGAGTTCCGGAATTAGGCAGGTAACAGAGCCCTCCGAGACATGAAGCTTTCCCAACCCTTCCTTGAGCTTTTCTTCCAAATAAGGAACATCCTGAACGTTCTTTCTATCGAAAGAAGCCTGAATGACTCCGCTCGGCAGGGGAAGAATAAAAGAGTATTTGAGTTTTTTCTCTTTCTCTGAAAAATAAATTCCACTCAGATAACGGGATGCAACCTGGAAAACGACCTGAGGACGAGGGATTTCGGTAAAATAATTTTTAATATTTTCTAGAAAATAGGTCATTCTTTCATTCAACAAAAGTCACTTTGTTCAATTCCCTCAGGCTGGTAATCCCTTTCAGGACTTTTTCCATTCCTACTCCTCTCAAAAAGATCATTCCTTCGCTCTTGGCTCTTTTCTTGATCTCGGAAAGGGGTTTCCTGCCGAGAATCATCTCCCGAATCGTGTCTGAAAGCTCGAGCAATTCCGCAATAGCGGTCCTCCCCTGGTACCCCGTGAAGTTGCACTCGGGACAACCTTTTGCCTCATAGAAGATATGGTCCCGAAACACATCTGGATTGATCCCGGATTCAAGGAGCTGTTTATCCCCCAATTTCTGAGGAGACCGGCAGCGGCGGCAGAGGACTCTCACCAGCCGCTGAGCCAGCGTACAATTGAGAGCGGAAACAAAGCTGTAGGGATCGACCTGCATGTGGAGAAAGCGGCCGATCACATCAAAGACATTGTTGGCATGAACGGTCGTGAAAACCAGGTGGCCCGTTAAAGCTGACTGGATAGCAATTTGAGCCGTCTCAGGATCTCTGATTTCACCCACCATGATTTTATCCGGATCATGCCTTAAAATGGACCTCAAGCCGCGGGCAAAAGTCAGCCCTTTTTTCTCATTGACAGGGATCTGGGTGATGCTTTCGATCTGATATTCGACAGGGTCCTCGATAGTGATGATTTTATCTTCCGGAGATTTTATTTCGGTCAGAGCCGCATAGAGGGTGGTCGTCTTTCCGCTTCCCGTAGGGCCAGTCACCAGCACCATCCCATAAGGTTGAGTGATGTACCTGCGGAATTTTTGGAGCACCTCATCTGAAAACCCGAGCAAATCCAGCTTCAACTCAGAGATGGCTTGAGTAATCATCTCTTTATCCAGAATCCGGATGACCGCATCCTCCCCGTAGATGCTGGGCATAATGGAAACACGGAAATCAATCGTCTTGTCCTTGATTCTCAGACGGAACCTTCCATCCTGAGGGACCCTGCGTTCGGCGATGTCCAGGTCAGACATGACTTTGACGCGGGAGATGATGGGAGCCTGGAATTTCTTGTCAATCGGCTCCATGGCCTCGCTGAGAACTCCATCAATCCGGAATTTGATGATTGTTTTTTCCTCTTTGGATTCGATGTGGACATCGCTCGCCCTTTTCTGGACAGCGGTGAAGATGATGGTGTTGACCAGTTTGATAATCGATCCATCCTGGTCAGCGAGCTTCTCAATCGAAATGACTTCTTCTGCCTCTCCGCCATCCTTCTCCACGACCTGCATGATGAATCCTTCCGTTGCATCCTTGAGGACTTGAAGGGCGGTTTCGCTCTTCCGCAAAGCCTCCTGAATGGAGCGCTTGGAGGCCGCATAGGCCTGCACTTTCTTGCCCAAAAAGGATTCAATGGCATCGATGGTGGAAAGGTCCGAGGGATCGGCGATGGCAATTTTTACCAGCCCCCCCTCCTCCTCAAGAGGGACAAAATTCAAGCGATAAAGGAAATCTACAGGAAAGGATTGAATAAAATCCCGGTTGATCGAATAGGTCGAAAGGTCAAGATAGGGAATGTGATAGCGCTCAGCTAATTTCTGAGTCTCTTTCTCTTCCGAGAGAGGTGTTTTCTTTGAATCCTCTTTATCTGTTTTGTTCATTATTGGGTCACTCTTATGATATTGAAAATTGGCAAATAAACGGAAAGAAGCATGGCGGCAGCAATCAATCCCATAAAAATGATAATCACGGGTTCAATCAGAGAGACAAAGGTATCGATTCTACCCCGGACTCGCCCGTCGTAGAAGTCGGCGACATCGGCCAGCATCCCTTCTAGGTTGGCGGAAGTCTCACCAATGCGGATCATATCTAAGGATAAGGGAGGGAAAAATCCCGTTTTGGCCAATGATTCCGACAGGCTTTCTCCGTTTTTGATATGATCGGGCAAATCCTTCATTCTGTCGACAAGATATCTATTGGGAACAGCATACCGGGCAACGCCTATGCCCGAAAGGAGAGAAATCCCTGCCTCAAGAAGAAGGCCAAGAGTCCGGCAGAAGAGAGAAATCCCTGACTCTCGCCAGATCGCCCGGCCATAGGGTATTTGGAGCTTGGCTCTATCCAAAAGGATGGCCGTTTTCTTCCTCTTTTTCATCTGGAAATAGACTATCACGAGCAAAAAGAAGAAAATGAGCAAAAAAGGAAGGTTTTTTCTCACAGCCAAAGAAAATGCTATTAACGTTTGAGTAATCCCCGGAAGCTGGGCTTGAAAGTCCGCATAAAAAGCTGAAAAACGGGGAAGAATAAAATTGATGAGGATGGTGATGAGGATAAAAGAGAAGATAATAAGAAGGGTGGGATAAATCAACGCCGACCGGATTCTCGACTTGGTCTGAGAAACGACTTTGGCATAATTAATGTACCGGCCGAGCGTCCCTGCTAAGTTCCCGCTTCTTTCGCCCGCCATGAGGGAAGCCGTATAAACCGTAGAGAACTCCTTCTCAAAGGGAATAAAGGCTTCTGAAAGAGACTTGCCACCCCGAATTTCAGCCTCAACTTTCATCAACAATTCCTTGAAAGCAAGGTTTTTGATGCGGCCGGCGATGGTTTCAATACTCTTCAGGATGGGATAGCCCGCTTTGACGAGCGCCATCAGCTCCTGGTTGAACATGATAAAGTCTTTATCTTTGATCTTTTTCTCAAACGGTAGAAAATGGATGTTGAACTTTTTCCAATCTCTTTTGATCGACAGAATGCACAATCCCTCTTCCTCAAAATATTTCCGGCATTCTTCAACCGAAGGCGCAAAGAGTGTTTGAGAAAAGGTTCGTCCCTCTTCGGTGGCTAATCGGCAAAGAAAGTACGGCATTTTAGATTTATATTAGGTTATCCATTATTTTTTGTCAAACTTAGAGGAGAAAATTTGACAGGAAGCATATACAATTCTGTGATAAAGGGACTTTTAAAAGGGCTTGGCTCCTCGCTCACAAAAAAAGGTCTATCTCGTCTGTCTCCTCTATTCCGTCTCTCTGGTCACCTAGATATCTGAAGGGAAAAACAAAATTGCCTAAATGGAGATGTTTACCTTTCTAGAGTTGACAAAGACTTAAGAAAGAATTATTTTTAATAAGTGAAAAATAGAACGCTGGGGTGTATGATTTTTCTTCTTTTTCTTATGCTAATTTCTTTTCCGAGTTCCCCTAAAAGCAGCTTTGCGAAAGGTGTCATCTTTGTCTCCAACCTTAGCCCTTCTCCACAAGAATCTCCAGTCAAAAATCCCAAAGGCGACTACATGAGCAAATTTTTATCCATGAATACAAATCCGCTGGGATTGAAAGAAGACATTTTTTTAAAAAAAATTCTCAAACAGCCTCGAATAAAATGGGCAATCAGGGCCAGTGCCCGGCATATTTTGGATTGAGAAAAATATATTTTTTGGCAGAATGATTCAATTTTTTGGATTGCGTGAAATTTAAAATAAAACGTAGCGGTTTGATTTATCAAACTTTTAAGGTCGCCTGAATGCGACCGCTACATATTAATAAATGAGCAAAAAAGTTTATTTGGCTTTCATTCTCATCTTAATCCTGCTCGTGCTCGGCGTCATCGACGTTTATAAAAAAATCACCTGGAAGGAACCCACGGACGGTGTTTTTTGGGGGGAAAAGCCAATAGGTCTTGTAGCTCTGAAAGTTGAAGTCAATAGCCCTGCCTATCTAGCCGGCATCAAAAAAGGAGATGTCCTCTACTCGATCAACAACAACCTCACCAAGAATACGATCGATATCAAAAAGACCCTCTGGGCCGCCTGGAGCACGAATCAAAAAGTGATCTATGAAATCAACCGCCAGGGAGAACTGATTCACCCCCCGTTTTATCTGACCCAAAAGGGCGCAGACCTCATCTATTTTTACTTAGCCTTGATTGGCTTCACGACACTCGTTATCGGGCTCATTGTTTTTTTCAATTCAAAAAAACACCTGACCATGCCCTACCTGTATTTCTATCTGCTTTCTCTGGCCTTTTATACGTTCTACACCTTTTCCTCCACAGGCAGGCTTGATTTTTTGGACAGTGTTTTTTACTGGCTGGATAAGGCTGCTTTTCTCTTGTTCCCTCCTCTTCTGCTTCATTTCTTTGTCATTTTCCCCCAAAGAAAAAAATTCCTCAAAAACAAACCTTCTTCCGTCTTGTTTTTGTATCTGCCGGGAAGCGTCCTTTTTTTAATAAAAGTTTTTTTGCACCTTTCTCTTTTCAGGAATTTTGATGAGACGTTGACCCTTCGTCTCTACGGCACGCTGGAAAAACTGGACCTCCTTCATTTTGCCGTCTTCACCCTCGCCACCCTTGGCACTATTGTCCACAGCTCGTTCAAAGCTCCGAGCCTGATCATCCAAAAGCAACTCAAATGGATTATCTATGGCCTTGGCTTTGGAGTTGTCCCTTTTACAGCTTTCTATATTCTGCCCTTCCTCTTTGGCAAAGCTCCTTCCACAGTGGCTGAACTCACTGTCCTCCTGCAAGCTCTCATTCCCCTGACTTTTGCCTACTCCATCTCCAGGTACAAACTCATGGACTTTGAGGTGCTGCTCAAAAAAGCAGCCACCCTCATTTTCTCCTATTTTGTCATCGCCAGTGTCTATTTTATCGTAAGTTCCCAAACGAAAATTTTTTCTGAATACAGGCTTAATGCCCTTATCCTGGGAATTCTGGCCATCATCCTCGGCGCTACTCTTTTCACTCCTCTCAAAAAACTCTTTCAATCCCTCCTCGACAGGGTGATTTATAAAAGAAGTTATCGATACCGCAAAACGCTTCTCATCATCAGCAAAGAACTCAGTCGCGAGAGAAACCTGGCCAAACTGTCTCAATCCCTCTTGGAGCTTATCGCCAATGCGCTCTCTCTCCAGTCAATCGCTCTCCTCCTTCCTGGAAACGAAGAGAGCCGCACCTTTCGAGTTCTGAGGTCGGAAGGTGAATGGCCTGCCCCACTCCAGGAAATTGCTTTTGATTCTCAACTCTATCTTGCTTTAAAGGAAAAAGATTATCTTTCTTCATATTCTCTCTCCGAAAAAAAAGACCTCCAGAAAAAGTTCGAAGAGCTCAGTGTATTTGGTTTCTGCCATTTTCTGCCGCTTAAAGTCGAGGGGAAGATCATCGGTTGCTTGGGGATGGGGAAAAAAAGAGATTATACCCTCTTGAGCAGCGATGACTGGGAACTCTTGACCACCATCTCCTCACCTGTGGCCCTGGCTTTGGAAAATGCCTATCTCTACGACCAGGCCAGCATCCGAGCGCTCGAGCTCGAAAGGCTCAAGGACTACAGTGAAAACATCATCGAAAGCCTGACTGTGGGCGTCGCTGTCCTTGATCAGGGAGGCCACATCATCGGATGGAATCGCGTTTTAGAGGAGACTTTTTCCAAGAGCAAGAATGATGTCCTGCAAAAAAGTCTTATGGACGTGCTAGGGCCTAAAAATTTCTCGGCGCTCTTTCCTCCCGATACCCAGCAGGATTTCCGCCTCTTAAGCGAAATCACGCTGGAGACGCCCTCAGCCGAAAAGAAAATCTTCGATATCGCCAAAACGCCGCTCTTGGATAACCAGCTGAATCCCTATGGCACAATCATCGTCTTTGAGGACATCACCGAAAAAATCCACCTCCAGCAGCAGCTCCTGACTTCAGAGAAATTGGCTTCGATTGGCCTCCTTTCCGCGGGCGTAGCCCATGAAATCAACACCCCGCTGACGGGGATCTCCAGCTACGTGCAGATGCTGCAGAAAAGGCTCACCGATTCTCATTACACCCAGATTCTGGAAAAAATAGAAGTCCAGACTGAAAGGGTTGCCAGGATCATCAAGAGCTTGCTCAATTTCTCTCGAAACCCATCAGAATCTTCCTTCCATCGAGTAAACTTAAAAGAAAACCTCCATGAAATCCTGTCTCTGATGGATTACCAATTAAAGACCATGAACATCAAGCTCGAGCTGAACCTTTCTCCTCTCAAGCCCATTTGGGCCCAAGGAGAAAGGCTCCAGCAGGTTTTTATCAACATTATCCTCAACGCCCTGGATGCCATGCCGCACGGAGGGACACTTAAAATTGACCTCTCTCAGATTGACAACGAAGCCGTTGTGAAAATTGCCGACACGGGCACGGGAATCAAAAGCCAGCACTTGTCTCATATTTTTGATCCCTTCTTCACTACCAAGGGCTTGGGAAAGGGAACTGGACTGGGATTATCCATCAGTTATGCTATAATAAACGAACATGAAGGCCACATCACTGTGGACAGCGAAGTGGATAAAGGCTCCTGTTTTTCCATCTATATTCCTCTGGACTTGGATAAAAGGAAATTGAACAAGTCCATCGTCTCGTAAAACTAAAAAATGGCTACCCAAGGAATGATTCACATCATCGATGACGAGCCTATCATCCATGAAGTCCTGGGTCAGCTCCTGACTTCTGAAGGGTATGAAGTGGTGCTGTCTTCTAGTGGAGAAGAAGCCCTGGAAAAACACCACTCCCAGACTTTTGACCTGACCCTGCTGGATTTGCTCATGCCCGGCATGGACGGCATCGAGGTCCTCAAAAAAATAAAAAGGATAGATCCTCTTGCCGTCATCATCATCATCACCGCCTATGCATCCGTAGAGTCAGCGATTGCCGCGATGAAGATCGGAGCTTTTGATTACATCCAAAAACCGTTCAAAAATGACGAGCTTTTGATCATTATCCAAAGAGCTCTCGAACACAAAAGGCTTCAAGAAGAAAACCTCCGCTTGAAAGATGAGCTCAAGAGAAAATTCAGCTTTGAAAACATTATCGGAAAAAGCAAACCTATGCAGAATGTCTTTGAATGCATCCAGGCAGCTGCCCCCAGTCGAAGCACCATGTTGATCCAGGGCGAAAGTGGGACAGGGAAAGAATTGGTGGCGCGAGCGATTCACCAAAGCAGCGACCGGGCCTCCTTTCCTTTTGTCATTGTGAACAGCGGCTCTCTCCCTCCTGATCTTCTGGAGAGCCATTTGTTCGGCCATGTCAAGGGAGCTTTCACAGGCGCTGTCAGCCAGAAGAGAGGGTTGTTTGAAGCGGCGAACAAAGGAACTATTTTCTTCGATGAAATTTCCACTTTGAACCTGGAAACTCAAGCCAAGCTTTTAAGAGTCATGCAGGGTCGGGAATTCATGCGGCTCGGGGGAACGACGACCATTAAAGTGGATGTAAGAATCATTGCCGCCACTAACACGGATCTCGAGGAGCTCATCCGGCAGAGAGCCTTCCGCAAAGACCTTTTCTACAGGCTTAATGTCATCAAAATCGAGCTCCCGCCTCTCAGGGAACGGAAAGAGGATATTCCCTTTTTAGTTAAACATTTTATCGATATCTATAGCAAAGAAAACAACAAAGAAATCGAAGGGGTCACGGATGATGTGATGGAAATTATGGAGAGCTATGACTGGCCGGGAAATGTCCGCGAATTGGAGAATCTCATCGAGAGAGCCATTGTCCTCTCCAAATCTAAACTCATCACCCGAAATAACCTTCCGCCCTTCCTCTTAAGTTCCGAGAAAGAGGCCGAAAAAGCTTTTGCTCTTTCTAATGACGAATTGAGGCTCAAGGAGCAGATTCAAGAGTTCCAGAAGAATGCCATAATCGCCTCTCTGAAGAAAACCAAGGGTGTTCAAAAAAAAGCGGCCAAAATTTTAGGCGTCAAACCAACCACTTTGAATGAAATGATCAAAAGGCTAAGAATCGATATCGATTCCCTCTCGTAATATGAGCGAGCCGTCTCCTTTTTCTTAATAAAATTTCCCAGGGACAGCGCGATCAGGATTGACAGTGACCTTCCCGGGTTTCCCTTTCAGTCTGAAACTGAAGACCTCATGATTTCCTTCAACAACGACTTTTTCTCTCACGGTTTTCCCATTTTCTTTCCATTCAATCCAGAGAGGGAACATAAAGACTTCCTGAGGCTGATTGATGATGACTTTCAACAGATACCCCTCGGCCTCCGGCTCGACAGAGTGCGAAACTTTGACATCGGGGAGAGAGTGGGAGCTAAACCAGGCTTTAAAAAAAGCCTCTAAATCTTTCCCCGAAATCTTTTCCATCGCTCTCTTAAAATCGCGGGTGCGGGCGCTGCCATATTTGTGAGCTGCAAAGAAGTCTTTCAACCCGTTAAAAAAAGCATTTTCACCGAGAAGGTCGAGAAGCATGTTCAAGACCAAGCTTGTTTTTCCGTAGACGATGGCTTGGTAGGCATCAAAATCGAGAGTACAGAGACGAGAGCCCAGAAGGATGGGCCCCCATTTAGCTTTTCTCTCTGTCCATTGCGAGAATTTTTTGAAAATGCTCGAGAGAATTCCATCCCCATGCTTCTTTCGCAAATAGAGCACGGAGGAAAATTCAGCTAACCCTTCGCTCAGCCACTGGTCATGATAAGTCCCCCAAGTGACTCCCTGTCCCCACCACTGATGGGAAATCTCATGGGCCAAGAAATACTCTCCCCATCGGGAAAGGTCTACGGGGCTGTCAACGTTGACATAGATCATGCGATCCCCGCGCCGCGGAAGTTCATTCAGAACGATAAAAGACGCAGGGCTGTGACCGCCGCTTGAAGGCCAGACTCTCTGGACGATCCCCAGTTTTTCAAAGGGAAAGGGGCCAAACCGGCTCTCATAAAATCGGATGATCTCTCCTGTTTCTTCCAGACGTGTTTTTCGCTGGCCCCAAACATCGGGAGTGATAAAAAATTGGAGAGCAATGGGACTCGGGCTTTCTTGCTCCTTACTGAATTTGCCTACGATAAAAGAAATGTACTTAATAGGATTTTTTGTTTCAAAGATGTAAAACGAATTCCCTACTTTCTCAAGGTCCTCCACTCGTTCCATGTCGCTCAGTTTGCCCGACTCTATTAACTCTCCGTTTGAAACACACTTGTAATCCGGAGGAATGATGATCCTGATCCGAGCCTGAAAATAATTCTCATCCGGAGGAGCTGGATACCAATAGGCCGACTGGCTGAAAAGATAGGTTTCATACCGGGGAGCAATAAGGACGATAGTATCCCTGATCTGCGAAGCCGGGAGGACATCGACAGTTTGGACGGGGGGTTCCAGTTCCCCGCGATAAAAGACTTCGATCGAAGCAGTTTTCCCTCGGGGAGGAGGAATGATAAAATAGATATAGAGTATTTTTCGGAGCTTGTCCTGAGTGTAGAAGAGTCGTCGCCCTTCTTCATCAACAATGCGAAGGATGTCCAATTCGGGGTTCATCTTGAATTTCACCCCATCCAAGTATTCCACTTGAGAGACAATATCCACTTTCGCTTTGACCGAAAGATAGGATTGGCGGGGATTAAAATCCAGATCAATGGTGTAGCTTCGAACATTAAATTTTTCCCCAAAAGAAACAAAAAGTCTTTTCTTTTGCTCTTCTTTGTGGGGCGTGTAAAGGTTGATGATTCGGTCTTTCGTGAAATCGTAAAGATTCACTTCTTCCTCAGCGAAGGGAGAATAGATATAGGAGAGTTCCCCCGCTTTTTTCCCTTGAAAATCAAAAACGGCCTCATCCCCCTGGGGGAGGAAAGAAAGGAGTTCTCCGTTTAAGGAATTTTGAATCGTGAAGGAACGAGAATAATTTTTGAGAAACAGGGAATAAGCTCTGTTTTTCACGGCCGGAGAAAGCGGAGAGACGTTTTTGTCTGATCCTCCTTTGATTTTGATATTATTCTCGAAAAAAATATTGGAACAGCGGATGAAGGCATATTCCAGATTGTCCTCAAGAAACGGATTTTCGTAAATCAATTCCAGTTGATGTTGCTCAGCAGGATCAGAAGGAGAAAAGTGAAGATGCCCTTTGCCGATAATGAGCAGAGCTGTCTGCAAATTGGGGATGTTATCGTAGAAACAAAGCGCGTCTTTGAAGGAGAGCTTGATGTCTACATGTTCAATGTCGATAGATTCGACTCTTTCCACTCTTTCTCCCGGAATCTTGATTTTGTAGAGATTGCTGACAGTCCCTGTAATTCCTTTTTTCTTAATCTCCCAATGATTATCGACCTTGCCCAGCCACAATTGCCAAGTCTCAAAAAGAGCCGAATAGGAATTCTCAAAGAGGACTTGAAGAAAAGCACTCGCCTCGTTCTCTGTTTCGTTCACTTTGTTGACTTGGAAGATGGACACGCGATCCATCTTCAGGGCATCAAAATAACTCGTTACAGCATCCTTCTCAAAATCCCTTATTCTCGGGGAGAAGGCGTTGAGATAAGAAGAGAAGTCTTTCTGTTCGATATCCTTTTGAATTTGAGAAAGGAGCTCTTCCACACTTTGAGCCGAGGCCGTGATCGGAGTAATAAAGAACAAGGCTAGCAGCTGGATGCAAAAAAATTTCATCCAAATTATTGCTTTCACTTGATTCTATTATAACAAAAAAAACAAATACAAAAAAAAGGATTGGGGGGGGCCGACCCAATATCAGAAACTGTCTGAACTCCCTTCATGAACGAACATCCTGCTTCTCTTTTAGAGCAATTTTTGTGCCAATGGATAATAGAAAAGCTAAAGGGGAAATATCTTGATGAAGGAAAAAATATAGAAAGAAGCCTCAAAAAATAGTTGGCAACCTGTAAAAACTCTTTACAAACTACTTTTTGAGCTCCCTGCCTAAAATCTCTTCGACCTCATTGACTTTGCCCTTAAGCCGGCTTTTGGCATTCTCTCGATCATCGATGGAAATCAGGGTAAGTACGCGGCTTGAATACTGCCTCATCTTGAAATGACATTCTTTGATCAACTCCATAATATCATCCCACTCCCCTTCAACCAGAGTTCCCATGGCGGTCAATTGATAGGACAGGCCACTCACATCCACGATATCCACGATTTTAGCGACAAGCTCACCCAATTCTTCTCCTTTTCCGATAGGCACAAGGCTGAATTCAACAATCATTTTTGGTCTTCCTTTTTGTATTTGTTTTCCTTCTTAATGTCCTCTTCCCAAGTCACAAAGCTGTGATAAAAAAGGTTATCCCCTTCATCGATTCCCCGTGTAATTTCTGTAATATGAGAAGAGGTTGCCCCGAAAGCTTCGACTGCATACAAAACTGCTTTCTCCGGGTCGATGTTTCTTCCGCAGGTGTAGAAATCCAAAGCGCCGTAGCCTAATTCCGGCCAGGTATGAGTGGAGATGTGGGATTCGGAAATAACCACCACACCGCTCACGCCATGGGGAGGGAACCTGGCGAAAGAAATGGACCAAACCTGAGCTCCGGCGATCTCTGCCGCCTTGACTAAAATCTGCTGAACTTTTTCTACGCTGCCGATCACTTTAGGGTTGCATCCTGAAGATTCCACTATGTAGTGATGGCCGATCGGCTCATAAACTTTTTTGGGCATCTCTCCACTCCTTTCTTTGAGTCCTTTTTATCTAATTTTGATTATGGCACAATCTGCGGTTCTGTCAAGGATGAAAAACGGGCGGGCAGGGACTAGCGCCTCGCTACCCATTCTTTTTTTTCTTTAAGGATTCTTTTAAAAAACTTTTAGATTTGATCTTAAGGCTGGAATTTTTTTCTTGACGAGAAAGACGTATTTTAAATAAGAACCCGGCGTTCCTCTTTAACGACGTTGAGGACGAGGTGGGTTACCGTTCGGTCCACATAGCGTAAAGAAAGCAAATGTTTGATGAACTGGTTGAGGTCGTCGCGATCTTTAAAGTAGCCGATGATCAGCGAATCCCATTCCCCGGTGATATCATAGACCGCCACCACCCTCGAATCCTTAGAAATTATCCCTTGGGTTTCCAGAAGTTTCCCTTGAGAGATACGCAAGGCAATAATAGCAATGAGATGGAAGCCAAAATATTCGGCGTTGATCACCGGGATGTATCCTTTGATCGCACCCCCCTCTTCCAACTGTTTCACTTTATGAATCACGGCCGTGGCTGAAGTTCTCACTTCCCGGGCGATCTCTCGAAAACTTTTGCGCGCGTTCTGGTTCATAACTCTTATGATCTTTTTGTCCAATTCGTCGATCATGTCGCCTCCAAATAAATGTAATATATTTATTATTATTTAATTTCAATTGTAATATTATATAATAAATTACTTGACAATCAAATATATTTTTCATAGTATTAAAAACTAAAAAATGAGGCGAAATTCAGATAAAAACCTCTGGTTGAATCCGGAAGATTCGAAAAGGACAGGTTTTATTAATAACAAGGAGGAAAAAAATGAGGAATTCCCCAAAAGATAATTTCAAAACCTTCGGCTTCAAAAATGAAAAAGAGGTCCTGGATGTTGTCCTGAATCCTTCCCACAGAATTGAGTTCATTCGCATCGTGTTCCCTGATATCCTGGGAAGACCCATGGACTTTTCTTTTCCAGCGGACGAACTCGAGAAAGCTTTCCGGGAAGGAAAAGGATTTGACGGGTCTTCAGTGGCCGGGTTTGTCCGGATTGAAGAAAGCGATTTGGTGATCAAGCCCGATGCCGCCACGTTTAGAGTGTTCCCCTGGGAATACAAAGGTTTTTCGGAGGAAACTCGCTGGCGAGAAGGAATCATGTTCGGCGATATCCTGACCCCTGAAGGCAAACCCTATGAAGGAGATACCCGCGCGGTCCTGAAAAAAGTTCTAAACAAGGCCAAGAGCGAAATGGGCATCGATGATTTCAAGTGCGGTCCTGAGCTCGAATTCTTTATCTTTGCCAATAACCATGAGCCCCTTCCCTTGGACGAAGGTGGGTATTTTTTTACGGGTCAAAAAGGTGAAATTCGAAAGGAAATTCAGCTCCTGCTCAAAAGAATGGGAATCGAAACCGAATACGACCACCACGAAGTCGCCCACGGCCAGCATGAAATCGACCTCAAATACCTCAGCGCCATAGAAATGGCAGATGTCTGCATGATCTTCCGCTACATGGTGAAAAAAGTCTCTCGGATGCACAACGTTTATGCGACATTTATGCCCAAGCCCATCAACGGCCAGAACGGAAGCGGGATGCACGTCCATCAATCGCTCTGGAAAGGCGGGAAGAATATCTTTTTTGAAAAGAAAGGCAAATATCACCTCTCCGAAACGGCCCAGTTCTACATGGCAGGACTCATGGTCCATGCCAGAGAGATATCAGCAATCCTAAGCCAGTGGGTCAATTCTTACAAGCGGCTGATCGAAGGCTATGAAGCACCGGTCTATCTTGCCTGGGGTCAGCGAAACAGGTCGGCCTATATCCGCGTTCCCGAATACCAACCCGGAAAAGAAAGAGCGACAAGGATCGAACTGCGCTCTCCCGACCCGAGCTGCAATCTTTATTTGGCTCTTGCCGCCATGTTTACGGCAGGCCTCCAAGGAATTCAAAAGCGGTACCAGCTGCCGGATCCGGTCGAAGAAAACATTTATAAGATGAGTAGCTCCAAACAAAAAAAGTTTGATATCCGAACTCTTCCCAGGAATTTAGAAGAGGCGGTCAAGAATATGGGAAAAAGCGCTCTCGTCAAGGAGACTTTGGGGGACCATATTTTTTCCAAGTTTATTGCGAATAAACAACGCGAGATCGACGAATATAATAAAAATGTTTCAGGTGAGTTCGACAAACAGGTCAGCGACTACGAAATCCGAAAATATCTTCCTTTCCTCTGAGGGACTTCCCCCAACTTGCAGTGAGCGGTGAGAAGTAGCGGTGCGATTTATCGCCCATCATAGTCAGCAATAAGCCAAGAGCCGTTTCTGCTCACTATTAAAATCTTGACAACCCCGAATTACATCTGTTATAAAATCTGTTCTTATCTAGTAGGAATTGTTTTTTATTTTATTGTTTTAAGTTAAGAAGGAGTCATACATTATTAGCTTAAAAACTTACCTTATTTTTTTTCCTCATCTCCGTCCAAAACCCGATCCATATCTCTTAGCTCATGGCTCCTGTTTTTTGGGCATTGCTTTGACCAAAACAAAGGTCCATAAAATTGGGAGGGAAAGCCGTGCAAACTGAGAACCTAAAAGTACAATCCTTCATTGCCAGGCACAACTCAGAAAAGAGGGCGCTCATCGCCATCCTGCAGGACATTCAAGCCGAATACAATTATCTCCCCCAGGAATCCTTGAGGATCGTTTCTAAATCCTTGGGAATTCCCCTGATCGATGTCGTCGGCGTTGCCACTTTTTACCGCGCTTTCAGCCTCAAACCGAGGGGCAAGCATCTCGTCACCGTCTGTTTGGGGACAGCTTGCCATGTCCGGGGAGGTCCCAAGATTTTGGAGGAATTCGAGCGCAGACTCGGAGTCAAAACTGGGGAGACGACCCTCGATAATAAATTCACCCTGGAGACCGTAGCCTGCCTGGGGTGCTGCGCCATTGGGCCGGTAGTGGTGGTTGATGGGAATTACCACGCCCACACCACCATCCGGAAAGTGAACACTATCCTTAAGAAGTATGCTAAAGAAGAGATAAAAAATGAGACGCATTAAGAAAATTAAATCCCTTAAAGAATTAGAAGCGGTCATCGAAAAGGAAACTGAACTCCGGAAGTCCGACACTCGAGCGGTCCTCACCGTTTCGGCCGGAACCTGCGGACAGGCGCGCGGTTCGCTCAAAGTCATTGATTCGCTAAAAACTGCTATCAAAAAAGGAAACCTCGAAGACAAAGTCAAGATCCGCGTCACAGGTTGCCACGGCTTCTGCGAAGCCGAACCCAACATCATCATTCATCCCCACGACCTTTTTTACCAGAAAGTGGACCCAAAGAACGGAAAAGACATCATCGACCAGACGATCCTGAAAAATAAGGTCATTGACAGCCTCCTCTTCGTCGACCCAAATACAGGCGAGAAAGCCGCCCAGGAATCCGAAATTTCTTTTTATAAAAAGCAGAAAAGACTCGTGCTCGGCGACAACGCTCTGATCGACCCGACGGATATCTTTGACTATCTTTCGATTGGAGGGTACAGATCCCTCCTTAAGGTCTTGGAAACCATGACCCCCGAAGAAGTGATCCCAGCCGTCAAAAAATCCGGACTCCGAGGACGGGGCGGCGCCGGATTTCCAACCGGTACAAAGTGGGAAATCGCCAGAAAAGTGAAGGGCGATATCAAGTATATCATTTGTAATGCCGACGAAGGCGACCCGGGCGCCTACATGGACCGGAGCCTGCTCGAAGGCAACCCCCACCGTGTGCTCGAAGGGATGATAATCGGCGCTTTCGCCATTGGCGCCACCGAAGGGTATGTCTATGTCCGCGACGAATACCCGCTGGCTGTGAAGAATATTACTCTGGCTATCAACCAGGCGCGGAAGATAGGGTTATTAGGCAAGAAGATTCTGGGTACAAAGCTCAATTTCGATATTCACATCGCCAAAGGCGCCGGCGCTTTTGTCTGCGGCGAAGAAACGGCTCTCATTGCTTCTATCGAAGGACGGGTCGGCGAACCCCGTCAGCGCCCCCCCTTCCCAGCAATCAAAGGCCTCTGGGGCAAACCTACGACCATAAACAATGTGGAAACATGGGGCAATGTGCCGATCATCATCCAAAAAGGGGCTGAATGGTATTCCCAGATTGGAACAGACGGAAGCAAAGGGACAAAAATTTTCTCTCTGGTCGGGAAAATCAATAACACCGGATTGGTGGAAGTCCCGATGGGAATAACTTTACGGGAAATTATTTTCGATATAGGCGGCGGCATTCCGGGAGAAAAGGCCTTCAAAGCCGTCCAGACCGGCGGCCCTTCTGGCGGCTGCCTGCCGGCTGAGATGCTGGACCTCCCCATCGACTATGAAAGCCTAACCAAGGCGGGCTCCATCATGGGCTCGGGTGGAATGATTGTCATGGATGAAAAGACTTGTATGGTCGACGTGGCCAAATACTTCCTAAACTTTCTCCGCGATGAGTCTTGCGGCAAATGCGTCTCCTGCCGCGAGGGCACCCAGCGGATGTGGGAGATTGTTAAGAATATCTCGGAAGGGTACGGAAAAGAAGGAGACCTCGAGTTGCTCGAAGAATTGGCCAAGATAGTCAAAGATGCTTCCCTCTGTGGGTTGGGGCAAACAGCGTCCAATCCCGTTCTTTCGACGCTCCGCTATTTCAGAGACGAATACGAAGCCCACATTAAAGAAAAAAGGTGCCCGGCCGGTGTCTGCATCAACCTCATCCGCTACGTAGTCATCCCTGAAAAGTGCACCGGCTGTTTGGCCTGCAAGAACGCCTGCCCGCAGGACGCTATTAGGGGCGTTATTAGGGGGGTCCATCTCATCGAACAGAACAAGTGCATCAAGTGCGGCGCCTGCCTCGAAGCCTGCAAGTTCGAAGCTGTCGAGACTCAACGAGAAGAGGCCATCCGGATCGTGGAAGGAGGAACGGAGAAATGATTACCTTTAAGATGAACGGCTTGGAAGTGCAGGCAGAAGAAGGATGGACAGTCTTCGAAACAGCCAAGTTTTACGGGCTTGAAATTCCTCACCTTTGCTATAACTCTGGTCTATCCGTTTACGGTGGATGCCGTCTCTGTCTGGTCGAAATCGGCGAAGGGCCGAAAGCCAAACTCGTCTCTTCCTGCACCTACTCTGTCGAAGAAGGGCTCGTCGTCCACACGGACACAAAGAGGGTTATCGAGGCCAGGCGGATGATGATCGAACTCATGCTCTCAACCGCGCCGTATTCTAAAAAAATCCAGGACCTCGCCTCCAAATTTGGAGTCACCCAGCTTAGGTTCAAACCCCGCAATGAAGAATGTGTGTACTGCGGTCTCTGTGTCCGGATGTGTGATGAACAGATGAATGCCCGAGCTATTGGCTTCCAAAATCGAGGCTACAAAAGGAAGATCTCAACGCCTTTTGACATCAAGTCAGAGGAATGTCGGCTTTGCGGAGGCTGCATCTACATTTGCCCGGCTTGCTCATTGAGATGCCAAGGGCCTCAGGCCGATACAGATGTATGCAACGCATGCTTAACCCTAGACCCCTCTTGCCTGGAATATTACGATGAACTCCAGTGCTGGATGTATGACGCCGGCCGGTGCGGAACCTGTGTCAGAGAAAAAAACGAAAAAGATAAAGCGAGACCTTAAGGCAATGACCATTCAAGATAAATGGCTCGGCCAAATATTTAAGAGAAGACATTAAGGAGGTAATCATTATGTCTTATACGAAACTCAACCGAAGTGCTGCAACCTTAACCAAGAATAGAACCGAAGGCTCGATCAGTCCTTTCAGCGGAATGTGCGTGACTTGCGTTGACGGTTGTATCGGGATGTGCGAAATCGGCAAATCCGCCTATCGGGGGGCTGAAGTCCTTTATCCTCAGCCTTTCGGCATCATCACCGCCGCCTGTGAAAAAGAATACCCCGTGGACCTCTCTCATTTCAGCATCATGGGGACTGCTGTGGGGGCTTATGGGGTCGAGGCCGATAGTGATAAGGCGACCTTTGAAAAGGTAACCATCGAAACCCGCGTCGGACATGATAAGGGAATCAAATTAAAAGTCCCCTTTGTCCTTTCCGGAATGGGCTCGACCAACGTGGCCAAACAGAACTGGCCGGGGCTGGCAGTTGGAACAGCCATCTCGGGAACTATTCTGACTATCGGCGAAAACGTCTCCGCCATGGATGAAGAGTCCGAATTCAAAAACGGCAAAATCGTCCACTCTCCTGATATGGAAATGCGCGTGAGGCTCTTCAAAGAATGGCAAGAAAATGGCTATGGTGCTGTGGTTGTTCAGGCCAACGTCGAAGACACGCGGCTGGGCGTTCAAGAGTACGTCATCCAAAAGCTAGGTGTCGAAGTGGCCGAGCTCAAATGGGGCCAGGGAGCCAAGGATATCGGCGGCGAAGTCAAGATCAAAACCCTGAAAAAAGCCCAGGAATTGAAGAAAAGAGGCTACATCGTCCTTCCCGATCCCGAAGACCCCGATGTAATCAAAGCTTTTGAGAAAGGTAGCTTCAAGGAGTTCGAAAGACATTCACGACTCGGCATGGTTGAAGAAGAAACCTTCATGAAACGGGTCGAAGAACTCCGCAAAGCCGGGGCCAAATATGTGTTCTTGAAAACAGGAGCTTACAGGCCGGCCGACCTAGCCCGGGCCGTCAAATACGCCTCTAAAGCCAAGGTCGACCTCCTGACTGTGGACGGAGCCGGAGGCGGCACCGGAATGAGCCCTTGGAGGATGATGAATGAGTGGGGGATCCCCGGTGTCGAGATCTGGTCCTTGACCTACAAGTATGCACATCAGCTGGCCAAAAGCGGCGAATATCTTCCTGACATCGTCGTCGGCGGCGGAATCACCTTTGAAGATCAAATCTTTAAAGCTTTGGCTCTGGGCGCACCCTATTTCAAAGCTGTCGGCATGGCCAGAGGTCCTATGGCTGCCGCCATGGTGGGAAAGACCATCGGCAAGCGGATCCAGGAAGGCCAGATCCCTGTTTATGTGGAGCGGTTCGGCAACAGTGTCGAAGAAATCTTCGTGACCTCTCCCGAATTGAAACACAGATTCGGAGAAAGATTCAAGGACATCCCAACCGGCGCCATCGGCCTTTACACCTATTTCAGGAGGCTCAGCCAAGGCTTGAGGCAGCTCATGGCTGGGAATAGGAAGTTCACACTCAGTTACATCAACCGTGATGATATCGCTGCCTTGACTCAAGAAGCCGCCAACATCAGCGGAATTCCTTATATCCTGGATGTCGACAAAGAAGAAGTAGAAAAGATACTGAAGAGCTAATTCGGTCAATCTCGTCTCTCTCGTCAAGAGCAAAATAAACTCAGTAGGCATATCTTTTTCCGGGGAGAGGGAGCTATCGTCAAAGTTGGGTGGCACGGCGGAGGGGCTCCCCGCCCGCCCGCAACCTCGCGGCGTTTGAATCATTTCCTTTGCGGTATCAGACGGGAGCGGAGGTGAGGACGAACGGGGAGGAGCCGTGACAGGACCCTATTCCTGATCATGGCTACCCCGGAAAAAGAATTGCTTCAATAGTCTCATTTTTGCTTTACGGCTTTCGTCTCTTATGCTATAAATAGCTCTGGTTCAAGATGAGCATTATCTCGACGGTTATCAGCTTATTTGTGTTGCTTTTCGCCATCACTGTCCATGAAGCTTCCCACGGCTGGGCGGCAGCTAGGAGGGGAGACCTAACAGCCTTCAGCCTGGGCAGAGTTTCCCTGAATCCTCTCGCCCATATCGACCCCATCGGGACCATCCTCCTTCCTTTGTTTCTCGTTTTGATCGGAGCTCCTGCTTTCGGCTGGGCCAAACCTGTTCCCGTGAATCCCTCCAACCTCCGCAACCCGCGCCGCGACAACCTCTGGATTTCATTTGCAGGGCCTGCTTCGAACCTAATCGTGGCTGCAGTATCTCTCGCCGTAATCATCATCCTGAAATTTTTAAGTCCCAATGTTACTTTTTTTCTCAGAAGTTTTCTCTTGGGGCGCCAGGGTTTGCCTAAAGGCTTTTTTCCGTTGGAAGGACTGACTTTAATTTTATTCTACGCAGTCTTAATTAATACTTATCTGGCTGTTTTTAACCTTATTCCTGTTCCTCCCTTGGATGGAAGCGGAGTCTTGATGGGCCTTCTTTCCTATGAGGCTGCCCAAAAGTATGAGCGAATCCGGCCCTTTGGCTTTATCCTAGTCTTGGCTCTGATTTATCTTGGAGTATTGGACCTGATTATCCGACCGATCCAATTGATTATCTTTACTTTGATATTTGGCTAAAATGAGCGAACAACAAAAGAAAATCGTCTTTAGCGGTATAAGACCGACAGGCGTAGCTCATCTTGGCAATTATGTTGGAGCCCTGCGAAACTGGCTAAAGTTGCAGGATCAATACAGATGTTACTATTGTATCGTGACCTGGCACGCTCTGAGCTCCGAATACATGAATTCGAAAGTGCTCAAAGATTACACTTTTGAAGTGGCCGTGGACTTGCTGAGCATCGGCTTGAACCCGGAGAAATGCGTTCTTTTTATTCAATCCGACGTCAAAGAGCATGCCGAGCTTCACCTCCTCCTTTCCATGATTATTCCTCTGCCCTGGTTGGAGAGGGTGCCCACTTTTAAAGAATTCCAGAAGGAGGTCCCGGATAAGGACCTCTCCACGTACGGTTTCCTCGGCTATCCCGTCCTCCAGACCGCGGATATCATTCTCTACAAGGCCGAGATCGTCCCGGTCGGCGAAGACCAAGCCTTTCACCTCGAGCTGGCCCGAGAGATCACCCGCAGGTTCAACCGCTATTACGGTGATGTTTTCCCTGAGCCCCAGATACTGCTCACAGAAATCCCCAAGCTCGCTGGCACCGACGGGCGTAAGATGAGCAAGTCCTACGGAAATGCCATCTTTCTCAAGGATTCTCCCCAGGTTATCCGGCAGAAAATTTCGACCATGATCACCGACACCCGGCGAAAACGCCGGACTGACCCCGGTGTGCCCGAAGACTGCCCGGTCTTCACGCTCCACAAAGCTTTCGTTGCTAAAAACAAGCAGGAAGAACTGGCGCGGGACTGCCGAGCCGCGGCCCTGGGTTGTTTGGATTGTAAAAAAGTAGTCATTGACAGTCTCATCCAGCTCTTCGAGCCCTACCGGGAAAAAAGGAAATATTACGAGAAACATCCTCAGGTCGTCAGGGATATCTATGAAGAAGGAAACAAAAATGCCCGACAGGCGGCGCAGAAAACCATGGAGGAAGTCCGCGCGGCCATCGGTCTTTAAGTTCCCCTCATGAACGAATTGAATTCCCTCGAGACCTCGGAGACATCCGAAAGTTATCAAGTCCGTTTGGAAATTTTTGAAGGCCCGCTGGATCTTCTTCTTTTCCTGATTCGAAAGAAAAAAATTGACATCCATGACATTCCCATGGCCATCATCACTAAAGAATATCTGGACTATCTCAATCGTAAAGAAAGAATCGATCTGGAACGAGAAGCAGAATTTCTCTTGATCGCTGCGCTCCTCATTTATATTAAATCACAAATGCTTCTTCCCCGAGAGCAAGTCCTGGATCAAGAAGGAGACCCACGCCGGCCGCTGGTCGACCGCCTCCTGGATTTCCAAAAAATCAAGGCCGCGAGCCTCCTGCTCCGCGAAAGAGAGGATGAACAGTCGCTGAACTGGACGAGAACAGCGCTCCCTCCCCTCTCACCTGAAGAAGAGGTCATAGACCTTAGCGATGTCTCTCTTTTCGACCTGGCGGAAGCCTTCTTCACACTCCTGAAAAGAAAAGAGAGAGAGAATTTTATGGTCATTCCAGGAAAAGAAGTCTCGCTTGAAAACAAGATGAAAGAAATTCTGGATGTTTTGCAGGAAAATGTTGTCCTCGATTTTCTGGAATACCTGGACAAACAGGAATCAATCGAAGAGGCCCTGGTCTCCTTTTTCAGCCTCCTGGAACTCATCAAAGCCAAGCTGGTGATGGCTATCCAGGAAAGCCTCTTTCAGTCGATTAAAGTCTGGCTTCGAAAAGATTTGCGAAAGAAAACGCCATGAAGGAGCAACTCAGGCCTATCATTGAATCGCTGATTTTTATTTCTCTTGAACCTTTGTCCCTTGAGAAGCTCAAAAGTGTGCTTCAGGATTTTCCTCAGGAAGAAGTCGAACTGGCCCTTCAAGAGCTTCTCAAAAGCAATGAATCGAATGAACGCGGCATCCAAATTATCCAGTCCGGAGGTGGTTATCTTTTCGCGACCAAACCCGAGTATGACCCCTGGGTCAAGCGCCTTCTCAATATCGAAAGAAAAACAAAATTATCTCAAGCATCCCTCGAGACTCTCTCCATCATCGCCTATCATCAGCCCATCACCCAGGCCGAAATTTCAGCGCTGAGAGGAGTCGATTCCACTTACACTCTGAAAACTCTCCTTCAAAAAAAATTGACCAAAATTGTGGGGCGGAAAAAGGCCCCGGGCAAACCCCTCATCTACCGCACATCGGAAAAATTCTTGCTTTATTTCGGCCTCAACAGCCTCGACGATCTTCCGTCTGAAGAAGAAATCTTAAAAATCCTGGAGGATGAGAAATTTTCTGAAGAATAAGACAGGATTGGGCTCTTTTTTCCATCCGCCAAACCAGCGCTAAGTTAAGATTTCACCCATACTTAGGATTGACAAAGACGTTTCACTAAGATAGTATAATTCATCGTTTCCTTTTCTGGTGAAAATGGAAATCATCATTGCCAAAAACAGTGGCTTGTGCTACGGAGTCAAACGAGCTTTGAACATAGCCAAAAGAACAAGACGTGAAAGCGCGGGAAAAGTTCGAACGCTGGGAGCGCTCATCCACAATCCTCAAGTCATTCGAGACCTGAAAATACAGGGGATCGATTCTATCGAAAATTTAGACGACCTCCGCGAAGGGACTGTGATCATTCGCAGCCATGGCGTTTCTCCTGACATTCACCAGCTATTGAAGCGAAAAAAAATTAGAATCGTCGATGCCACTTGTCCCATTGTGAAGAAAATCCAGAAACTTGTGGCCCTGCTGGCCGAAGAAAATCAAGAGGTTATCATTGTCGGAAATCGGGAACACCCGGAAATCAAGGGGCTCATCGGATTCAGCCGCGGCAAAGGGATCATCATCGAAAACGAGAGTCAAGTCAAAAATTTGCCCTACAGAAAAAAGAGAGCCGTGCTGGCTCAATCGACTCAAGACCTCTTCTTGTTTGAGAAAGTTGCTGCGGCGCTCATCGAAAAAACAGGAGAACTCATAGTTTACAACACCATCTGCCATTCCACTCAGACCCGGCAAAAATCCACTTCCCAGCTCGCTTCAGAAGTGGATGCGCTCTTTATTGTCGGAGGGAAAAATAGCTCCAACACCAATAAGCTTTATCAGATTTCAAAGAGAATCCTTTCTGCTACCTATTTTATTGAACAGGCGGAACAGATCACGCCCAAAATGCTGCGAAAAGCAAATAAAATAGGAATCTCGGGAGGCGCCTCAACGCCTCCGGAAGTACTCCGAGAAGCTGCGGATAGAATCAAAAATAGCTTCCAACGTCAATCACAAAGGGAGAAAAGGCATCCATGTCAGACTTAACCAAACGCCCCGATAAAGAAGAAAAAATGTCAGGCGAGGATTATGAAACCCTGCTGGATAAGTACCAGTTCAGCACCAAAGAAATATCCCCGGGGAAAATCATCAAGGGCACGGTGATCAAGGTCACACCGAATCATGTCCTGGTGGATATCGGGTTTAAATCCGAGGGGATCATCCCCAGCGATGACTTTAAAGACCCGAAAGAAATGAAAGAGCTCCGTCCCGGGAATGCGGTCGAAGCGCTCTTAGAAAAAACGGATTTCAATCAAGGCTACCTCATCCTCTCCAAAAGAAGAGCCGAAGCGCTCCGAGCTCTAGACAATCTGGAAAAAGCCTATAACCATCAGACTTTTATCAACGGCAAGATCACAGCCAAAATCAGGAACGGCTACAACGTCGATGTCGGCATCGATACCTTTCTGCCGGATTCCCATGCGGACATCAAAATAGTCAAAGAACCAGAGAAACTCATTGGAAGCAGTTTCAAATTTAAGGTCATAAAATTTGACAGGAAGAGCGAAAATGCGGTTCTTTCCCGGAAGCTTTTCCTGCAGGATGAACGCGAGAAAAAGAGAAGGCGCGTTTTCAGCCACCTGAGCAAGGGACAAAAAATGAAAGGTCTGGTGAAATCTCTGACGAGTTTTGGAGCCTTCGTTGACCTGGGCGGCGTGGAAGGCCTTCTTCACATCTCCGATATGTCCTGGGGAAAAATCGACCATCCCTCCGAGGTCTTCCAGGTGGGGCAGGAAGTTGAGGTTCTCGTTTTAGGCTTTAACGAAAAAGACGAAAAGATCTCCCTCGGCTACAAACAACTAACCCCCGACCCTTGGTCCAATATTCAGGAGAAATACCAGGTCGGACAAAAGGTCAAAGGCAAAGTGGTGAGCATCACGGATTTCGGCGCTTTTGTAGAACTAGAAAAGGGAGTTGAAGGCTTGGTCCATGTTTCCGACTTGACTTGGTCCAAGAAGCACGTGCATCCTAAAAAAATCCTCAGCCCCGGTGAAGAAGTGGTCGTCTCCATCCTGGATGTCAATCCTTCCACCAAGAGAATTTCGCTAGGGATCAAGCAGCTCACTCCTCATCCCCTCGAAGTCTTTAGCCAAAAATGCCATCCGGGCTCCCGGCTAAAAGGCACTATCACCAGCATCACCGATTTCGGCGCTTTTCTCGAAGTGGAAAAAGGAATTGAAGGCCTGATTCACATTTCCGATATTTCTTGGGAAAAAATCAAACACCCATCCGCTAAGCTTAAGGTCGGTGAAGAAGTCGAGGCCGTCGTTTTAAACATAGATGTCGAGAAGCAAAAAATATCCCTGGGCATCAAACAGCTCCAAGGTGATGTCTGGGAGGATTTCTCTAAACGCCGAAAGCCCGGGGACTTGGCAAAGGTCAAAATTGTGCGGCTCACTGATTTTGGTGTTTTCGTCGAAATCGCTCCCGGAATTGAAGGAGTCGTGTTTCTCTCAGAGCTCGATGAGAAAAAAATTGAAGACCCAAAGGAGGCTTTTGCCGTCGGAGAAGAGCGAATTGCCAAAATCATCAAAATGAATCCCAAAGGGAAAAAAATATCCCTCAGCTTTAAACAGGCTCAGCTGGATATTCAGAAACAGGATTACCAGAGGTATATGGAACAGCATGATCAGGGATTGAAACTGGGGGATATTATGAGGGATCAACTCAAAAATTTCGGCTCTCTCAAAAAGAAAACAAATAAAAAGGAGGAAGGAGATGATTAAAGCCGACTTAATCAACAAGATTTCTAAGGAAATGAACATCCCCAAGCAAGAAGCAGAATCAGGCGTCAACCTCTTCTTCACTACCATTAAAGAAGCCATCTTGAAAGGGGAAGAAATCGAGATCCGGGGTTTCGGTAGTTTCCGCTTTCGCAAAAGGACATCTCGGTCCGGGCGAAATCCCCGCACAGGCATGCCGGTGAAAGTTCCTCCTAAAAAAGTCCTGTATTTTAAGCCCAGCAAGCTCCTCAAAGAGCTGATCAATAAATAATGGACTACATCTCTGCTCCGTGGAGAGAACCCTACGTTACCAAAGCTTTGAAAATGAAGAGCTGTGTGTTTTGTGGCGCTCTCAAGAAAAAAAATGACCGAGAGGCCTATATTCTGCTCCGGGGCATCTACAATTTCATCATCCTCAACAAATTTCCTTATACACCCGGGCACTTAATGATTGCTCCTTACGAACATTTTGCCTCTTTTGAAAAAGTGGAAAAAGAAGCAAGCGATGAGCTGGCCGACCTTCTCAAACTGAGCCTGAAGATTCTCAAAAAGAAATACCGGCCTCATGGTTTCAATGCGGGTATGAATCTTGGTCAAAGCGCCGGCGCCGGTGTGACTGACCACTACCATCTCCATATCATTCCCCGCTGGATGGGCGATTCCAACTTCATGCCTCTCATCGGAAACACAAGAGTACTGATTGAAGACTTGAAAACAACTTATGACCGTCTCTTGCCGCTTTTCCAAAAAGAGCAGAAAATTCTCTTCCGCTAAAGAGCTTAAAGGCAACTCAGAAAAAATGAACTTCGAACTTTCCGAAGAACAAAAACTGCTTCAGGAAATGGTCAGGGATTTCGCCCAAAAAGAGGTGCTTCCTGTGGCCAAGAGCCTGGAGGAGAGCCATACTTTCCCCCATGAACTACTGAAAAAGCTGGCTTCGCTGGGAATGTTGGGCATGACTGTCCCCGCTGAATTCGGGGGGACAGAAATGGATACGCTTTCTCTCGTGATTGTCCTGGAAGAGCTGAGCCGAGCTTCGCCGGCTCTCGCGGTCATCATCAGCGTCCATTGTTTGCTTTTCTGCTATACCATCTCAAAATTCGGAACAAAGACTCAGAAAGAAAAATACCTCCCCCAGGCCGCGAGAGGTAAAATCCTCGGAGCTTTCTCTCTGACCGAGCCTGAAGCCGGCTCAGATGCCACAAACCTGAAATCCAAATCAAAAAGACAGGGCGACACCTACGTTTTAAACGGAAGAAAAGCTTGGGTTACGAGCGGAAGTGAAGCAGACGCTTTCATCCTTTTTACCGGCCTCGGCGAAGAGCCCGGATCGAGAAAGCTCAATGCTTTTATTGTTGAAAAAAGTCTCCCGGGGTTCAAGGTTTCTAGAATTGAGGAAAAGATGGGACTTCATTCCTCCTTGACTGCTGAAATCACGCTTGAAGATTGTGAGGTTCCAGCAGAAAATCATTTGGGCCAAGAAGGCAAAGGTGCTTCGATTGCCCTCCACTGCCTCGACTTTTCCCGGATGGGCATTGCTGCCCAAAGCGTCGGACTCGCTCAGAGTGCTCTTGAAGAAAGCATCAGATACGCCAAGCAGAGAGAGGCTTTTGACCAAAAGGTTTCTGAATTCCAAGCCATCCAATTCATGATTGCGGATATGTCGACCCACACCGAAGCCGCGCGGTGGCTCACTTATAAAGCTGCGAGCTTGCGCGACCGGGGAAAACCTTTTGCCAAAGAATCTTCCATGGCCAAACTTTTTGCTTCAGAAGCGGCCAACCGAGTCGTCTATCAAGCTTTACAAATTCATGGAGGCTATGGCTATTCGCGAGAATTTCTGATCGAAAGGCTCTACCGGGATGCGAGGGTCCTTACCCTCTATGAAGGTACTTCGGAGATCCAGCGTTTGATCATCGCCAAAAATTTATTGAAAGAAATCTAAGGTGAATAGATGCGTTGAGGTAAGACCATGTTAAAAACCATGAGAAAAAACGTAAAGGCCTTGGCTCCGACCTTATGGATTGTCATTGCCGCTTTTATCATTGCCATTTTTGCCGTGTGGGGAGGAGCGGGCCGGTTGGGAGAGGCCCAAAATGCCAATACACTCGCTTCCGTCGGAAAAGAAAAAATATCCTCAGATGTCTTCTCCCAGAGTTTAAGGCAAAGGCTTGACTCCCTTAAAAATGAATACAAGGATCTCAACAAGGCTCTCATCCAGCAGCTCAACATTCCCCAGCAAGTTCTGGAGGGAATGGTCCAGCAATCCCTGATTCTCCAACTGGCCAAAGATATGAATGTGGACGCTACGGACAATGAAATACGGGACAAAATCATGAGCTATCCCGTGTTTCAAAAAGACGGCAAATTCATCGGCTTTCAGGAGTACCAACAAATCTTGAACTGGAACCATATCCCCATCGCCGAGTTTGAAGAGAACCTCCGCAAAGAAATTATTTTAACCAAGATTGTCAACCTGTTAACCCTAGCGGTAACTGTGACTCCTGAAGAGCTGTGGGAAAGCTACCAAAAAGAAAATGATGCAGCCAAGATCGATTACCTGGTGCTCGAGAAAGACAAGGTCACGCTTGATTATAAGCCGTCCACCGCGGAACTCCAGAGCTATTTTGAAAAAAACAAGGCAAAATACAAAATTCCCGAAAAAAGGGAAGCAGAAGTAGTCTTTTTTAAAAACGACGACTTAAAAAAAGAAATCAAGATCACTGACGCTGATATCGAAAAATATTACAAGGATAATCTCGATCAGTTCAAGACTCCTGAAAACACCAACGTTAGCCGCATCTATCTTCCTTACGAGACCAAAGACAAGCAACTCGTTTTGAGCGAAGCCCAGAGCATCCGGGATAAGGCTCAAAAGGGCGAAGATTTTGCTGAGCTGGCCAAGAAATATTCCAAGGATGACAAGGCTAAAGAGGGTGGCGATTGGGGCCTTTATGATTGGAAGTCGCTCTCCCAAAAAGAACAGGATGAAATCCAAAAACTTTCCAAAGGGAGTATTTCTGGGCTCCTTGAGCTCGAAGCCGGAGTGGCCATCCTCAAAGTCACAGAAAAAGAGCCGGCAACCACAAAAACTCTGGCAGAAGTCAAGACAAGAATCAAAAGCACTCTGGAGGATGAACGAGCCAGGGCGTTGGCGGACGAGAGAGCCACAGCTCTAGAAAAAAGCGCCCGGAAAGAAAAGAGCTTGGATGTTGCCGCTCAAAAAATGGGCATCAAAATTAAAAAGACTGGTCTTCTCAAAAAAGGCCAGTCGTTTAATCAGGAGTTGGATCCTTCCGGCTCTGTGAGCGAGGCTCTTTTTGGCCTTAAGGAAAAAGAAATCTCGGCGCCCATCTTTACTTATTCAGGTGTCGGGATTGCCCAGCTGGTAAAGACTGAGGCGCCCCGGCCTGCCCAATTTGATGAAGTCAAACAGGACGTTGAGATCGACCTCGATTCGATCAAGAAAAAAGAAATAGCTCTGGAAAAAATAAAGGAAATCCAAGCGAAGCTCACGGATAAAAATTGGGAAGATATCGCTAAAGAATATAAACTTGAATCTAAAACAGTCAATGAACACAAGCGGGAGCAATATTTGAGTCTCATCGGGGAAAATACCCAGGTTGATAATCTCATCTTTTCACTCCCTTTGAACACTGTGAGCAGCCCCTTCGAGTTTGAAGGCGGATATGCCCTGATAAAAGTCCTGGAGCGGAAGGAAGCGACGCGCGCCGAGTTTGAAAAAAACAAAGAAACCGAAAGAAATAAACTCCTCGAAACAAAGAAAAACAAGTTTCTCCAATCCTTCCTGGCCAAATTGAGAGAAGAGAAAGGAGTCAAGATCAATTACAACCTCTTCCTGAAACTCAATTCTGACCTTCTCTCCAGGTATTCAGAAGGAGAGTAAAACTCCCCCTGGGGATGATAGATGGGGACACAATACCCATTTCCCTATTTTAATTTCTATGCTCACAGTACTAATATGAGCATATAGATTTAAAAAAAATTGAATAAAAAGCGGCGTTTTTTATAAAACGATAGGAAGAGAGGTAAATTCTCATAAAAAATTGGAAATGGGTATTGTGTCCCCGATTAATATCCGCGATTAATAAAAGCTTCTGATGGCCGCCGAGGCCGGCAATGAATATTTTTTATGATTTTCACTTCTCTCAGAAAGAGATGCCTGCATGATTTTTGGCTCTTCAACCGCCCAACCGCCTTCATGGTCACTTCACCAAACATCTAGCGCTTGCCTTGACATCCCCTCTCCTCTAATTTATCATTATGCATGACAAGTGAACAGTAAAATCATTTCGAAAAAGCGCGCCCAGGCTTCATAGCCAGAAAGGAAATCCTTAGCCACAATGCATATCAAAAGAGGGGAAGGATTTATTATGGAAAATAACAGTCTGCCTTTATATATTTAGGCAGGCTGCATAATCACTATTAGGTGCAAGAAACATTTAACACCGAGGAGGAGTCATGAGTAGAATTAACCGGATTCTATTAAGCATTGTGTTTCTGTCCCTTCTGACCGTCGGAGTTGGCGTAGCGCAGGAGCCAGATGTCGAGGGCAGCAAGGATTACCCGCTATTCAACCGCATGCCCGGGTATCGCATCCAGCGCTACACGGACACGGAGTTCGACAGCCACACCTTCTATGACGCCAATCATAAGGAGCTGAAAGTCGAGGGGCACGTCTACGAGATCCGCTACTCGCTTCAGTCTGGGGCGAAGGAGCCCAGCCGGCTCCAGATCTTCCGAAACTACGAGAATGCCGTCACGAAGATCGGCGGGACAGTGCTCTCCGAGGACGATGAAGGCAACTCGTATATGAAGCTGGTGAAGGAAGGAAAGGAGATTTGGGTTCACGTCGCCGCTTATATCACCAGCGAGTGGATGCTCTACATCGTCGAGAAGGAGGCGATGAAGCAAGACATCGTCGCCAACGCCGAGGTCTTCTCTAACAACATCAAAACCACGGGTCACGCGCCTGTTTACGGGATCTACTTCGACTTCAATATGTCCGAGATCAAACCTGAATCCGATGCTGCCCTGTCTGAGATTGCCAAGCTTCTCAAGGGTGAGCCCACTCTCAAGGTTAATGTGGTCGGGCATACAGACAACGTGGGGACAATGGAATCCAACATGAAGCTATCACTGGCTCGAGCAGAGGCGGTGGTGCGAGCTCTGGTAACGAAACACGGGATCGCCGCTGACCGGCTGAAGGGATATGGGGTTGGTCCGCTCGCCCCGGTAGCTTCGAACGATAGCGAGGAGGGGAAGGCAAAGAATCGTCGGGTGGAACTGGTGAAGCAGTAGGACTTTTGACCGCATTCAACAAAATGGGGACACAATACCCATTTCCATATTTAATTTCTATGCTTGTGCCATTAGTATAGGCACATAGATTCAAATAATATCAAAATATTGAATAAAAAGCGGCGTTTTTTATAAAACGATAGGAAGAGAGGTAAATTCTCATAAAAAATCGGAAATGGGTATTGTGTCCCCGATTAATAATGGAAAGAGGTTTCGAATAGAATTGAACCATGGCCATCAAGGCAAAACTAACAACTTTCGACACTACGATGATCGTAGTGAGTCTGGTAATCGGAATTGGTATTTTCCGGACGCCCGCCATGGTTGCTTCCGCCACCAAGCGCCCCTTACTCTTCTTCGCGGCCTGGACTCTCGGCGGGCTGATCAGCTTTCTGGGTGCGCTCACTTTTGCCGAGATTGGCTCCCGCTCCCCCAAGCCCGGTTCTTATTATAAAGTTGTCGCTGAAAACTACAACTCCCCCCTGGCTTTTATGCTCAACTGGGCAAATGTCTTTGCTGTCAACGGCGCTGGCGGCGCTGCTGTGGCCATCATCGGCGCCGAATACCTCACGCCTATCATTCTGCCCAAGGAGCTCCAGACTCAGCTCTCCGTCCAGCTCACAGCCTCTGGGCTAATGCTGATTCTGCTCACCGTCAATTACTTAGGGATCAAGACGGGTGCCTGGGCGCAGAATGTTCTCAGCCTGCTTAAAATAGGAATGATTGCGCTCCTCTCCTTTGTCGCATTTCTGTCTAAAGGTGTATCGGCTTCTCCAGCAAACCAGCTTCCTCTCTCCAAGTCCTGGTGGATCGCTCTGGCAATCGGCTTCATCTCAGTTTTTTACACTTACGGCGGCTATCAATGCACGATCAATTTTGGCGCCGATGTCCAGAGAGCTCAGCGCAACATGCCCCGCGCCATTTTTTTCGGAATCCTGATTATCATCGCCTGCTATCTGACCATCAACCTGGCCTATTTCAAAGTCCTTGGAGTTCCGGGAATTGCGGGAGCGAAGCTCGTGGCAGCAGAGGTTGCACGCATCTGCTTTGGGAGATTCGGCTATCTTTTCGTCTCCATGGCTATTTTCCTCTCAGCCATGGGATTTCTCAACGTCACCCTGATGCAGATACCCCGAGCTTACTACGCTATGGCTGAAGACAGGGGTCTGCCCTCTATCTTCATGCGAGTCAACCCCCAAACTCAGACTCAGGAGTTTGGCCTTCTCTTCCTGGGAGCTTCCATATTGCTCTTCATATTTTTTCTGGGAACCTTTGAAAACATCGTAAACTACGTGATGTTCCTCGACAGCGCGACCATTGCTATTGTCGCCTCGACTGTTTTTGCCTTAAGAAGGAAGGCGAAAAAACCAGGAAATGCCTATACGGGGTATAAAATCCCCCTTTATCCTGTGCTGCCTGCTATTTTTGTTCTCTTTTTATTCAGCATCTCCATCAACGTGCTTTTGACCCAGACCAGGCAGGCCCTTTTCGGGGCGCTCATCTCTGCTGCAGGTCTTCCCATATTCCTTTTCATGAGGCGGGTGACAAAAAAGAGCTAGTTTTAAACTTTACAACACACGCTAAAACTTATAATCTGAAAAAACTATGGCAAAGGTGAAAACAGTAAACATTTCGGAGGGCCGAAAATGACTGTCAAGGAAAGGGTCGTTCGAGCGTTAAACCATATGGAGCCAGACGCCATCCCGGTGGACTTCGGCGGGACAGCGGTCACGGGGATGCATGTGAATTGTGTCGCTGCGCTCCGTGATTATTACGGGCTTGAAAAAACGCCGGTTAAAGTGCACGAGCCCTACCAGATGCTAGGGCTTATCGAACAGGATTTAGGGCAGGTTATGGGGATTGATATTGAAGGGATCTATGCGCCAGAAACCCTGTTTGGCTTCCGGAATGAAAACTGGAAGCCATGGCGTATGGACAGCGGCCTGGAGGTGCTCGTGTCTGAACACTTCAAAGTCACAAAGGACAAAAACGGCGACACACTCATCCACCCCAAAGGCGACCTCTCAGCCCCGCCCAGCGGCCGCATGCCCAAGGACGGATTCTTTTTTGATACAATCGTAAGGCAGGAGCCGATCGTTGAGGAGAAGATAAATCCCGCTGACAACCTCGAAGAATTCTGCCCAATCTCTGATGAGCATCTTGATTATTTTGAAAAAGCGGCAATAGAAGCTTCGCAAACAGGGCGAGGAGTTATCGCCACATTCGGTGGGACGGCATTCGGCGACATCGCCCTTGTGCCCGCTCCCTTCCTCAAATATCCGAAGGGGATCCGGGACATCGAGGAATGGTACATCTCCACTCACACCCGCCAGCCCTATATCCATAAAGTTTTTGATAAGCAGTGCGAAATCGCCTTGGCGAATCTCGAAAAAATAAAATCCAGAGTCGGGAATCTGGCGGATGCTGTTTTTATCTGCGGCACAGATTTTGGAACACAGATCTCCACATTCTGCTCCGAAAAAACATTCCGGAATCTCTACATGCCCTACTATAAACGAATCAACGACTGGATCCACAAGAATACGACCTGGAAAACCTTCAAGCACTCTTGCGGGGCAGTTGAAACTTTCATCAGGGCTTTTATCGAATCCGGGTTCGATATTCTGAATCCGGTGCAAACATCGGCCCGCGGCATGGATGCCGCGTACCTGAAGAGAAAATATGGCGGGGAGATTGTCTTTTGGGGAGGCGGCGTTGACACGCAGAAGACACTGGCATTTGGAACACCCGAGGAGGTGCGCAAAGAAGTCCTGAAAAGGTGCGAGATCTTTGGCAAGGGCGGCGGGTTTATTTTTAACGCTATCCACAACGTCCAGGCCAACACGCCAGTCAAAAATATCGTAGCCATGATCGACGCCGTCAAGGAATATAATGGGACCTAAAATTGCCGATAAAAAATTAAGATGGGACCCGGCCAGTCCCTGTGTGTTCGAAGACCTAGGGAGAGCGGGTGGGCTTGGCCGAGAACCCACAGGATCTGGCCGGGTCACCCATTGAGTGATGCTTGTGTTCTTCCATCTTGTACGCATGAATGAAGTTAGGGCAATTTCAGCTTTCTATCGGGATGGAAGGAAATAAGAAAGACAATGAAAGCCAGAACTTATGTCATTTTTGTCTCTATTGTCGCCGCCATTGGTGGGCTTCTTTTTGGTTTTGATACAGCCATTGTCGCCGGCGCCACCCAGTATCTCAAAGACCAGTTCTCGCTGAGTGCTTTTGGCGAAGGACTGGCAGTGAGCATCGTGCTCATCGGCTGCATGTTCGGCGCCGGAACTGCCGGAACGATCAGCGATAGGATCGGAAGAAAGAAGTTCTTGCTCGTATCCGCAGTCTTCTTTTTTGTCTCGGCAATCGGCTGTGCTGTCCCTCACACCGTCGCCGAATTCCTCATTTTCCGGTTTATCGGAGGCCTGGGCATTGGCTCAGCTTCGATCCTCTCCCCGCTCTATATTTCTGAGATCTCGCCGGCCAGGATTCGGGGAGCGCTTGTCTCGGTGAATCAGATGGCGATCGTCACTGGAATCCTGCTTGCCTATTTCATAAACTGGATTTTTGCGGGCGTGGGACCTTCTAACTGGCGCTGGATGTTCGCAACCGGAGCGTTTCCATCTTTGATCTTCTTCGCCCTTGTCCTCAAGGTGCCGGAAAGCCCGCGCTGGCTCGTCAAACAGCGAAGGGAGGCTGAGGCGCTCGGAGTATTGAGTCGAGTCAACCCGGCTGAAATCGCTTCGGCCGAAGTGCTGAACATCAAGGAGACACTGGCCCTTGAGACAGGAAAGCTTGCCGACCTCTTTAAGCCCGGCTTTCGGAAAGCTCTTTTTATTGGCGTCGTGCTCGCGATTTTTCAGCAGATCACCGGCATCAATGCTGTCCTTTATTACGCGCCGAGAATCTTCGAACGCGCCGGTTTCGAACGTATGTCCGCCATCGGCCAATCGACTATTGTCGGGTTTGTCAACATGCTTTTCACGATCATCGCTATCGTGCTCGTAGATAAAATCGGGAGAAAGCCGCTTCTTCTCACTGCTGCCGGAGGAATGGGAGTATCCTTTATCTTGCTTGGAGCCGCTTTCAAATTCCAGCTTTTCACCGGAAGTCTGGTGCTCATTTTCACTCTCTCCTACGTCGCTTTCTTCGCCATGGCCATGGGCCCGATCGTCTGGGTGGTGATGGCTGAAGTCTTCCCGACGCGCATCCGCGGCCGGGCGATGGCGATCGCTACGGTCATTCTCTGGTTCTCCGATTTTCTTGTCTCTTTGACCTTCCCTGTTATCGCCGACCGCTTCAACGAGTCCTCCGCCTTCTGGCTCTACGCCTTAATGTGCATCATCGATTTCATATTCATGTTGCTCGTTTTGCCCGAAACCAAAGGAAAGACGCTGGAGGAAATCGAACGTCGCTGGCTGCACAATCCGTGAAACGTTAAACGTAAAACATAATTAAGGTTAAGGGGACGCTTCTCTGAACTGTCCCCAAAAGCGTCCCCCTTAGCATATCAAAAACGTATCGCCATGCTGAAGCCGCCCGGGTATATGTTGAAAATCCATTTCCGTTCCGATGGCTCCGCGATATAGGCCCCTTGTCTTCCCAAGTATCTGACTTCATAGTTGTTCAGATCCCGAATCGCCCGCCGCGGCTGCGTGAAAATGTTAAAAAGGGAAACAGTTTCGCCAGCTGCGAAAGTAATGAGCCCGTCGTACCAGGGACGGTGGAAGCCGACTGCGGTGACCAGTCCGGCAGCCGCGTTAGCGCCGATGTTCAGCATATGGGTCAGCCAACCCCGCCCATCCTTCTCCCTCTGGGCGCACTGGCGGAGGAGTTCCTCGGCCTTCTGAAGCTTCGTCAGACGCTCTTCTGTCGTATTCTCGGGCATGGACCTTAGCCTTTTAGGTCCATAGGCCGGAAGGAAAGAGTCGATCAACAGGCCGCCTACGCCCAGGGCGAAGGTTGCACTTCCCACGAGCATGTCCTCGGCAAAGTCCCTGTCGCGGACCCTCCGGCCTTCCTCTATTTTGACATCATTCCAGTGAGCTATGGCCAGGCCTCCTGACACAATGGCTCCCGCTGAATAGCCGGCTATCCAGCCATACCACCAGGTCTTGGCCCTGGGCTGTGCTGAATCCAGCGCGTTCTCTACAAAGCCAAGCCGCTCCTTCACCTGCTCATCAGAAAGCGCCGCCACGTCCCGCGCATAGACCGCGCTTAATGAGATGAATACCATGAAAAATGCTAGGCAAGAAAACCGCATCAAGCGACGAATCATAGGGATCTCCTTTATTGATAGGAAATACGTTTTTGTGATGCACCCTTGATCATCTCTCTCAGCTTGGAAACCGGGCTGACCATCACGAAAAAATATATATGGCAGCTCATGGACAATGTCAAGAACAGAAAAGGAAGCAATTCTTTTTCCGGGTTAGCCATGGTCAGGAATAGGGTCCTGTCACGGCTCCTCCCCGTCCGTCCTCACCTCCGCTCCCGTCTGATTCTACAAAGGAAATGATTCAAACGCCGTGAGGTTGCGGGCGGGCGGGGAGCCCCTCCGCCGCGCCACCCAACTTTGCCGATAGATCCCTCTCCCCCTGAAAAAGAATTGATCACAGCAGAAAAAGGCACATATCAATCTTTACGTTTTTCAATTCTCTGCTCGCTGCTCACCTGCAAAAATTTGACACGCCCCTCTCAAGCTGTTATTCTCTAATCAAGTAGAATAAAACCATAAGGGGAGGTGGGCTATGAAATGCCCCAGATGCCATTTAGAAAATCCTGATGATACCTTCTATTGTGGCAAGTGCGGAACAAAGCTTTCCCTCGCCGAAGAATTTCCTGCCGCTCCAACATTGACACTCCAGACGCCCTTGAAAGTCTTGCCCGCGGGCAGCATTATTGCCGAGAAGTATAAGATAGTTGGTGAGGTCGGAAGAGGAGGTATGGGGATCGTTTACAAGGCTGAGGATCTAAAGCTGCGGCGCACTGTTGCCCTTAAATTTATCCCACCGGAGCTTTCCCGTTATCCCGAAGCGAAAGAGCGATTTATAAGAGAAGCCCAAGCCGCTGCTGCTCTGGACCATCCTAATATTTGCACCGTTCATGAAGTCGAGGACTTTGAGGATAGAGCGTTTATAGCGATGGCCTATATCCAGGGCCAGAGCTTAAGAGAAAAAATAGCCAAGCATCCCCTCAGCATCGATGAGGCACTGGACATCGCTATTCAAGTGGCCAGAGGCCTGGAGGAAGCCCACAATAAGGGCATCATCCACCGAGATATCAAGAGTGCGAACATCATGGTAACCGAGAAAGGTCAGGCCAAAATCATGGACTTTGGCTTGGCAAAGGTCATCGGAGAGTCGCTGATCACCAAAGAGGCCAAGACCATGGGGACGGTGGCCTACATGTCTCCTGAACAGGCGCGGGGGGAAGCAGTTGACCAGCGCACAGATATTTGGTCGCTGGGAGTCGTTTTGTATGAAATGCTCGCCGGGCAGTTGCCTTTTAAAGGAGAGCGCGAGTCTTCGATCATGTATTCGATTGTCCATGAAGAGCCCAAGCGCCTCAAGACTATAAAGCCTGATATCCCTTCAGAATTAGAACAGATCATCCATCTTGCTTTAGAAAAGAAACCAGAAGCACGTTATTCCTCTGCAGGAGAGATGCTGAAAGACCTGAGGAAATATCAGGAAAGCTTGCAAGTCTCTGCAGCCGGAATTTTCAATCTTAAATCGCTATGGCGTCGCATCCGAAAACCTCAGGTTGCTATTCCAGCCATTGCCATCATTCTTGCCATTGGCTTCCTCGCTGCTTGGTACTTCAATCGCCAGGCCAAGATCCGCTGGGCCAAAGAGACTTTGCTTCCTGAGATCGAAGAGACCATCATGGCTGAAAATCCGGGCCGAGAAAACCTTATTGATGCCTACAAGCTTGTTCAGAAAGCAGAGAAGCACATATCAGGAAATCCTAAGCTCTCCGAGCTGGCGGCAAAATGCGCCGTCAATATCTCTATCGAGACCTCGCCGCCCGGGGCGAGAATCTCGCTGAAAAAATATTCAGCCCCAGAAAACGAATGGGAATATCTCGGTCTCTCACCGCTCGAGAATATCAGGCTTCCGATGGGAA
>Ga0315280_10001321_pt1 | contig 42844 bp, 34 predicted proteins | sample YL17G06_40_MG_FD_203697 | JGI IMG/M metagenome (GOLD analysis project Ga0315280, IMG submission 203697) | Sediment microbial communities from Yellowstone Lake, YNP, Wyoming, USA - YL17G06_40 | ecosystem: Environmental > Aquatic > Freshwater > Lake > Sediment | place: USA: Wyoming | collected...
GCGATTGACAATTCTAATCATCCACACATTTCCTATTTTGACAACACGAACAAAACATTGAAATATGCTTATCACGATGGTCATATTTGGCACATCATGGTTGTAGAGGATTTTAATCCTACCGAGTCGTCAACTGCTTATACATCCATAAAAGTTGATAGTGAGAACCACCCACACATTGCTTACCATCATGCGGGTCTTTGTCATTTAAAATACGCTTATTGGGACGGTTCGAGTTGGAATATTTCAAATGTGGATGGTGTAGATTCTGGTAGCTACGGTGTTTCTCTTGTGCTGGACAAGAACGATATTCCCCATATCGCGTTTTACGATGATGCTAGCCTGAAACATGCTGAATATTCAGACAACCAGTGGCAGGTAGCAACTGTTGATAGTACACCTAACGATTTTACAGGTCTTCAACCTTCCCTTGCTCTAAACAGTCAAGGTAATCCATGCATTTCATACGAACAGGAATATAATCGCGCACTTAAATACGCATACTATGCAAACTCACAATGGCACATATCTGTTGTTGCATCTCCCATTTCTAATGTGTATTATGAATCCTCACTCGCTTTGGATGAAAACGATAATCCGCATATTTCCTTTTGTTATGATGGCTACCGTCTAGCCTACGCCCACCACGACCAGATAGGCGTGGAACTGGCATATTTCACAGCGCAACCAGTACAGGCAGGCGGTATCAGGCTTGGCTGGCAAACCTCATCATCCCTACAGGGAATAACAGGCTTTAACCTTTATCGCACTACCCAAAGCAGATCTGCAAAATCAGACTGGATTAAACTGAACTCTGTGCCCATAACTGGCTCAAATCCTTACACCTTCATGGACCCATTCACCCGAGCTAATATGAACTACACTTACAAATTAACTTCTATTAATGCTTCGGGGAAGGAAGATGAATTGGGCACAGCATCCGGCACGGCACAGGAGCCACCGACCCAGTTTGCCATCACCAGTATATATCCCAACCCCGCCACCAACCTGCTTACTTGCAGTTACATCCAGCCATCACTGGGAGAGGTTACCTTCACGATATATGATCTTTCCGGCAGGGTTGTTTCGGAGAGCCATCAGAACCTTGCTTCTGGCGAGGGGGATGCTATGTTGGAAGTTGGCTCACTCGCTGACGGGGTGTACATCCTTAAAGCCAAAGAGGGATCTCACATTATTTCAAAGAGATTTGTTGTGAATAAATAAGTCATTAAAGCTGTAAAAAGGTTTTTCTTCCTCTATCTAGTCACAATGTTACTAAAGTCTTAATGGTACATACCCCTGATTGAGCCTAACGACTTTGTTTCCACTTTGGTATTCCTTGCAGGAATCTTGGTTATTTGAATATCATCCAGATAGAACCAAAGCTCATTACTCCATAGAAGCGAACTTCCTGAGATACACTGCAAAGTCCAGGTTATTACATATGGTTCGGATTTGGAAACAGGCTGTGTTGTCCATGAATAGTCTCTTGCATAAAGACCGGGATCGGTATTGTGGGCAACAATTAGCTGGGAGTATCCATTAACGCCTTTTATATCCCTCAACTCCACTCGAGCTGAACTCATCCATTCATAGTAATGCATTTGCATGGCTAGATAACGAAATTCTACCAGCAAACTTTCGCCTTGACTTAATTTCAACTCCGGTGTAACAAGCATCATTTTGGATACGCCGACGACCGTGCCATCGTAGGTAACTTGAGTATCACCTAATACAGAATTGGTAGTAAAACCAAGGGATGGTTCACGAACGGTGCTCCACTGTGCAAATCCACTCGGTGAGTCAATCCACGCTTTAGCATGCCATCCTGTTGGTGGGAAATCCGGACCTTCAAAATCCTCATGAAGATAATCAAAAGACAAGCATATAGTTGTTAGCAGAATGATGAGGATAAAAATAAATCCGCGCATAAGATTGCTCCTTTTTGTGCAATCCCCCTAAAATAATATCAGATTTTAAGTGTAAAGTAAAATTTCACCATCAGAATCAAATTATATACTATTCTTACGACATGAATCCTCTTGATACCTTCCTCACCCTTGGCAGGGAGCATGGCGCTATCTTCGCCCAGCCCCTCCCCGCCTCCTCGGTGGTTACTGCGGCATGGGTGCGCTTCAAGTGCCGTTATGGTTGCTCCAACTGGGATGCCGGGCTCATGTGCCCGCCCCGCACCCCCACCCCCGCCGAGACCCAGGCGGTGCTGGACTGCTATTCCCAGGCGATAGTATTTGCCTGGGAGGCGCCTCCCGGACTAAAGGAGCGCCGTGCCGCCCGCAAGTGTATGCACAAGGCTATGTTTGAATTGGAGCGCCGGTCTTTCCTGGACGGCTATTACAAGGCATTTGCCTTCGTGTCAGGACCGTGCAACCTCTGTGCCGAATGCGATGTGGAAAAACCGTGCAAGCACCCCGGCGACCCCCGCCCCGCCATGGAAGCCTGCGGCATGGATGTCTTCGCCACCATGGCTAATGCCGGCTTTAGGCTGGAAGTCCGCACTTGCGAGGATCAGGGGCACTACCAGTGTGGGCTTCTGCTGGTGGAATAATAGATTATTTGAGATAGAATTAGAACATGATACTATTAGCTAAAGGAGAAAAAAATGAATCAACAGACAAGAATATTGAAAGAAGCGACTAAAATACTTGAGCACGAGAATGAAGGACTAACTTATGCAGAGCTTCTGAATAGATTGTTTGATATCACTAAAATATCAAAAAACGTCATCGGTTCCACAATTCCAGTTCTTCCTGGTATAGAAGAATCAGAAATTTATAAACCTGAAAGAGGAATTTACAGATTAAAGAAATTCATGGAATCAGAGCAAGAGATTACTGAGGAAAAATTACCGGAGAAAGAACAAAAAAGCAACGAAGAAAAAGAAAAGAGGTTTTATGAACCCTTCCTTGATTATTTGAAAAATGAGCTTGATGAATGTTCACATGCAATAGTTCTTGGCGGAAAGGGATTTCGAGGAAAATGGGAAACTCCAGATGTTTTTGCTGTAAAGAACAGACAGGCTGGAGATATAGTTGACGTCCAAGAATATTTAGGTGTTGAGCTAAAATATGGTTACACAGATATTGAACTCTTGACTGGATTTGCTCAAGCCTGTTGTTATTTATTATATTGTCATAAGTCTTATTTGGTAATACCCAAGGAATCAAATAAAATAATGCTTAAGAGACTAGGATCATTATGTATGGTATTCGGTATTGGTTTAATACTATATAATAATATGGATAAAGATAATCCCATGTGGGAATTAAAAAATCGACCAATAAGACATGATCCAGATATTTATTATGTAAACGAGAAGTTAAAGATACTAAAAGATCAGATTGGAGTACAAGATTTTAATAATAAATTAGGATTTCATGAGTAGGGGTACTGCTTAAGCTATTAATAAGGTCACCCTGGGCGGACATAAATGTTCGCCGCTACGGAATAATCTGGTGGTATAGTGCCCGCATATATCCCACGCTGCAGCCCTCGGTAGTCCCGTACCAATCCCAGGTCCGGTCCACCCAGCGGCTGAGCTTCCAGCTCCCGTCCACCTTCACGAACTCAAAGTCGCACGGTCCATAGGCATAGTGGTTATCCAGCATATCCTCGCTCCATAGGTGCATCTCTACATCGGCATCCTTGGCGGTGAAGGTATCGCCCTCCGGCTGGTAATCGTAGTCCTGCCAGTTGTGCACGCAAAGCAGCAAGTGGGTATAGCTCACCTCGTCAAACATGCGCCAGGCGGCGCCGGTATCCTCCGGGTAGCTCCAACTCTGTGGGATGATGTATCCATCGGAGAGCATCTGCCCCGCCTGCATGGGGTCAAAGCAGAATTCGTAGTCGCTGCCGAAGAGGAGCAGGTTCACATAGTCGCCATAGTCCATCGTCTCGGTGAAGGCGTCACTAAGCGCTTGCAGCGTTAGTCCGGGCGTGGCACAGGGATTTTCAGGCGGGGGAAGGTTCCGAATACTCATCTGCCGGTGGAATGAGGATTTGATCCCAAAAGCAGCCTGGGATGAACAATACTGTGAAAAATATTAATCCAAACCGAAAGCACATAGGCTCCTCGATTCTTTGGTAGAGTGAATAAACATCTTGTTACGATACTCCCGACTTTGAATATTCAGGTTTGCTTCAAATGATTTTGAGTAACAATTAAAAAAGCAACTTAAAAAATCGTAGAATTAACTTGCATCTTTTTTTCCGAAAAGCAAATTAACTCTGGAGAAAGATGAAGAAATTCCAGCAGAAAAGCAGTCTTTCGCAAAGGACCATCCATATAATTCTGTTTGTTACTGCTTTTCTCTCAATGCTCTACGCCCTGATTATGGTTCTGCCACTATTTGGTGCCTATTTTTTCTGGGAAGACCTCAATATCTTTAATCTGGGCGTTCAAATGCGATCAAATCCATTGGCACCTTTCACATTTGATTACCTTGGCTGGTGGAGACCGCTGGGATTCGGATTACCGGGACTAATGTATTTGATATTCGATTTATGGCGATTACCACACCATATAATTGGATTCCTGATCCATCTATTAACAGCAGTGTCTGTAGCTTACCTGATAAAACGAATGTTTTCTACAAGCGCAGCGCTTCTAACATACATCCTCTACATGACTTCGCCAATTGTGGTATGCACGACAGGATTTGTGGTCATTGGTTATGAAGATGCACTGGCAACTAGCCTTATTATGATCGCTCTGGCAAGACAATTAAGGGGGAAAAATGCAGATAAGCTGGTTGAACATCCTTATTGGTTCCCAAGCATGCTTTTTTTATTCGCAGCATTATGCAAGGAAACATGGATCGCATTTATTCCCGTTACTATAATCTTCGATTTCATCAATTACCCAATTTCACCGTTTAACAAAAGGATAAAACGCATAGCTGTATTCATATTACCATTTGTGGCTATTTTATTGAGGGTTACTATTCTTGGCTATACATACGTGATAAAGGAACAATCCAAATATTTAAATATTATCTTTTCGTTTGAAAATGTTTTAAAAGTTGCAACAGTACCCTTCCTGCCCGATCACATCCCCAATGACATCTTCCAGGAAGTTTTACCTTTAAGCTGGCTCCGTCTGTTTGTTCCAATATTAATAATTGCATTTGCTTTTATTCTTGCACAGAAAGAAAGGAAAGTTGGAGTCATTGCGTTGATGGTGGCTTATGTTTGTCTAGTACCAATTATTGCATGCGGACTCTTTGAGGGACATTTTATAGGATGGCAACATCTCCCACCGATTTATGTTATTGGCTCTGCATTTATAGCTTTGTTATTAACCCTGCTCACAGAGAAAAGCCATAAGGGAATTTTGACATGGATAATGTCTTTATTAGTCATAGCATCAATTCAAATAGCAAATTACGGGACTTTTAGAGCACTACTGAATGAGTCGTTTAGCATGTCCGATTCGCATTACCAGATGATTAAAAAATATAAAAAATATTTTTTTTCTCTACCTAAAGGAACCCATGTGTTCGTATTCGGATTATTTTGTAATTCAGAAATTTACAACGAAAAATTTGCCCCCAAAGGAGTGCAGTTAACAGGAGTTTTCATTAAAGAAAATACCCGGGATCGGTCTGATAAATATTTAATAATGGGAAAAATTAATAAGGTAAAGTCGGAGTTAAAAAAGTACATTGACGATCGTAACTCTATCTTTATTCATGTTGAAAATGGTGAAATCATGAATTGTAGAGAAATGGTTCTCGATATTACATCGCATGATTATGCAATGTCGGAGATCGGAGAGATACTCCGCAAACAATGGTCGGAATAGAGTAATTACACAGACTAATTACATCATCGCCTGAAAATATTCAATCACCATTTCAAACAAAAACCCTTGGCAGATGAGGCCGGTTGGAAAATGAACTACAAGTAATATTAAAAGGTTAATATTTGCGTCCTTGGTTTATAGGTCGTGATATGAAAGAAAGAACAACACAAGAACCAGTTGGGGAGGCTTTTTGGAGCCATCCAGCCTCTGAACTCCTGACAGCGCTCGGAAGCTCGGCTAAGGGTCTGACTGCGGTGGAAGCAGAAAGAAGACGAGCAACCTATGGTCCCAACCTGCTCAAGCCGCGCCACAAAGCCGGTTGGAGGGGAATCTTATTACGCCAATTCCAAAGTCCCATCATTCTCATCCTTATAGCTGCATCCATATTCTCCTATTTTCTGAGCGATGCAACCAATTCACTAATCATCCTGATTATTGTGATCATCAGCGGGATGCTGGGGTTCTGGCAGGAGAACGGCGCACACCTGGCGATTGCCAAATTGCTGGAGATAGTGCAGGTGCGCATTCAGGTGCTAAGAGATGGTTCCGAGATTACCATCACACAGGAAGAGATCGTCCCCGGCGATGTGCTTTCACTTAATGCAGGCGATGTCATTGCCGGTGATTGCCTGATCATTGAGTCCCGTGACCTTTATGTGGATGAAGCCACTCTGACTGGTGAAACCTTCCCGGTAGAGAAGGAAGCTGGGATACTCCCCGCCGATACCCCCCTGCATGAGCGCAGCAACTCGGTATTCATGGGCACCCATGTCGTGAGTGGCACTGCTCTGGCACTAGTTATTTCCACCGCCCGCAACACCGAGTTTGGCAAAGTATTTGAGCATCTGGCAGCAAAACTGCAGGAAGCCGATTTTGAGTATGGGTTCAGGCATTTTGGCTTCCTCATCATGGAAATCACACTGGTGCTGGTAGTATCCATTTTCTTCATCAATATTATCCTGCAAAGGCAGGTGCTGGACTCCTTCATGTTCTCTCTGGCACTGGCGATCGGGCTTACCCCGCAACTCCTGCCAGCCATCATCAGCATCAACCTCTCTCATGGCGCCCGGCGTATGGCGGCAAACAAGGTCATCGTCAAGCAACTCTCCTCCATCGAGAATTTCGGCAGCATTAGCATCCTCTGCTCGGACAAGACCGGCACCCTCACAGAAGGAAAAGTAGAGATTGATAGCTTGATGGGCGTTGATGGTAATCATTCGGATAAGGTTCAGCTTTATGCGACATTAAATGCGGCGTTTGAATCCGGATTCACAAATCCGATTGATGAAGCGCTGCGAACCGCTCCTCATCCCGATATTGGAAAATACAGAAAGGTGGATGAGATTCCTTACGATTTCGTGCGCAAACGCTTAAGCATTGTCGTGGATGACGGCACAGAGCGGATAATGATCACCAAGGGTGCACTTGAGGGTGTTCTCTCAATCTGCAGCAATGCCGAATTCGCAGATGGAAGCCTGGCATCTTTGGATAGTGCCAAAGCAGCGATTGAGGAACTATTCCACACCAAGAGCTCCGAGGGCAAGCGCTGCATTGGACTGGCATACCGGCAGCTGGAGCCGGGGGAGAAGGTTGGACACCAAAGCGAAGTCGGAATGACCTATCTCGGAATGACCGTGCTTTATGACCCGCCCAAAACAGGCATAACAGAGACCCTTAAGCGCCTTTCCGAGCTGGGCATCACCCTCAAATTGATTACCGGGGATAACCAACTGGTGGCGCACAGCATAGCCAGAGCGGTGGGGATTAAGTCGTCCCGAATCGTCACCGGCAGCCAGCTTGCCCGCATGACCTCTGACGCTCTGCCTTCCCGTGTGAAGAAGACAGATATCTTTGCCGAGATTGAACCCAACCAGAAGGAACAAATCATCCTGGCGCTCAGGAAGTCGGGCAGCATAGTGGGTTACATGGGGGACGGAATCAACGATGCCTCGGCACTGCATGCAGCTGATGTGGGAATATCCGTAGAAAGTGCGGTGGATGTAGCCAAGGAGGCGGCGCAGATCGTGCTATTGGAAAAGGACCTGAATGTGCTGGTGAACGGCGTGGAGGAGGGGCGCCGGACATTTGCCAATACACTAAAATATGTGTTCATGGCGACCAGTGCCAATTTTGGCAACATGTTCAGCATGGCTGGTGCATCGCTCCTCCTGCCTTTCCTGCCGCTGCTGCCCCGTCAGATACTCCTTACCAACCTGATGACTGACATTCCGGAGATGACTATCGCCACCGATCATGTAGACAAAGAACTGGTGCAACAACCCCGCCGCTGGGATATCGGTTTTATCCGCAAATTTATGATCACTTTTGGACTACTCAGTTCGGTATTTGACTATCTGACTTTTGGGGTATTGATTTATTTCTTAAGTGCAAGCCCCAAGCTCTTCCGCACCGGCTGGTTTTTGGAATCGGTGATATCGGCAACCATTATAGTGCTGGTGATCCGCACCCGGCGTCCCTTCTGGCGCAGCCTTCCCGGCAAATATCTGTTGATAGCTACATTAGCGATAGCCGCGGCTACTGTTGTTTTACCCTATACATTTCTGGGAGGGATATTTGGGTTTGAGCCGCTACCTGTGGAGTTTCTGTTGCTGATGTTTGGCGTGGTGGCTCTATATATAGGTGGAGCAGAATTGGCGAAAAAGTTATTTTATAAGTGGATAAAATATTAGAAATATTCTTCTAGAAATTTAAGTACTTCTTATGCGATAATACGATAACTGTAAGTCAAAGGAGTTGAGTTCAATGAGACTGAATTCATTCCTTATGTTGTTACTGTTTTTAATCCCTACTTATAGTTGGGAAGCAATCCTCGAGGAGCATTTCAATTCCCCCACACCATTTCCTCCTGATGGCTGGACATCAACCCAATACTATTACTTTAACGATCATGCCAATTGGGCTTATAACGCTGGCAACACTTTTATGCCCGGTGGTCATGCTTATGGAGAAGCTGTCAGTCATAGTGCATCTTCTCCCCATGTGACTCCGGCGGATCTTATTACATGCTACATCACTCTGGAACAGGGAAAACAGAACTATCTTCATTTTCGCTACTATTCTTCTACCGCATATACCACCGGTATGTATAACCGGATTTATGTAGAAGATAACGGAGTTCCGCTCTATACCTATTGGATCCCGACTTCCAATTATAATGAGCGACATAAGGCGATATTGATCATGCCTGCCATAAGCACTACATCACCTTTGTTCAAGGTGCGTTTTCGGGTTGAGGCAGTAGGTTCGGGGCCTAGCCCAGCGGAGGGTACTTTTCAAGTTGATGACGTGTTTATGGCATATGTTACCAAGGATACTGTTTTTCCTCCTGATGCCGAAATTGCTTACTTTATTCCAATTAATAGAGCGAGCGTAGCGCAGATCGTGCCAGAAAGTCTGAGTGGAATAAAAGCGATCTATCGATAGTACGAATTGCCATTAATCACTCAAACCTTCCTTTCCACCTGCCCTCCTCTACTGCCTGCTTGAGGAAGGGGTCGGGTAGAGATGGCGAGCCGAACGCCACCCACGAATTGACTTTGGTCTATCCAATTTGACCAAAGTTGATTTAGCGTATGTGATATAATTTACTCGAAAGATTCATCCTCCACTATCACAACAAAGGAGGGGGAAAACAGTATGAGAATCCTATTTATCATTCTATTCTTTCCTTTGGTTGCCTTTTCAACTATTGTTCTAGTTGAAAACTTCTTTAATCCAAATCCTTTCCCACCCAAAGGTTGGAGCATCCATTACGAGGGCGATGTACAGACTAATATGTGGTATTGGCGTGATACAGGACAGATTGGAAATGGCTATGCTACTGGTGAGATGCACTGCACTATACCTGATGAATATGGTATTGCTGACCTTAACAGCGCGATGTTTAATTTGACCCAAAATGGAGAGTGTGACATCCGTTTTTTAAACAGGTCCGATCTTTCTCCCTATCTATGGATGGTAAGTGCAGATGTCATACTAATGGAAGGGGAAGTTACAATAGCTTCCTGGCCAATTCCAAACTTAGGTGAAGTATCAACATGGCAACTAGTAGATCTTTCATTTTCACCAATTCCTACCACATCCCCAAATTACTATGTAACTTTCAGAATTACAGGACAATCTCAACCTACATACGGCTGTTGGATATCGATAGATATTGATGATGTAGTTGTAGAAGATATACCAACAACCTTAAAAGTAGAACAAGAAAGCGTTGGAAGAATAAAATCAAGTTTCTATTAAATAAGAATTAGAGATCACTCAAACTTTCCCTTCCACCTGCCCTCCTCCACCGCCTGCTTGAGGAACGGGTCGGGCAGGGTTGGTGAACCAAACGCCACCCACGCCGAAGCCTTGCATCCACCCTGACATTCATCCGCTCGCTTACAGCCCCAACACATCTCCGGTAATGCAGCATAGAACTGCTGCATTGCCTCGCCTTTTGCCATGCGCTTAAAGCTGGTGTGGAAGATGTTGCCCAGCACCTCGGGGCTGTGGTTGCATGAGCGTAGGTTTCCCAGCGCATCCAGTGCAAAATAAGCGTCAGCTTTGCCCGCAGCGCAGAACCCGGTTGCCAGGCGCTTGTAGCCCTTCTCCTGGTAGCTGAGGATGCACGGTTGCGTGGGGATGCTGGTTGCCACCCACAGCCCGAACTCCTGCGCCGCCACCTCGGCATCGTCCAGCGCCTGTTCATATTCCGCGATGGTGAGCCACAAATCAGGGTGCCCCAGCCCCAGCCCACCAGGATTGATGCGGTTGAGCATGATGGACTGTGCGCCCAGGGCAAATGCCAGCCGGAATGTCTCGTGGATGTGGGGCAGGTTGCGACGGTGGAGCACCATCACTACGCAGGTATGGGCACCATAGCGCCGGGCCGCAGCAATCGCTAGAGTGGCTTTATCGTAGGAGTCAGCGCCCTGCATCTCGTTATGCAGTTCCCTATCCGCCGCCACCAACTGCACCTGTATCACCCGCACCCCCGATTTGACGATCTCCTCTATCTGCTCCGGCGTTAGCAGAGTGCCGTTGGTGATCAGGTTCTGGGAGACGCCCATGCGCTGCACATAGCGCATCAGGTCTATCAGGTCCAGGCGTAAGGTTGGTTCCCCTCCCGACCAGGTGATGTTGCGGGCGCGGGAACCGAGGATGGTGCGCGCCAGTAGTTCCTTCGTCTTGAGCGTGTCCAGCGTTTTGAAGGTGGTAACGGAGCTTTCGGTGGGAACATCGCCGGGGATGGGCGCTTTCCACGCATTGTAGCAGTATTGGCATGCCAGGTTGCAGGCGCTGGTGGCTTCAAAGATGATGGAGGCGGCATAGCGGCGGGGGCGCATCCAGCGTGGAAGCGGTAATCTAAACCTCATTGACTACTTTCCTTGACATACCAACCTTTTAGAAACATATACCGACTATGGTTTATTCTAACCGGTTTCTCTTACTACTTTCTGGCAATAACGTTGAATGTGGATAACTGATCAGTAAACATAGAGCAAAAGATGCGTACTCTTTGGGGTATGAATCGCCAATAAATAAAACCCTTTATGAAGCGTTTGATAGGATTTGGCGAATTAGCTTTTTCCCGTTTGTATTCTGCCAGACCATCTTTAGCACTACCAAGATGACGCTCCAAGAACAATTCGTGTTTTAATCCGGCTTGTTTTATCGCGTGTGTATATTCAAAAACGCTGTATATATGTTCATTTATACCCAAATCAACCTCACGGTTGCATACATTATCTCTTTTGAACAAACGACATAAGGGTTCAATAATATCCAACACAAAACCATCCGGTTTTAAAACCCTTGCCGCCTCTGCGAACAAACGTCGAATGTTTGATGAATGATGAGCAGTATTACACAGAAAAACAATATCAAAAGTAGAGGGGATAAAAGGAAGATGATGCATATCACACAAAACTCGTTCAAAATAGCTGCCCTGAGCCTCCATCCAAATGCCACCTGCTTCAAGTCCGTAATATTTTTTCCTGGTTATATCTAATGCAACCGCATCATAACCCAACGAGGCAAAATAAGCAGATGCCCAACAGGTAGAGGCACCTATCTCCAATACTTTTTTCCCTTTTCTATCTTCCCTGGCACAATCTCTTAGATCGAGTGCGTCAACAGCCTGGAAAAAGATATCGCCATTGCGCTTCCAAATCTGGCAGAATATTTCATTGGATTCAAGCTCAGGGGTAAGATAAGGCAGCGCGAGCAACCACTCAGGTCTCTGTTCTTCAGGTTTATGGGCATACATCTCATCCCAGCCGGCTATTTCATTCGCTACCACATCATCCAGTTCTACACGCAGATCTAATATCCCTTCCACAATCTGATACTCGTAGCACCGGGCACATGAAACCACCCCTGCGCGAATGTCGCCGTCCGCTTGCTCCTCCGCACCATTAAAGGACAATCTACCCCCACAAACTGGGCATTGCAGATAATCCAAGAAATCAATCTTCACGCTTTGAAAATATAACAATAGCGAAGATTTAACAAGCTTTCTTTACGAGATAAACAGCTGTAGTTATTGAAAACTGTATATAAGATCAATCCCCCGCCACACGAAATCCGACATTGCCCGGTAGGAAATGGGCGCCGGTGCCGCTGCGCACCGTGCAGGTCAATTCCCGCTCCGGGCTGTCGTAACCACCGCCGCGGAACACTTTATCGTTGGTGCTGCCTTTGGGCGGTCCGGGGGGATTGGAGGCGGGACTCTGCGCGTAGTATTCCAGGCTATACCAGTCGCCCACCCATTCCCACACATTGCCCGATACATCGTAAAGTCCATAAGGGTTGGGCTGGAACGATTTAACCGTCATGGTGGCGGGAATGCCCTTACCGTGCTTGTCGGCGCCGCAAGTCATGCGCTTGTCGTATTCATCGCCCCAGGGGTAGCGGGTGTGGTCGGGACCACCGGCAGCGTATTCCCACTCCGCTTCGGTGGGCAACCGCAAGCCATAGTGCTTGCAGAACACCTCAGCGCCCGCCCAACTAACGCATATCACCGGCTGCTCCTCCCAGCCCGGCTCTACGCTCCATTTCCCGCTGGTATAGTCAGCAAGGATGTGAGCTGAATTACCATCGCCCACCAGGAATTCCCCGGCGTAGCGGACTTCGCCTTTGGCGCAGATCCAGCCTTTGGTTTTATCCCAGACTGCTTTAGACTGGGTGAGGAATGCAGCATATTGGGCGTTGGTAACCTCGGTCTCGCCCATCCAGAATCCCTTCAGGCTGACCTTGTGCGCCGGTTTTTCGGTGACATAGGCGTCGGCAGCCGAGTTGCCCATGGTGAAGCTGCCGCCTGGGATGCGGATTAGCTTTATGCCGGGACCAACTTCTTTGGTCTCGCATTTGACCACCGTGATGTGCAGCAGCGGCTTCTCTGCGACTACCTCCGGCTTGGCGACGGGATCAGCCTTGGCGGCAAGAACTTCTTGAGATGTTGGGGCATCGCGTCGTGACACTCCGTTACAGGATGTGACAAGAAAAGAGGCTAATACAACGAGTTGCAGAATAAAAAGCATATTACCTTTCGCCATGTCCCTTAAGCTCCTTCCACATCACACATGATATATCTACCATTGTATTTTCTGTAAAGACGGGAATTCTTAAAAACATCAGGTTTGGGAACAGGCGGTATCAATCTCATCTCATGGTTATTATCACCGACGGACCGCACTGTATTTAAGTCACCCTTGAGGAGAATTGTAACTATCCCGCTGGCTAATTCATAAGCCACCAATTCTGGGATAGCATATCCGGAGGTGTATTTGAAGTTTACCCATATTATATGACCATCCAGGTATTCCATAGCGTCATGTCTTTTATAATAACTATTCAAAGTGGTTCCCAGACTTATATATTCGGATTGTGACGTATCAAACAGGTAGAATCTGCCCATGCTACCCATGTAATCCCTGTCATGCACAAAGGCAAAATAACGGGAATCCGGGGACCATAAACCTACTACGGAAAGAGGACTGCCTGCTTTAGCCAGTCCCTTACCCGATTCAAAGTAAAGGGGAACAATGGGAAACATTGGCTCGTCGTGTGGGGGGATTCCCATAATTACTATCTTGTGACTGTCAGGAGATATATTTAAGCTGCCTTGATAAGGAGCAGTTATAGCTTGCAGCGATTTGACCATCCCCTTTGCATCTCCTGTCGTACCCAGTCGGTGTGCCTCACCATATTTTTCAAAAAGGTCGGATAGGATTATACATTCATATGTCAGCCAACCACAGTATGTGCCGTAACGAGCTGGGAACCAATAGACACCGCTTTGGCTTTTATCTTCAACATATCCCCAGTATCCGTGGGTTTCCACAGTCGTACCTGCTGTGAGGGTGGTTACAACCTTAGCCTCCGAAGATGGCTCGGCACGAAGGTTGACCGGATTGGCATAGACGACATATTTTTCCCATTGTATCGGATAGTTTTCTTTCTTCGTGCTATCGTCTCCAACGGAAAAATGATAGGTTATGCCCGCTCGTGCATAATACTCGAAAATGGGTGCAGGTAACAAGCTTACATAGTATATCCATCCCGTCAGATTTCCAACTTCCACATGCAGCCATAATTCTTCATAAAATTCATGCGGGTTGGCATCAACCAGTTCAGATGCTAACGGCTTGACAAGTGTCCCGAGCGGTAATTCCGCCAGTATGGTGGAATCGCCGGATGGTTCCGCCCGGAGGTTGGCTTTAATGGCACGGACGGCAAATTTATCGCTATTGTCAGATTGAGCCTCCTGTGACGCCGGGGCATCGCTTCGCTCTACACTGCCACAGGAGGTGACTAGTAAAAAGCATACTGCCGAGATCCAGGTTTTCATGATTTCATCTCCCTTAACTTACATCCGCTTCGCTTTCATCGTAAGCATTTTGATAGCTATTTAGATACTTTCTAAAGATTTTGGAGCGTTTTACTTCCGATGGCGGTTCTGTTGTCCGAACCATTTTTACTTTATATCGCTTGATATTACCGCCTCCAGGTGTTCTAAATGAACCCGCTGGTTTGGCGTGTGCTGTATTTGCCGTCAGAAGTGTAACTGATTCTCCGGTCGTCAGATTAAGCATTTTAAGCTCCGGGATAAACGAATCATGTTCCAGGTACTTAGGTCCCGGCTCCGGCACCGGCGTCTTTTGCGCCCAAAGGAAATAGTGGTCGCAAAACGCCATATCAAATTGGGGGAGGTATTCGACATAACGAGTAATGACCCATTTAACTCGTTGAAACGATGTATGACGCCAGGGGCGCGATGTGAAAATATCCAAAGCTCCCAAATCAGTCCCAAATTCTGCCACGCCCAGCCAGGGTATTGCCACTGCCTCTGAGTCGGTAGACCATTGTGGTATATATGGCTCGCAGTCGTTGCGGCTGTAACTCGTTAATCCTGTTCCGGTAAAAAAGGTTAGTATTAACGGAGTAACCAGTAGCCTGCTTTCTATCGGGTAACTTCCCCAGCGATAAGTATCATCATCGGATGATTCACCCATCACACCCCACGAAACGATAGCATTTTGCTTATTGGGTGAGATGAAAATCCGGAAATCTTGATCCAGATACCCTGCATCGGCTTTATATTTATCTGTCGCAACCTTCAAAGCTGCAATCATGCTTTTAGTATTGCCGCTCTTGCCGGCTTCATCTGCGGCACGAAAGAGTGTGTAAAGATTCATGGGGATGATGTTGTTGTCCAAAACCCATCCTTGCCTGTCGCCGGTGCGAACGAAGCGCCACCATTGCCCCGCTTCATCCCTCGTCACATAAAGATCGGGTTCTACGATTTCGGTTACGATGTCGTCATGTGCTAATGTAGTGATTACCTCGCTGGTTGCTGTTGGTTTGGTGTGTAAATCAAGCCGGTCAACATAGACGAGGTATTGATCACCCCTGACGGCGGGTGCTTCTTGTGCAACCGGAGCATCGTTTCGCTCTACACCGCTGCAGGAGGTGACAATAAGCAAACACGCTACCAATAACCAATTTTTCATATTCCACCCCTTGGTAACCTACTCCTTGATGATATGTCCATAAGTGTCATAGAGGACGCCGTTTATACGCATGGGGGAGAAGGATGGAGAGGAAGGAAAATCAATAGTCCGAGGTGCAATCACACACCGTCCGGTTCCATCGGCGTTCATGATGTTCAGCCCTGCCATCTCTCCAAAACTCGTCGCAAAAGCTATGGTGCGACCATCCGGGGAAAACGCCGGCTCGCTGTCATAAGTATCTTCATTGGTCAAACGACGGCGCCCAGTTCCGTCGACATTCATGCTATATATTCCCAAGCCATTAATCCCCTTGTCTTTACCAAGCTTTCCCGACATAAAGACGATTTTGGAGCCATCGGGCGAAAAAACAGGTTTGAAGTCTTCCATATTATTGCGAGTAAGACGCTTTCTATCCGAACCGTCTGCATCCATGATATAAATTTCAGCATTAAGATTTTGCCACAAGACATAAGCTATCTTCTTACCATCAGGGGAGAAGCAGGGATCCTGACCCGACGGATGCAATTTTTTCAAACCAGTCCCGTCAATGTTAATTGTCCAAATACCATTTTTACCCCAATAACCCTCAAAAGCGATTTTTGACCCATCAGGTGAGAAAGCAGGTTCGGTAGCTAACATGTCTTCGGGTGTGAGCATATGAGCATTGGAGCCATCGGCATTCGCTATAAAGATATGGCAGTCTTTAACATTCATGTTGGCGAAAGCGATTTTTGTCCCATCCGGAGAAAAAACCACATTGTTGTATTCATCATCAAGGTTAAGGTGAAGTATACGAGTCCCATCAAATGAGACGAGGCTGAGTCCGTAATCATAAATACTCCTGGAAGGTGTATAACTAGTGCAGATTATTACATTCTCGGCACGGAGACTGCCATCCCCCATAACTGTGAAAAACGATGGTGCCGGTGGTGGTTGTTCCGCCGGTGAGTTTGTGGCAGGCGACTCCTCAGCTCTGGAACAGCCGCATGGAGCAACAATAGTCAATATAATGATAATTAATATTCTAATAACTCGTATCAGGACCATACCCCTCACGCCCCTTCAGTGTCACAAGGAACATAAGTGTTCTTAAACTTTTTATAGAGGTGGGAGGATTAGTTTAGGAGGGATTGGATCGGCAGGAACCAGCTTAACCTCTAATTCAGGATGCTCCGCCTTCTTCAAAGTTGCCGGATCGGCTTTTAGAAGGAAGATCGTATTGCCTGTAGCTAATTCATAGGCTGCAAGCCGTGGTTCACCGTATTGGTCAGTAGGTTTGAAATCCAGCCAGATGAAGTAACCCTTGAGATACTCTATATTGCCTTTCACATAGCCGAGTAGTTTTTCCTCATCGGTTGAGGTGTCTAGTAAATAGAGGGGCGCAGCACCAAGGCGGACGTACTCAGTGCAAATATAGTAGCGGGAGTCAGGGGACCACACCCCATCCATCTCAAGATCCCAGCGTTGGACAAGTCCTTTGCCTGTCTCAAAATAAAAGATTCCCAGCCAGCAGAAATCTACAGCCGGGGAATAATCCGAAAAACGTATGTCCTGAGGCTTGTATTCAAACATTTTACGACCATCGGGCGAATGCCTGATATCACCCCAAGAACTACCATCTTTGCTAAATGTTCTATTTGCTGCTTTAATGGCTGCAATCATCCCAGAGGTATCCCCGGCTTTGCCCAGCCGATCCGCCTCCCGGTAGGCATCGTAGATGTAGGTTGGAATAAGGTATTTACCGACAGCCCAGCCCTCAATTCCATCTACTTTGACTTTCTGCCAGTAGACGGCATTTTCATCACTTTCACAGTCGTTTCTATAACTCCTCACGATAGTGCTTGTATTCAGGACCGCTAGGATTTTTGCCGCTGATGACGGCTGGGCTCGTAAATAAAGTGTGTCTGCGCAAACGGTGTATTCCAATTCTTTTTCATCATCCGGCTTTGGCAAAACATTTACGGCAGGTGCCGGTTCGGCGTTTGCTTGTTTTGTCTCCTCGGCTCTGGAACAGCTGGGAGAAGCAAGAAGAGTCGCCATGAATGACACTATGATTACTGCTTTAAAGAACCGTTTAGTTCTATCCATCGCTCACTCCATTTATCACAATTCCTTCTGGGATCACAAATATCAGTTTATCAACTACTTGATTTTCACTCTAATGCAAACTCCCTCCTTTTAAGATGTCTCCAACAAACATGGTGGCTTTGAAGCGGTCAGCCCCCCAACCGGCTTCAAAGGTTACCGAGGCTATTCTGTTATGGGGAGCGGAAGCAGGCAGGGCGGCGTCAAAATAGCCTACATACGAACTAAACATATAGGAACCACCTAAAAATTGTGGAACCAGGATCGCTGTGTTTCCATCATAGTAACTTACCTTCACCACCGGGTCGGCAAAGGGGCGTGTGATGTTATACATGCATTTCACGCGATAAAGAATATATGTCATTTTGCCTTTGGCGGGTAAGTAGAAGGATATGCACACAGGCGTCGTATAGTCTTTAATATACTCCCGTGAATCCTTATAGGACAATACAAAAGCAAGAAAAAAAGGTTCCAAGCCGGGCGTAGCAAGCGGAAACCAGGCATTGGACCAGGTTCCGGCTGCCAGCCAGCCATCCACCCGGGCTTTAACCTCATAGCAGGTTCCCGCCGGCACTTTCGGTCCTAGCGACGGTTCACCTGTCTCCCGATGCGGTGCTCTGATGATCCCATACTGGTTACCGGGTCCCGTTCGGAGCGAGGAATAAGGCTGGCTGAAGTAGACAAGCACTGCAGGTAAGGATAGTTCATCACTGTCCTGCTCATTCACTATTTTGTAAGATGCCGGATTACCCATGTCAAAAGTAGAGATCCAGCCCTCCAGATCACCCTGGCGGAGGAGGAGGCAGAGGTCATATCCATGCTTATTGGATACATCACTCATGTTTGTCCATATTGCCCGTCCGTCCACTACTTCATAAGGCACACCATGTTTGAGTTCACCAATCATATCTAGATCTGATATATCTGCCCAACTAGACGGAGCATTCCAGAGAGTTATTTCTCGCCAGCTTTCGTATCGGGATTTTGCGGCGGGGAACAACACCTGCCAGGGTGCCTTTGCATCCACCAGTGTCCACGCCTCCGATGGCAGGGTCACATGAACCAGTTTCCCGGAATAATCGAGTGTGGCGGCGGGCTGGGCTTTGGAAACCGATTGCCAGCTTCCTTCCTTTGGGATTAGTAGATACCAATAGTCCTCTGTAAAGCAGACGGCTTGGGGCTTCCCTTCGACATTTCTGATCATGCCCGGTTGTTTACCCAAACCGGAAGGCGGAGATTCGGCATACTGCCAGCCACCCGGGGACTGATGGGCAAGGACGACCGATTGTAACACGGGCTCTGCTTCACTATATGGGCTCACTGTCTCACGTCCGTATGAGATACACGCATTATCCTGAGCATCAAGCATCATGGATATGTTAATACCCACTTTGTCGGCGCTGTCTATGGTGCTTAAATGCCAGCCTTGTTCGCCCTGTTCCGCGTATTTCAAGTCATAACCGCATTCATCGTAATAGGCGATATGTGGTAATCCCGCTTTGTCTATGGCAAATGCAATCTCCTTGACCTGTGCCGCCGGGTCAACGATTTCACTTCGCCATGCCTTCCCGTCCCAACTTGCATATGAGAGGGGGCGGAGCAGTGGTTCGCCTGAACTGTATACGATGTAGGGATGACCCTGCACGTCCAGAGCGATGGCGGATCTCTGTTGATACTCGCTGCCAACGGTTTTATCGTCCACAGTAACTGTTTTCCACTTCCCATTCACCCGATGCGCATAGATGAGAGCGGAAACGCTGCCGCCATATTCGGAATGTCCGGCAACCCAGATATACGTGAGGTAGGGATTACCCCCGGCATCCAATGCCAGCGAAAGATTGTCCACGTTGACCTCACGACTTTCCACCTTCTCATGTCGCCATTCCGACCCATCCCAATACGCATAGAGAACTTCGCCGGGTTCATCCGCCCAGGGCATTTGAAATTCGGAACAAATGTAGGCGATATGCGGATGATCTTTTTTATCAAGGGCAAGACGCATGCCATGCAACCGCAAGTCAGCATGCTCTTCCTCCGGTTTCTTTTTGTTTGCATCATCAACGATGGTGGGAGATGCCCAGCTTTTGCCATCCCAACAGGAGTAAAACAATCTTTCCCTGGCGATATATGCAACATGGATGCGGTTTTGGGAATCCATAGACAGTGTGTAGCCAAGCAATGCATTTTCCTCGTACCCCGGTGGTATCGGAATAGTTGTAACATCCCAGCCGGGGAATGATATTTCTGTGGGAAGACTATTGCCAGCGGATGCCTGAAAGAACCGCACTTTACATGTGGTTGTGTCTTCGTTTGCCGGTTTTGCTACCTCGGTTTTAGAACAGCCACCTAGCGTGAGAAGGGTGACCATCGAAAGGAGAATTAATACATTTGTTTTAACCTTTTCAGCAATAGCTTGATTAAGTTTCATCTTTACTCCTTACACTGCCCGGAGGCAACTTGACGGGATTAATCCAAGCCGTTGCCCGATAGGTAGGTGCAATAATGCACATATTCATCGTATTTTTTCCTGCCCAGTTTTTTCTTAAGAGCAGATAAAAATTTGCTTCCTTCCGGCGAATAGCTTATATCTCGGGGTTTGGGACCCTCGGTCGGTGATACTTCAAATGATCCATTAGAATATGACGGCTCATACCGCATCTCCGACCATTTCTGCACCAGTGCGATTCGCAAAGACTCAAGTGCCCAGCCCTGATAACGATCCAATCGCTCCAATAACGCCCACTCTGGACCAAGACCCGGACGGTCGGTCAATTCGTCCAGTGCCGCTTGCCAGGTAGCTTCGTAAGGGTAATCCTGTGTAGATTCCGGAAGGTATCCTGAGTGATAAATACGCCAGGGATCGGTGTGGTAATTATAAGAACGGGTGAGAGTGTTGGCGTTTTCATCCAGAAATTTTAGAAGCAGTTCTTCGGGGTGGGGTCCGGACGATGTTGCTATGAGATGGAATAGCATCTTGGGATACTGATTTTCGATGTCTTCCTCAGTGATTTGCCTGCGCGTCGCCCAGGTCATCACCGTATCCACCTGCTCGTCCGATAGTACTTCTTCTAATACCAGGCATATGGCAGATATATTGTAACCATAGTCGAGTTCTTCCAAGGTGGCAGGTCCATCAGGGGTATCGAAATATTGCTCCAGAATCGGGAATAGGGTGGCAACGAATGTTTCACGGGGTGCTGTGGCTTTAAAGAGCGCCAATAAGCGGTCACCGGGGTTCTGCTCGGAGTTATGTGAAAGGTGCGAAGTAAACTTCTCCCGTCGTGCCAGCTTGGTGCCGATGATTTCGCCCAGAGCCGGTTCCACAAAATCGAAGGTTTGCTCCCTTATGTTACCTTCTCTGAGGTCTGCAAAAATTTCATCTTGGGTATAGGGGCGGTAGAACTCCTTTTCCCATGCCGGGATCGCGGCTTTGGCCCAACCATTGTCAGCACGCCAGGCAGCCAGCGTCATGCGATCCGGACCTTTGGCTGATCCCAAATAATCCCGATAGGAAAGGACTCCGCCATCTGCGAAACCGCCGTGTGGACTCTCTGAACAAAGTACACATATTTTTCGCGGCTGTGATAGACCGGCTACTCGTTCCTGATCTGTGTCCTGTGACGACGCGATGGGAACACCAAGTGTTATACTAGCAAATACCGGGTCTTCGTTTTCCTGAGGGTGTAAGGCGACGCCTCCCGTCCCGCCGCCGGTTTCCCCGGCAAATGCGTCGCGTAATATGCCGGGATACCATTGGAGGATCATTTCCTCATCGGATGTTAATTTCTCCCTTGCTAATTGCTTCCTAAGTAAGGGGATAACATCGGCAAGGAACGAGGCAAGACCGATAAAGCAGGGAGCAACACCCCGACGTACAAAATACTCTTCAGTGGAGACTGTTAAGCGGAGCATGGCTTCGTAGAACGCCATATTTGGTTCCAGTTCCGGAGTCGACATTTCTTCCCATCCCGGGAAGCTTCCCTGCCAGGAAAGACCGTAACCATCCCAAATGAAACGACCATGCGTCCAGGCTCCCAAGCAGGCGTTGAGGTCCTTGTATCGCCAAGCCGGATTCAGGTAATACTTGGGCAGTGTTTTATCTACCGGCGGGGTAAGCAGGGTGTGATAAACCGCTATTATTTTGCCGTAGATGGTATTGCTGAACCTGTCATAGGTTTTCTTCACGGTTTCTTTCGCCTCGGCGAGCATCTGTTTATAACCGGATATAACAGAACCCTCTCGTGCGATCACAATGTTTTCAGCTTCTGCCGATCCCAGCACTGCCATCAGTTCTTCACCCGAGATAGGAGGACGGATTAGCCCTGCCGGACGGAGGGGCCCAAGGATGATATCGTCATAACATTGGGGGCGGGTCAACAAACGATACTCCCGGGAAAGCATGCTAACTCTGGCTTCGTTGCCTGTTGATAAACCAAAGTAACCACCCCTTTTCATCATTTCCCAGCCTTTAGACCACTGGGCACGGTTTTCCTCCAGGGTCGAAGACGGTCTCGGCAGGGAGTTGTTGATGATATTCGAAAGATCCAGACCGGAACCGGACCATCCAGGACCGATCTCGGCATTATCTGTTGGACCGAAAAATACCGAGTAATCGGAGTTAATTCGCAATGCCTCCTCACCATCCACACCAAATTTCCGCAGTTCAGGATCCTCACTCATCCGGCGTCCAGTTGCCAGGCTCAACAAGAATGCCTGTTTTGCCTCCTCCTCGTTTGAGGTCCGGAACGGCACCTCCGTCAACCAGGTTCGTGCCCGGAACCAATTCCCCAGTTCATGGTCGGGGGGATAGAGGGCATAAGGTCGGAAGCGTGAATAATCCAGCAATATGCCACGAAGTGGTGAGTTCGCTGTGCCCTCGGCTTTCAGAATGAGATCAATTTCCGCGACCACCGCTGGAGGAGCGTCTTTAAGCTCCGTGGCTGAGGTTTTACCTGTGGCCAGTGCCTGGGCTACGGCAAGATAATCATCCACTGCCTGTGCCGCAGTTATCCAGTCGGCGTCCAGCCGTCCTTCCTTAACCATCGGTTCCAACGATATCCACAGGTGAAAATGATTAGCGATATAGGTTTCCAACGAGGTGCCATACTCTTTTGCTTCAGTAATTAGCTCTTCCTTAGGTTTGCCATAACGGAAATCCTTTAAAGAGTCACGCACGAAGGGAATGTAAGCCGCCAACTCCTTGCTGTGTTCTGCTTCCAAAGCCCGGTAGGACCTTTCCAGCGTGACAAAGTAAGCGTACAGTAATGAGTCGGTGGTTATGTAGGGCCAGGTGTAAACATAAAACCTCATCATGTCATTGGTCTCGTCAGTGACGACGAATCCCTGTTCTTTCAGCATCGTCATGGCGGCAGGGCAACCACTGAACCAGTCTTCCCAGCTCATCTCGCTAGCCGTCATCTCTTCTGCTTCATCGTTAACCGTCGTGTAACCGTTTATGACCGCCAAAACGACGAACAGAATGGTTGCGATTTTGCTTTTCATCGTCAACCTCCCTCTTGAAATCTTCAGTTACGGCATTATCCGCACCCGGGGCGGTCGTTCGGACAGTGGGTCTTTCTTGAAAGCGATCCCTTGGCTCCCAACAGTCACTCAGAGTCAGAATTGCGACCTTGTAATTGCTATACAATCAAATTTCATAATAAACATGTCTTCATTTCTATCCACTCAAACTCATTGTTCTTCCGCCCACACTTCCCTTGGATCCACCGTATAGGAGAACCGCTTATCGCCTTGGCTTACAGCAAAAGTAATCTGGGTGATTTCGTCCCGCCGGACCGTCTTTGGGAAAATTACCTCATATTCACCGTTACCTAATGTGCCACTTTTCCAGTAGGATCGCTTTTTTATTCTGCCCTGGATCGATTTACCGTTGGACGTAATTAAAGATAACAAAGGATTTGAGTGTGAGTAGGGTCTTCCAACTTCAAAACGATCTATTTCATAATACACTTTGTTGAACTCCTTATTCACGGGGAAATAGAATGCAAGACAATCGCCACCCGGGGCACAAACGAAAGTCAGGTAATAGAACTCAACAGCTTTTGTATCGGCAGCGAACCAGCCATAACTGGAGAGGCAGAACCAATCGTCTATGCGGGTTGTAACCTCATACATCTTATTTTTTCCCACTTTAATGTCGGCTGTGGTTTTGGGTGCTGTGGGTGAAGGTCCTTCCCGCATAACGGGCAGCGGTCCGACAAATCGCACATAAGCAACGGTTGTTCCCGGTAAATCCCAATCGTATGGATAACGTATCCCAGAATATGCTGTTTGTATCCAATAACACCAACCTTCTACGTTTCCCGATTTAATCTTTAAGTATGTTTCATAATAAGTAAATGGCTTTGCATTCTCGCCGAGGGGGTCGCCTAGATCCACGATTTTTCTAGTATCATAACCAGTGATATCTACTTGTGTGCCGGTCGGGATGATGCCGGAAATAGGGGAGTGTTCATTCGGTTCGGTGCTGACCGCTATGTCTTCATCGCCGGAGACTATGGGTCGCCAAGGTGTTGTCAGGTCGAATATCCTTACATAGGGATACCACTTTGCTGTGTATGCTTCTGTGTCATGGTCAATGCTCTCTTCGGGCATTTCTTGGGGATACGCGTCAGCCTTGCCAGCTGGCTCCTCCGCAACCTTGCTGACAGGAGCATCCTCGGCATTACTTGCTGGAGACTTTACAGCCTTTGAACAGCTGCACAGGGTGAGAAGAACAATTGCAGTCATCAGCTTGGTAGCCCAACCATACATCATATTTTCACCTTACAATCACAGCTATAATTCCTGTTAAAAGGTTTCAAATCCAATAACCTTTATGAAAGTCTTGTCTTTCTTGATGTCTAACCACATAATCCACCCCACCTCTCCTTTATAACGGACTTCGGCAAACTGCACAGTATCCTCAATGTCATCGATCCCCTTGGCATAGTAAGTTTCATTACCGGTCATCAAAATTTCATTGCCATATTTTAATTGCTTTAGCACAGAGGATTTAAGTGAAGGCTTTGCTCTTAAACTTAATCCGGCAGAGTTTGTTATTACTGCCTTCCGGAAAAATGATTTATCTGCTATACCGAGATTAAGAGTCACAGGTTCACCTTCCTTTACTTTTACTCTTAACCGGCAGTTCCCGCTAAACTTTTCTCGGAAATGAAATCTTAGGTAGTTTGCATGCCATTCAAACCATCCGAATTCTCCGATTACCTCGGCATTAGATACGGGCACGGGAACTGGATTGGCATCACTAATAAGTTCAAAGCAGGAATTATTTAAGAGCCAGGATAAATCGTCTCCGTTATACTCAAAATAAGCGCCGGCAATAACCACATACACATTTTGTCCGTCGGATGCAGGTTCACGCCCGCAAACTGCAACAGTTGTCCCTCTCTCATAAATTTGAAATAAATATTCACCATAAGTATTAAACCGTCGCCATAACTCCTCCGGATCTTCATCTTTCATCCAAATAAGCCCTCGAACTATGTTTTTATCTGTTGTATCACTAGCAGCGCTAGCTATGAGTGCGGATTCTATATATGACTGTGTGTCAAGATCGTTGGTTGGGGCACCCTCAGCCTTGAAACAACCGCATAGAGCGAGAAGAGCGACCAGAATTGCCGGCTTAATTAAACGCCATAAAAGCACATCCTTACCTCCTATCGTCTTCCGGATGTGTAAAGCGAATAACTGTCGGAACTTTCATCCCGTTGAACCTCTGGTAAAGCTCCGTTTCTTTTAGGGCGGATGGGTAACTTACTGCGGGCACCAACACAACTTCTACGTCATGACCGCCACCGAGGGGACCGTATACGATTTCTTCATAGGAGACGTGCGCCGTCTTCCAATCGGGCGCAAGGAGCTGTGTTTTCTCAAGTGTGTCGAGGTTTAACGCGTAGAACCCCGGTTCTACCAGTAGTTTTGCAACCACACCGTTGACCTTTACAAGGATGGTCTTGGATGAAAACACTGGTTCATCATCATATCCGAACCAAATGAAATAGCCATCGGTGAATTCAAAAGCGTTCAATGGATCATCAACATATGAATACCGTCGTTTTGAATCTATAAGAACTTTGCCATCCGAATCCAAAAGGCATAAACACTCCGCCTCATTTTCACCATAAGCACAGTAATATCGGGAATCGGACGACCATCGCCCCTCAAAGGTGGTGGGGGAGACGAAGTATTTGGAAATCCCCTTACCGGCGATGAAATAAAGAATCGCGTTAGTATAATAATCAGGCGATTCTATAGCAGCTGGATAGTCTTCACGGTTTATGATGTATTTTGGGTCGCATACAATTGCTTTTTGACCGTCAGGAGAGATATGGATGTAGTTTTCATTTTTTGAATACGACTCTGACGATGAGACAACTTTCTTTAAAGCATCCAGCATCTTGTCTGCTTCATTCTTCCTTGCCCATTCATCGGTTTCACGGTAGACGGCAAAAAGGACTGTCGGGATCACGGATTCATCCGGAACCCAGCCTTCAAATATACCGGCACGAATACGCCGCCAGAAACCCCACTTAGAGCGGTTTAGAATAGCAGGATGATTTTTTCCGTGCCATCCATAATCCCTCACGTCCACCCCGCTTTTTTCCAAAATCTCAATTTCTTTATCTATTGCTTCTTCATTGTTGGCATCCTGAACGATGGTGCCCCGTTCAACCGTAGTAATTACCTCGGTAGAAAGCGACGGACCAGTGTGAATCTCCAGTTGGTCTACAAGGACAAAATATTGGTATTCGCACCGTGGAGTGGTATCTGTGGCATCACCTTTTGTGGGTTTAACATCCTTCTTGCTGATGTCGGCTACTACCGCTGGGTTTGTAGGAGGTGTCTCCTCTGCCTTGGAATAAGCACAAAGAGTGAGAAGTGCAATCAGAATTAGAGCTTTACGAATGCATTTCACTTGAAAATCACCTTCTTCCGTTAAGCACTGAACATTATTGTCCTGCCCAAGCCGGACGGGGATCGATGGTGAAGCTCTTTCGGTTATCTTCCTTGCCGACGGCAAAGGTAAACGCGGTGATGTCATCCCGTTTAACAGGCTTGGTTAGGATCGCCTCGTAATACTGTATCCCGGTTTCTACACCTCCGTAAAAACTGTGTTCCTTTGACACAAGATTTATTTCACTTTCTCCTGTCGTCAGCGTCAGCACCGGATTTTCGAGAAAATCGAAGTCAACTAAACGACCAGTATGGATAGTATAGAAAAGCGTATATATAATCCGTGTAACTTCTGTGTCGGCTCCAAAGAAGAAGGTATAAACCGGACCTGCCGATGTGTCGAATTCCCACTTTATCGTGGCGTTATATACCTCAAGCCCGCGTGTATCGGCAGGTAACCATCCCGCTGCGTCCCCGCGGCCCACAGCCCACCAGCCATTGCAATAAGCAACTTTGGCGTAGATTTGTCCTGCCGGTACAAACGGGCGCAATGCCCAAGCCATGTCGTGCGTAACTTCCTGGCGAACAGCCTCCGCCCCGTCTGCAGGAGCGACTCTTAAGGGTGAGAATGCTGTGTTAAACCGCACCAAAGTCTCAGGCTCATAGAGGTAGGACTCCAATAAGGATGATACCCACCCTTCCCGGTCGCCGGCGCAGACTTTCAGCCAGGTCTGATATTCCTCAAGGTCAAAACCCCAATAGTTCTGAAATGCCGCCCGGACAGACAAACCATCGGTAATCAGGATTTTTTCTCCGGGGGCAAGGTCCATTTTTTCGAAGAGTATCCCTTTAGGTGGACTGGAACCGTAATCCTCCGTGAGCGGGCAAGGCTGGGAGTACAGTTCCAATGTTACTTCGTATGGAAAAGAGAGCGAGGTTGAGACAGATGCTGTGGGATTGGAGGGCCAGGTGAGCACCTTTAGCTCGCCTGAAAGTGGGAGGGAGCTATCCGAGGATTTGCCGTTTTCCTCGCTGATGCCGGTTATGGGTAATACAAGTGGGAAAACAACTGCGAGAGCCAGCTTGAAAACACACCGAGAGGTCATATCACTACCTCCTACGTGCCGGCGCATTGGGAAAGCGACTTAAAATATATGGTAATTATAAGACTAATAAAATCTTTTTGATTTCTTTACATACACGACACTAATACCAATAATCTGGCGTCCTTGAACTTCTGGTAAAGCCGGGATTTTACGAAAATGGGAAGACCTTTTCCGGTGGGAAACATCGTCACACCGTAATAAGTGAAATAACCAGTGCGGCTGGAGCGTGGGTCTTCTTTTTCATCCATGGTCCCAAGGTCAGCTTCCGCTAGGCGATAGGTCTTCCCGCTGGCGATCTCGTACGCGGTCAAGACTGGCTTGAAGCAGAAGGCAGACCTAAGAGGACCTTCTTCGGGGGTAGGCCAGATGCGCACCTCATCCAGCCATATCATGTAGCCTTCCATGAACTCCACTTCGCCCTGACCCTCATCCTGGAAAATGTTTCCGAGTTCCTTCTCTTCCCAGGTATCGGTGTTTAACAGCTTGAATTCCGATACTGCCATATAGGGATCCAGCTTGCGACCATAGCAGGTGAACAGAACGGAGTCGGGAGCCCAAAAACCTCCGTAGGATTCATACTTGACCAATCCCTCTCCTGCCTTGAAATAAAAACCTACTGATGCCCCGCCGTAGGCACCTTGAAGGGGATATTCATCGTCGTAACCCGATCCTCCGGTGGCACCGGTAAAGACCCGTTTTTGGTCGGGCGAGATATTAATTTCTTCCTCAACATATTTCTCTATTTCGCTCTCATTTCCATCTCTGCGCACAGGTATCAATTGCCTTTGCGTCTCTTTTATCGCGGCTATCATCCCGGCAGCATCCCCGGCTTTGCCCAGTTCGTCCGACTTGCGAAAGGCATCCACAAGCCGCATTGGAACCAAACTGTCGGTGTCAACCCATCCTACTATATTGCCACAGCGGACTTCCCGCCAATCAATCCAATTCTCTATATCTACCTCATTTTGAACCAGCGCCGAGGAAAGGTTTCCGAGTTTGGTTCCGTAAGGTAATTCCTTTAGCACCTTGCTATTATGCGATGAGTTTGCATAAAGGTTGAGTTTGGGTGTTATGACGATATATTTCTCACCCACAGTATCCAGTCTGCCCTCCCTTACGGCTTGGTCATATTCCTCGGCAGGGACGAGGTAGTGGGCAATGACCCAACCTTCCTGCTCGCCGGCGCGCACCCGACGGAATAGTGGCCATGTCTCGGCGGGAGAAACCTCACCCAGGCAAATAACCCGGGTACCAGCGGTGAGTGATTCAATGTCATTAGCGTTCATATATGCTTCTTTTAGCAAGGCAAGCTCGGAGACATACACTACATATTCCTTGCCAACATTGGCATCGTATTCCTTGGCAGGAACGATATCATCATCTTCTATCCACCCTTCAATGTTGCCGGCACGCACCAAGAGATAGGTGAAAGTATTGCCATGGTTGTCGTTGTAGCTCGTTTTTTTCAGAATAGTAAGGTGAGTTCCAACACTAAGAGTTGCTATGCGGTCATAGGTCAGATGATCGGGACCGTTGTAGACTTCAATCTCTGAACGGTAAACAACATATTCGTCGCTATTCCCAGCACTTACCTCGGTGTTTGCTGGTAATGTCGGCGTTTCCTTGGCTTTGGCACAACCGCTGGCGATAACAATAGTTACAAAAGCATAAACAGCTTGAGGTAGTAAAGTGACTAATAAATGGAATCTCCGTGCTTTCATCTTACCTAACCTTCTTTCGCACCGAGGTTAAAAGCTCATGCACCAGTAAGATCATTTGGCAACATCGTGCCAATTCCCATAGGAATCCACCAGACGACTGATCACCAAGGAGGGTCCCAGGAAGAAGCCACTTCCTTCTTCTAGAATGCGGTGCAATTGCGTCCCATCCGAGTTCATAACGTAAACAAACGATTTAACTACATCATCTACTTTCGTTTCCGCGAGGAAAACGATTTTGGTTCCATCAGGGGTGAAAGCAGGGGAATCGGCGAATAAATCCGTATTTGTGAGCGAATGACATCCGTTGCCATTTATATCCATCACGCAAATGACCGATGTGTCTGATCTGAAACAAGGAGCATCGTCATTTACGCGAGATACATAGATTATTCTCTTGCCATCCGGAGAGAATTTGGGAGAATGGTCGTTACCTATCCCGCCGGTCAGTTGCCGGTGTTTCGATCCATCGGAATTGCTGATGAAAATATGTTGCCCATTTTCTAAGTATACAGAATGAACAATCTGCTTGCTGTCGGGCGAGAAGCTATAATTCAAATCACAGTCTTTGGTAAGCAGGTGTGCACCGGAACCGTCTGCGTTTGCGGTCCACAATTCTTGGTCTAAACCATCCTCCGGGATGTCAAGAGAGAATGCAACCATTCGTCCGTCTGGAGAAAACTCCACACAGTAAGCGCCTCCGGCATCGCCGACCAAGCCGTCGCAATCTCCCACAGTAAATAATTCTTCGCTGCCGCCGTTTACAGGAAAAAACACAGTCCTATAGAGTCGATTGTAGTCACGCATTGCTGCTATTCGCTTGCCGTCGGGGGTGAACCTGGACCACACGTCCTCGTATTCCAGGGGATGGGGATTAGGTGCGGATAGACGGCGCTGGTCCGAACCATCGGAATTCATGATGTAGACCGCACCGTCGCCATCCCGCCAGGATATAAAGGTGATTTTCGTTCCATCCGGAGAAAAAGCAGGGGAATAATCGGCAGAGTTGTTGTATGTTAACCTAGTCAAACCCGATCTATTCAGATTGACAACATATATTTCTGCTCCTGGATTATCCTGCCAGCCAGTATGAAAAGCGATGCAATCCCAGCGTTGGCGGGAACCTCCTGCAACTGCCCCCTCCAGTGAAGGAGGGATAATTTTTTCTTTAAGTCCTATTCCTGGAGTTTCCTTGGCATCCTTAAAAAGTGGCGACGATTCGGTGCTGGTAGTTCCCTGTGTGACATTTGTAGGTTGAGTCTCATCAACCTTGGCACAGCCTGTAGCAATAACAAGAATTACAAAAGCGTAAACAGCTTGTGATAGTACAGTAACTAATAAATGGAATCTCCTTGCATTCATCCTACCTAACCTCCATCCGCACCGAGGTTGAAAACTCTGGCACTTTGCCGTGTCATTTGGCAACCTCATGCCAATTTCCATAGGAATCCACCAGGCGACCGCTCACTAAGGAGGGTCCCAAGGAGAAGCCACCCTCTCCATCTATAATGCGGTGCAATTGTGTGCCATCTGAGTTCATTACATAAATATCCGCATCTGCTATATAGCCATTCACTATCGGACCTGCGGCGAAAACGATCCCGGTGCCATCGGGTGTAAAGCAGGGAGATTCCTCGCCCAAGTCTGACTCACGGAGCATACGGTTGCCGGAACCATCTGCATTCATTACATAGATGTGGGATGCGATCATGTCAAGACCTGGTGGCTCACTACTGTGTGTGCCGGATACGTATATTATTTGTTTGCCATCTGGCGAGAGCATGGGGGAATGGTTATCACGATCATCGTTGGTAAGCTGCCTATGACCTGACCCATCTACATTGATAGTGAAGATTTGACGCTCTTTTTCAGTCCACAGACTGTAAACGATCTGCTTGCCGTCGGGTGAGAAGCTATAGGAGTGCGCGCTATCTTTTGTCAGCCGGTGCGCACCGGAGCCATCGGCATTCGCCAGCCACAACTCGCTGGCTAAATCGCCCTCTTGGATGTCAAGAGAGAAGGCTACATTTCGTCTATCGGGCGAGAACGCCACACCATAGGCACCGCCAGCATCGCCGACTAAGCCGTTACAATCACCAACATCGAAAAATTCTTCGCTATCGCCATTTACCGGGAAAAATACGGTATCGGCAGGTGGATAATAGGTGCGCAAAGCCGCTATGCGCTTGCCGTCGGGGGTGAATGTGGGCCACATGTCCTCGTAATCACGGGGGTGGGGGTTTGGCATGGAAAGACGGCGTTGGTCCGAACCATCTGCATTCATGACATAACCTGCACCATCTCCATCTCGCCAAGAGATAAAGGCGATTTTCATGCCATCGGGTGAAAATGCCGGCGAATAGTCGGCGATGTTGTTGTTCGTCAGCCGGGTCAAACCCGACCCGTCCAAATTGACAACATAGATCTCAGCTGTTGGATTATTCCTCCAGCCTGTATCAAAGGCGACGCAATCCCAGCGCTGGAGGAGCCCACCCTCGACTGCTACTGATACGGCGACGATTATGCATAACAATCCAATATAACTCCTCATCTTTTACTCCTTTATCACATGCCCATAAGTGTCGTAGAGGATGCCGTTTGTGCGCATGGGGGAAAAGGAAAATTCCTTTTCCCAATTCGGTTTACTACCGAAAGTAAGCCGGGTTTCTCCCGAACCATCAGCATTAATAAGATAAATATTTGCGTCGTCTTTGTTAAGCACTTCATAAGCGATTTTCTTGCTATCCGGTGACCAAATATGACCAGAAATAAAGAGAGCGCGACGGTTACGAATAAGCTTCGTTTCACCGGAACCATCCGCATTCGCAGAATATAAGCTGTAAATCCTGATGGGGTCTTCGCTATCGCTGTATATGTAGGATATATACACTACTTTGCTGCCATCGGGTGAAAAATCCGGATCGAAATCTCCGATATCGTTTTTGATATAAGGCATAAGTCCGGAACCGTCAATGTTTACGATGTATATTTCCGGATAACATGAATACGAATCAAACGCTATTTTCAACCCATCGGGGAACCATATGGGATTATGGGGGGACCATACGGGATCATGATTTTGTTTATCGTTTTCAATGAGACGCATTTGTTCAGAACCATCGGCATTCATGAGGTAAATATCCCCCTCTGAAGCAAATGCAAGCTTCCGACTGTCAGGCGACCACACAACTCCACCCTTGAGCGTATCGTTGTTGGTAAGTCTCTTCTGATCTGAACCGTCGGCATTCATGATGTAAATATCGCGGTTCATATCACGATAAGTTGTGAACGCTATCTTCTGACCGTCGGGGGACCAAACCGGCTTTCCTATAACGTTTTTATTATCTGTTAGCTGGATTTTAGATGTGCCATCGCAGTTTATTATGTAAATTTCATTGGTCTTTCCAGTACGCAATTCGAAAGCAATCTTCCTGCCGTCAGGTGAAAAAATAGGACTCTCACCTTCACAGTGAAGGTCGGCATAATGTTTCCCATCCAAAGTTACCAGATATAAAAAAGAGCAGTTTTCATACACGATCATGTTTTCTGCCCGTTCCATCCCGGTAATATCCATCAACTGGGGCTTGGCAACGACCAAGGAAGCAATCAAACTTAACGATACTGTTAACACTTTTTTCATGATCCCACTCCTTTGATACTTTATTCCTTGATGACACGCCCATAAGTGTCGTAAAGGACGCCGTTTATACGCATGGGGGAGAAATCAGGTAAAGACCCGCCCCCGAAAGTGAGACGCTTCTTTTTTGAACCATCGGGATTCATGATGAAGGTTTCCACAAAGCTATCACAACTGGCTGAAAATGCTATTTTGCTACCATCAGGCGACCATATAGGACCCCAACCGTCAACATTTCTATCAGCCAGTTGCATTAAGTCCGAACCATCAATATTCATCACATAAATCGCCGACTTATCGTCATAATCATCATTATCATCAAGATATGACCAGAACACAAGCCTCTGACCATCGGGTGACCATACTGGAATAACATTATCGGTATTATTGTTGGTCAGACGCTTCTGCTCTGAGCCATCAGCGTTCATGACACAAATGTCGTTTTTCCCATCCCGTTCTGAAGTAAACGCAAGCCTTTCACTGTCAGGAGACCAATCAGGCTCGTAGTCGTTCCCATCACTATTTGTAAGCCTTGTTTGTTCCGAACCGTCTGGGTTCATGACATAGATTTCGGTTTGATCATGGGGACTGTCGCGGTGAGAGGCGAAAGCGATCTTGCTTCCTTTGGGAGACCAAACAGGACCGTAATCACCACCCTCTGCGCAGGTAAGTCGCATCTGCCCCGAACCGTCAGAATTCATCACATAAATCTCCATATCGCCGTCACGATCGGATTGAAATGCAATTTTCTTTCCGTCAGGCGACCATGCTACCCAGCTGGTATTTGCTTTGTAATTGGTTAATTGTGATTTACACGAACCGTTCGTATTAATTGTGTAGATTTCATTGTATGTTCCGGAACCAGATAAAAATGCGATCTTTTTACCATCCGGTGAAAATTTAGGATTATTCCCATGACAGCGCAATTCAGCATAGTATTTCCCGTCCAAGGTAGTTAAGTTTAACTGTCCGTTATTGGTAGAATATACAAGGAGATTTTCCACCCGCTCCATTCCCGTTATGTCCATCAACTCCGGCTTGGCGTCAGAATCGTCTTTGGAATCCGGATTAGACGGAGTTTGCACCTTGGGCTTGGTTTGCGAAGTCGAACATGCGAAGAAAATTAAAAGTGGAATGAGAACGATTATAGCACGCATTAAAACCATCCTTTTAGCTATTTGTTTAAATTATCAAGAGAATCTGTTTGCAATTACGATTTTGTAGAGCCGGTATAAAATTATAATAATTCTTCTATAGCAATTATTCCATCGTATCAAACCATAAAAGGGCGTTATTACCGTTATATTTCTTAAAGAGACGGCATTTTTTTAGAAGTTCCGGGCAGGATTCAGCCGGTTTAAGCTTTGCCTGTTCATGATCTTTTTCATCACGAGTTATGCTAGTTTCATCCCCTACTAGCAGTTTGATCTTCTCTTTCGATGCCAGATTATATGCCCAGAGCGCCGGAAGTATATTAAGTTTCCCATAATCATAATCCAAATAATCCCAAATCATTACTTTTCCCGGATCATTTTCAAAACCAAGCCAGATTAAATAATCCATATAAAACTCAACCTCGGATATGTATTGACAATAATTGACGAAAGTGGTGTCCCCCGTCTGTGTATCATAAAGCGATAGTGGTTGGTCAAACCAGCCATCCGGCGGGATTTGCGGTTCAGCGGCGACATAGCGAGAATCTTCACTCCACTGTGGTTTTAACCATTCATATGCATCCAACCTTGATACTAATCCTTTTCCAATTTGGAAATGACACGGCAAGCCACCATAGTTATTTACTGTGCCCATAGCGACTATTATTGATTCTCGATTCGGTGAGATGGTTATAATGCTTGACTCAAAGCCTGCTTGGTCGGGATTTGTTAACCAACTTTCCAGGCTCTTTTCCGTTGCTAAGCTCTCCGGGGGAATCCTTTGAATTCCCTTCCAAAGATTTTCATCCAACAATGAACTTTGTCGAGCCCATCCGGATCCAAGGGTCCATTCCAGAAAAAGCCAGCTATGACCATTTATGTGTGCAAAAGTTTCATCCTCCCCAAATCGCTCCTGATAATAGAGGAAATCCCCTTTGGAGAAAGTGGCTACCAGTTCCGAAGTTTCGTCAGGTTTACTGTGAATTAGTATAGAATCAGCAATTACATACATCCTGGCTGCATTTGAATCATCAAGCGCATGCATTTGAGCATTCAAAAGGCATGAAATCACCTGAATTAAAATGGAAAATTTCATATGTAACACCAAGCCTTTTATTTAGATGCTGATAAAACCCAATCAATTATCTGTTAAATTCTGAGATTTTCAAGCCACGCCAGATCAGCCGGGGTGGTCACTTTGGCACTGAGGGGCGAACCTTCTACCAGGCGCACTTTGCCGCCCCGTGCGCAGTAAAGCGAAGCATCGTCGGTGAACTGCCTGCCCTGCCCATAAGCCCAGGCGTGGGCTTCCGCTATCTCCCGCCAGCGGAAGACCTGCGGTGTTTGCACTTGCCAGACTTCGTTCCGCTTGATATTTTCGCCGTAGAATCCGGCTGCCTCCTCCCGCACCAGCGTATCGGCAACGGGGAGGGCGGCACAGGCACCAATCCCTTCCTCAACGACGTCCAGACATCTTTGGGCAACCTTGGCAGGGCAGAGCGGTCGCGCAGCATCGTGTATTATTACTACATCAGAGAAGGAGAAACAAGCCAGAGCCATGCGGACGCTATCCTGGCGGTGGCTTTCCCCCTCTACTAGTTGGATATTGGCGATTTGAGCCGATTCCAAGAATCGTCGGAATTGCTCCATATCGCCGAGGGTCACTGCTATCACCGTTTCGTTTGCCAGAGGTGCCAGACGCCCCAAGACATGCCCGAGCAGTGTTTTGGCGCCCAGTTTGACCAATGCCTTGGGCTCGGCACAGCCCAGTCGTTCCCCCCTGCCGGCTGCCGCAATCAGCAATCCGACCCTACCCATCATCCTCGCCCTTCTCCCGCAGGCGGGTGAATATCATTCTGCCGGCGGCGGTCTGCAACACGCTGGTCACCACCACATCCAGCAGTTGCCCAATCTTATCGCGCCCGTGATCCACAACCACCATGGTGCCATCGTCCAGGTAGCCCACACCCTGGTCGTATTCCTTCCCCTCCTTGAGCACCCGCACCGACATGAACTCACCAGGCAACACAATTGGCTTGACGGCATTGGCGAGGTCGTTGATATTAAGCACAGGAATGCCCTGAATCTCCGCCACCTTGTTGAGGTTGAAATCGTTGGTGATGACAGTGGCTTTGAGGTCGGATGCCAGTTTGATGAGCTTGGCATCAACATCCAGGATATCAGGATAATCAGTTTCCTCTATGCGTATTTCGGTGTGGTCAATCTTTTGGATACGGTTGAGGATGTCAAGCCCGCGCCTGCCACGGTTGCGTTTGAGGCTGTCTGAGCTGTCGGCGATGTGTTGAAGCTCCTTTAGCACGAAGCGGGGGATGACCAGTATGCCCTCCAGAAAACCAGTAGCGATAATATCGGAGATACGCCCGTCTATAATCACTGAGGTATCCAGAAGCTTTATCTGGGAACTGCCGACTTTTTTGGCTTCACGACGGAAAAATAATACATTCAATTCGTTTTGGCGTGAAATAGCAAATGCTGCGCCCAGATAGGCAAATACTATGGTGAGGACGAGTTGGAGGTTCCAGCTAATGCGAAAGGTGCTGATGATGGCGGGCGTAACCAGGTTGGCGATGATGAGCCCGACGATTAATCCAAAGGCACCGTATGTGATGGATCGCACTGAAAAGCGCACCAGTGACCGTTCCACACCGATGACGAACAACCCCACTCCGGCGCCGACCAAACCACCCCATATGGGAGCATAAACTTCTTCGGGATATGAATAGAGAGCTATTTGTAGACCAACAAGTGCCGCGCTTACCACCAATACAACGCGAATGATGATTCCAAACATCTTCTTCTCCCCTGCGGGGACGACCCAAGTGAGCCGCTTATGTTTATAATGCTATGTATAAAATGGATTAGTATGAAACTAACTTAAATATAACATATTGGGGCTTTAAATGTATCCAGGGAAAAAAGCAATTTATCCGGAATATTAATGAATATTAAATACAAGTAACAGAAAGATGCAGTCTGCACTGTCTCTTGCGATTACAATCGGATCTAGAAGCGGAGCAAGGCGCTTGCCCACACAAAGCCGGCGCCAAAGCTAACCAGCAGCACCAAATCGCCGGGCTTTATCCTACCTTCCTGCAACGCTTCATAAAGACCGATTGGTATGGTTGCGCTGGAGATATTGCCGTATTTATGTATGTTCACAAATACCTTCTCATCGGGCAGCCCCAACCGTTTTTGCAATGCCTCTATGATGCGAATGTTTGCCTGATGCGGGATGCAAAGTGAGATTTCGGATGGGTCAATCCCGTTTCGTTCAAGTATCCCAATGGCAGCCGATTCCATTGTTCTTACTGCATTTTTAAAAACCTCATTCCCTGCCATAAATACAGTGTGCAGCTTTTTATCCACCGTTTCATGGGTAGCGGGCATGCGACTGCCACCGGCAGGCTGGATCAATAGCTGCGCCAAAGTCCCATCCGAACCCAGCAGGGTGTCTATAATGCCCTCTTCGCCATCGTGCGGTTTAAGGACGACCGCGCCCGAGCCATCTCCAAATAGAACACAGGTATTCCTATCTTCATAGTTGGTAATTTTGGACAGAATCTCGGTTCCTATCACCAAGGCGTTCTTATACCTGCCGCAATGGATGTATTGATCAGCTATAGAGAGAGCATGAAGAAAGCCGGGGCAGGCAGCCGAGACATCAAAGCAGGCAGCTTTTTTGTTGCCCAGATTTGCCTGCACCAAACATGCCGTGCTCGGAAAAGCATGGTCAGGGGAGATAGTCCCAATAACAATCAGATCTATATCACTTGCATTCATCCCGGCAGTCTGCAATGCTTCCTGCGCCGCTTTGGTGGATAGATCGGAGCTTGCCATGCTCTCATCGGCTATATGGCGGACTTTCATGCCGGTGCGTGTGATTATCCATGCATCCGAAGTCTCCACTATTTTCTCAAAATCCTCATTGGTCAAAATCTTCGGGGGGGCATACATTCCCACTCCAATTATGCGTGATCTGAGCATACCCTGTTCCTTTGTTTTTCTTTGGATTAGGACTGATTTAATCCATATTTTACTACAAATGTGTGGGATTGAAAAAGGAATTAAGCTTTTATAGAGAGCTGAGCGGCTATCTCGCGGTTGATGCCACCTTCTACCGATCGGAGTGTAACACGGAGGGCGTTGAGTATTGCTTTGGGGGAGGATTTGCCATGCCCGACAACTGAGATGCCGTTCACACCAAGCAGGGGAGCACCTCCATATTCAGCATAGTCAAACCGCTTTTTAAAATGATGCAAAGCTGGCTTCATTAAAAGACCGCCCAGACGGGTGAAAAGGTTGCGGTTAACCTGTTCACGCAGGATGGAAAAGATAACATCGGGCAGCGATTCGGCAAATTTGAGCAATACATTGCCCAGAAATCCATCACATACTGCCACATCCACATTACCGGGTAAAATGTCGCGCCCCTCTATATTTCCCACAAAGTTGATTTTCGCCTTATCCAGCAGGGTGTGCGCCTCCCGAATCACATCGTTCCCCTTCACATCTTCCTCACCGATGCTTATCAGCCCAACCCGGGGTCGCTCTTTGTTCATCACCAGCCGGTAGTAAACCTCACCCATCAACGCGAACTGGTAAAGATGCTCAGCTTTGACATTGGAGGTAGCCCCCACATCCAGCACCAGGCATGCCCCATCCCGCGTGGGGAAGAACTGGGCGATGGCTGGACGATCCACGCCCTTGAGTCTGCCCAGAATCATCAGGCTGGCGGCAACTGAGGCGCCGGTGTTCCCCATGCTCATGACCGCCTCCGCCCTGCCCTCCGCCACCAGCCGGCATGCCACCTGTATAGAGGAATCTTTCTTCTTGCGCAGCGCTGAGGCGGGTTTCTCGTTCATCTCTATCACTTCGGACGCATGGATGATAGAGATGTTCGCAAGTGGTGTCTTTACCTCCCGTAGAACCTCCCCCACTTTGCCGGCGTCGCCCACCAATAGGAACTCTGTCTCGGGAAATTCACGCGCAGCAAGTATGCCACCACGCACTACATTTTCGGGGGCATAATCACCACCCATCGCATCCAGGGCGATTTTCATTCTTTTGGTGAGTTACCTAGGCTTCACCGCGTTCGCGCCGCTCTCTTGCCTCGCGCTTGCGGCGTGATTTATCCTTCTCCACGATGACGAGTGCCGTCTTGCCGTTGTAAATCCCGCAAACCGGGCAGGCACGATGCGGCATCTTGGGCGCATTACAATTGGGGCAGAACGATGAGCCGGGCTGGCTCAACTTCCAATGCGTGCGCCGCTTGGCACCCCTGGTGTAGGAATGTCGCCTTTTTGGCAGTGCCATGTAAAACCCTCCTTAAATCATTTCTTATCTTCAAAAAGCTTTTTAAGTTCCGACCAGCGGGGATCAGTCTCTTCCGGCTGGCAATTGCATTTGCCTTTGTTCAGATCCGCCCCGCACTGCGGACAAAGCCCCGCACAATCCTCCCGACATAGCGCGGCGATAGGGATGGACATCAGCACCGCTTCCCGAATCAGAGGGCTAATGTCCAGCTCGGGACCGCCAAACTTGTGCAGGTCGCTATCCAGCGAGATCTCCAGGAACGGTTTTACGGTTTTCCTCCAGCCAAATATCCCCTCAAATTCCCCCTCGCCGGCAACATCCGCTGGACCCAAACAACGGGCACACATCACCCGGATCGTCGTACCTACCGTCCCCTGCACATAGTACTCATTGCCTTCGCGGGTAATATCAACCTCTATCTTTAGCGGTGCGTTGAACTCCGCCTCAGGTTCTGATTCCAGCCCTGCATCCGCAGGATTCTCACTCTCCGAATAGTGTGAGTATCCCTCGCTTATGTCCTTTACCAGCAATTTCATACTATAAACCTCTATTATAACCTTTCCTCAAGAATAACACAATCGCTTAGGTTGCAAATGGTAGGGGCGAGGTTAACCTCGCCCCATCTTGCCGATTTATGGTAATTTAACGAGCTACAACTACCCGCTTGGTTAATCTCCCGCTTTGCGATGAAAGCATGACGGTATAGACGCCATTGGCGATGGGTTTGCCGACTGAATCTGTGCCATCCCAGGTGAGGGTTTGCTGCCCGGCGTTACATTCCCTATCCATTAGCACTTTGACCAGCCTGCCTGAGATGTCGTAAACGAAGAGCTGGGCATGCCCCGGCTGAGACAAGCTGAAGTTAAGCACCGTGCTGTGGGTTACTGGATTAGGTGCGGGGGGATTTAGGCAAAACGGAAGCATCTTCTGGTTTTGTGAGGTTTGATCACCAACACTATTACCTAGAAAACCATCAAAGAAGTAGTTGGTGCCTCCATCTTTGTTGAAGTAGGCGTCAAAGCTATTTGTTACTACACGATAACGCCCAGCACCTATCGTGCCGGGAAACGGATTACCAATGGCATAACAATAGTGAGGTGACAATTAGATATGAGACATTGCACCAGTATCCAGATTGGTAACATCCACATAAAGCGGTGGATTTCCGCTAGCATAAGCATAACCGAAATACTCATATTGGTTCCGGTTAAGGAAGCTGACATCGCGTATTGTCCCAACATGTAGAACTGCATGAGGTTGGGCATCAACTATCAGCGGTTCGGGTGTTGAGGTGGGATAAGGTATCTTTGTGCCGAATGGAACACCATTAACCCATCCAGCAGGATTTGAAGGGTATGCTGTCCAAGGTTCTTGATTATTGACCCGGATTCTAATATCCCAGTTGGAAATCGGCTCTTCCCAATAGCCAGCATTATCAATGAATCGACGGTAACTATAGCAGACATGGTCCATCAATCCATCTTCAGAATCTCCATCCTCAATACTACGCACAAACACACCATAATCAAGGTTTGGATCATCTTCTTTTTGAATGATCCACTGATTATAAAACCAGGTTGATTTTGGAGTATTCTCTATGCTGTTGCTCCTTACCGAATCCAAAGCCCAGCCATACATGGTTTCAAAGTCCGGTGGCGTATATTCAGCCGGATCTGGCGGTTGCGCATCACCATATTGAAGGAGTTTTAAGTTGAAATCCCTGAAAAAAGTGGAATTACCGAATATGATATCCGCCATATAGACCTTCTGCCAAAACATACTGCAGGCATTTGTCCTTTCCGTTTGAATATCAGCATTACCAGATGTGGGGCGGACATCCACTCTGCCGGCAAAGTTGTGGCAACCTGTGGCAATGTTCCTTGTATTGACGGCTGAATATGTCACTGCAGAAAGCTGGGCATTAAATCTGTCTCTTCCAGGCCCTCCATGCCAAGTCATCCAGCAATCAGATTCCCATTCATAGAGTTGGTCCTGAATCATAGTGGCAGCGCAGGCTGCCATGCCGGCTTGGAAATGACCCCAATCAATGAAATATCTATCGCGGAAGGATGCGAATAGAAGCCGGTTAAGCCGCCAGCAACCTTGCTCCTTGAAGTATGTGGAATCTCTTCTGGTTGGTCCCCAATAGAGATAGACGGTGTTGGTAATGATGTCATATCTGTTGTCATCTTCATTATCTGTTCTGCTGATATAGACATCCATCATGAAAAACGGTTCTCCCCATAATTGCACCGCCAAACCGCCAAAACCCGGGTTTCCGGTTCCTTGATTGCCAAAAACATGTTCAGAAACAACATCCCATTCCTCGTCAAGCCATCCGCTGCCTCGGTAATATCTTATAGAACCTTTGCTTTTTTCCAGATTTGGAGTTCGTTTGGGTAGGATGGGTCTTCCGTGATCTGTGAGAACGATGATCCAACACTCAGTGGAAAGTGCGTTACCATCGCCGGTAAATTGTTTGATCTCATTGTAAATCGCTTGTTGGATTCTTTCTTTTGCTTCAGGATTTCCATTAAGTGCTTGCTCTTTGGTTACATCGGCTGGCAGCGGAACATAAAGCACTGTAGCAGTCGCTATAATCGTAGCCGAAAGAAGAATGATGAAGGTTTTCATGGCTTTTCTCCTTTGTTTATCAGGGATTTAGATAATTCAATTTAGCAACGAAACATGTGGGATAATATTCCTTTCTAGTGCTTAAAGTAGCCCATACCTCACCATCCTCCTTTACAAAGATTCCTCCGTCATAAGAAACATCGCCGATAGTTCTTTCGTAATGCCAATTATCGCCATTCCAATGGGCAATGAAATGGCAATCTGGTCCTACTCCCAAGGTGTAGATATCCCCGAAGGAATTACTAGCCATATCATTGAATGCTATTCCTTCTGTCTCTTCTCGGGGATACAAATGATTGCCTACGATTTCATAAATTCCATAATAATCACCAATTCCGCCATATGATGTTACAAATCCTCTCCCATTTGCATCAAATGCAATTGCATAAACGGGGGAATTGCTGCTGTAATAAATGGGAT
>Ga0315280_10001322_pt1 | contig 42809 bp, 47 predicted proteins | sample YL17G06_40_MG_FD_203697 | JGI IMG/M metagenome (GOLD analysis project Ga0315280, IMG submission 203697) | Sediment microbial communities from Yellowstone Lake, YNP, Wyoming, USA - YL17G06_40 | ecosystem: Environmental > Aquatic > Freshwater > Lake > Sediment | place: USA: Wyoming | collected...
GTTGATTATTGCCAGGTTTATGCTGATAAAACCGGTAAATTCCAGAAGCGGGCTAATCCCGGCTTTAGCCGCCTCACCGGTGAGTTGGGCGATGCCTACTGGACCGGTCACCTGGGGAGGGGCAGCCCTGATAATCCACCTCAATACCTCGTTCTTGAATAGGACGAAGGCTTCTACGCATTCGCTGGCTCCCATTGGTATTGCCCGCCAGAAGGGCTCGTGCTGGCTAACAATAGTTCTATTGGCTTGGGCGAACTCAACATCGCGCTCAATGCCAATCGCCCCTTCGTTCTTGGGCGGCTTCCACCTTGGTATTACTTGAACCTCTTCTGTGGTTGAATCACTATGTTTGACCAGTATGGTAATTTCCTTACCCAGGTTGAGCTGGACATAACGTGAGAATTCGCTAAAGTTGTTAGTTAGTTGCCCATTTACACCGAGGAGTGTATCGCCAACTTCAATGCCGGCTATGGCGGCTGGCGAACCCGGCTTTACTACTGTTACTAACGTCGGTTCAATTACCACGTTATGGGGAATCATAAAGGCGATGGAAAACAAAACTATAGGCAATAAGGCATTCATTATTGAGCCGGCGCTGAGAACGATTAATCTGGTGCCAATGCTCTTACTGGCAAAGCTCCTCGGAATTTTTGGGTCTTCCTCACCAGCCATTTTAGTGAAGCCGCCCAGGGGTATAGCGTTCAGTGAATATAGCGTTTCCCCCCTTCTTACCCCGAATAAGCGGGGGGGAAAGCCCAGTCCGAACTCATCTACTTTTATGTCTAAGGCTTTGGCCGAAGCAAAGTGCCCCGCTTCATGGGTGAGGATAAGTAATGCCAGAATGCCGAGGAAGACGAGTATCGTAATTATTATGCTCATAAATTATCCCTGCTGGCTAATTGCCTAACCATCTCCCTGCCCCAGCTATCCGCCGCCAGAATCTCCTCCAGTGTGGGGTGGGAAGTAGCTTTATGCCCCTCCAGTGCCTGCTCAACAAGCCTGGCGATATCAGTAAATTTGATGCCCCCAGATAAGAAAAGCTCAACCGCTACCTCATCGGCGCCACAAAGGACTGCCGGATAGGTCCCTCCCCTCCTCCCTGCTTCAGTGGCTAGCTTAAGGCAGGGGAAGCTATCATAGTCAGGCGGTGCAAAAGTTAATTCTTTAATACTCTCCCAGTCAAGTTTGGGGAGTTGGGGATTGGGCAGGCGCTCAGGATAAGATAGGGCATATTGAATGGGCAGGCGCATGTCGGGGCAGCCGAGCTGGGCTTTAACTGAGCCGTCGCCAAACTCAACCATGGAGTGGATAATGCTCTGGGGGTGGATTAAGACATTGATATGCTCAAAGGGGAAGCCAAAAAGCCAGTGGGCTTCAATTACCTCAAGCCCCTTGTTCATCAGGGTCGCCGAGTCAATGGTGACTTTTTTACCCATCCGCCACGACGGGTGTTTTAGCGCTTGCTCTACCGTAACCTTATTTAGCTTAGCTTGGGAATAGTGATAGAACGGTCCACCAGAGGCGGTAAGGATAATCTTGTTTGGCTTCCCGGTCTCACCCTCAAGGCATTGCCATATTGCGCTGTGCTCGCTGTCAACGGGCAGAATCTTTGCCCGGTTTTGTTTTGCCTCGGTGGTGATAATCTCCCCCGCCATAACTAAGGATTCCTTGTTAGCGAGGGCGAGCCTCTTACCGGCTTTTACTGCCGCCAGTGTCGGGTGAAGCCCCCACTTCCCCGAGGTCGCCATAACCACAATATCTACCTCAGGATGGCTTGCCATTTCTTCCAGCGACAGGAACGTATAATCAGTATCAGCGGGAAGAGCTTTTCTATCCTGGAAATAAACAAACCTCGGTTGGAACTGGCTAATTTGTCTGGTGAGCAAATCAAGGTTCTTGCCCGCCGCCAGCCCGATGATGCCGAAATGTTTGGGGTGGGCGCTAATTACCTCTAGGGTTTGACGACCAATAGAGCCGGTTGAGCCGAGGACAGCTACCTGCTTTACATTGCCCATATAACATAATAGTATACCACTACGCCAGCAAAGACAACGCTGTCTATCCTGTCCAGAAAACCCCCGTGTCCTGGGAGCAGCCTGCCCGAGTCTTTTACCCCCATATTGCGTTTGAGCAGGGATTCTACCAGGTCGCCAAGTTGTCCGAAGATGCTAACCAGTAAGCCGAGGATTATTGCCTGCCAGTAACTGAAGGGTATAAGCATAGTAAAGAGCAGACTAATGATAATAGCGCCCAGAACACCGGCGATAGTTCCCTCCCAGGTCTTGCCCGGGCTAATATTCGGGGCGAGTTTGTGTCTGCCCAGAGCCCTGCCGACAAAGAAGGCGGTAGTGTCAGAGCCAAAGTTGGTAGCCAGGGCAAGGAATACCCAGTTCCTGCCATAATCTACCCTTAATGCCACAAGGTAACTCAGTAGCCAGCCGATGTATAAGATTCCAGCTAAAGTCCACGCCCAGCCGATAAAAGCCCCCCCCTTTTTGGGACGCCCAAGAAGCCAGAGCAGGGGTAGCATTATGGCTGAGGTCAGAAGTAGTGGCAGGGCAAAGTCACACTTAAAGTGTGGGCTTAGGATAAATAGTAGCGTCCAGATTAGCCCGAAGTAAGTGAGTGGTTGTAGCTTTGCCCCGGCGGCCAGTTTATAGAATTCAAAGACCGCCAGTAGCCCCCAGATTGCTATCAGCAGGGTGAAGCAGGGGAAAGGATATTCTGGTCTTGAAAACCAGACAGTGGCGATTAGAAGAGGAATGCCCCACAGCCCAGTTATAACCCTTTTCTTTAGCATATAGTTAATTATAGTCTACCGAAGCGCCTTTGCCGCTGGCTGTAGGATAGCAGTGCTTTCTCAACCTCTTGGTTGTTGAAGTCAGGCCATAAAACATTGGTAAAGTAGTATTCGCTATAGGCCGTCTGCCAGATTAAAAAGTTGCTGAGACGAAGTTCATCACCGGTGCGAATTAATAGGTCAACCTCAGGTAAATCGGCGGTATAAAGATAGCTACTGAATAATTTTTCATCCAATTTTTCCGGCGGGATGCCATCGGCAATGATGTGGTGAATGGCATCTAGAATCTCAGCGCGACCTCCATAATTGAAGGCGAGGTTAAGAGTCATCCCGGTATTATTTTTAGTTAGTTCTACCGCTCTATTTATTGCTTGCTGTAGACTTTGTGGCAGCTCTTGAAGACGACCAAGGTGGCGCAGTCTAACCCCTCTCTTATGGAATCCGGTAAGGTCTTTCTCTATTCTCTCCGCGGAGAGACGGAATAAACCCTTGACCTCATCTTCAGGGCGATTCCAGTTTTCGGTGGAGAAGGTGTAAACGGTTACATATTTTATCTGGTAGTCGTTAAGGTATTCCAGCACCGTGCTTAGGTTTTCGGCTCCTACCTTGTGGCCTGCAAGTCGGGGTAGTCCACGCTGTTCTGCCCATCTGCCATTGCCATCGGGCACAATGGCTATATGGTTAGGGAGAACAGTAATTCTTTCGGCTCTAGTTATACTAGACCTCCATCAGTTCGGCTTCTTTATCTCGGGCTATCTGCTCGATATCGGCGATGAACTTATCAGTGAGCCTCTGTAGCTGGTCTAGGGCACGCTTATGCTCATCCTGGGAGATTTCCTTGTTTTTCTCCAGCCCCTTCAGTTCAGTCATGCCGTCACGCCTCAGGTTGCGTATCATTATCTTTCTTTCCTCAACCCTCTTTCGCACCACCTTGGTTAGCTCCTGTCGCCGCTCTACACTGAGTGGTGGCAGGGCTAGCCGGATTACATTGCCAGCAATAGTGGGGTTCAGCCCCAGGTCGGACTTGAGGATAGCCTTCTCTATGCTGGGTATGCTGGCTCGGTCCCACGGCTGGATGACAAGGAGCCTTGCCTCGGGTGCAGAGATGCCGGCAATTTGATTGAGCGGGAGGAGAGCGCCGACGTATTCTACCTTGAGGTGTTCTACCAGGGCGGGGGTAGCGTGCCCGGTGCGGATGGTAGCCAAATCCTGCCTCAAACCCTCAACTGAGGCTCGCATCTTTTCCTCAGCGTTGCGTAAACTGGAGCTAACCATGTTACTCCTTAGGTGTCTACCAAGGTGCCGATAGCTTCACCCATTACCACCCGTTCTAGGCTACGGGGTGCTTGGAGGTCGAAGACAACTATCGGCAGCTTGTTTTCTAGGCACAGGGAGAGGGCAGTGGCATCCATTACCTCCAGACGGAGGTTTAGTGCCTCAAGGTGGGTGAGTTGGTCAAACTTCTTGGCTTTGGGGTCGGTGAGGGGGTCAGCAGTGTAGATGCCATCAACGTTATTCTTGGTCATAAGCAAGACCTCGGCCTCAATCTCTATGGCGCGCAGTGCTGATGCGGTATCAGTGGTCATATACGGGTTGCCGGTGCCGGCGGCGAAGATAACCACCCTCCCCTTCTCCAGGTGACGAATAGCCCGGCGTCGGATAAAGGGTTCAGCCACCTGCTGAATCTCTATGGCTGACTGAGTTCTGGTCGTTACCCCTTCTCTCTCCAGGGCATCTTGGAGAGCAACGGCATTTATTACTGTCGCTAGCATGCCGGCGTAGTCAGCGGTGACCCTGTCCATCCCCTGCTCCTCAGCCTCAGCCCCACGCCAGATGTTGCCACCACCAACCACAATTGCCACACCAACACCCATCTCTACAACCTGCTTAATCTGCCTGGCTATCTTGGTCAGGGTAGCTGAGTCAATGCCAAAAGTAGCTCCACCAGCGAAGGCTTCACCACTGAGTTTAAGCAGGACACGCTTATATTTGGTAGTACTCATTTTCCTGATTCTTCGCCTAGTTCAAACCGGGCAAATCGGCTTACCTTGATATTCTCGCCAACCTTGACGATAGTTTCAACAATAATTTCCTTGACCGTTTTCTCCGGGTCCTTTATGTCGGATTGAAGGAGCAGGCAAGCCGTTTCGGGTTCGATTTCGCTACCCGGCGGGACCTCTTCTTCTGAGATGTATTTGGGGTTCATGGCGGCTACCTGCATTGCCAGGTGATGAGCCAGCTCCTTGAACTCATCGGTGCGGGCGACAAAGTCAGTTTCACAGTTTACCTCAATCATGGCGCCAATGCGCCCCCCAGCATGGACATAGGCTTCAATTAGCCCCTGGGTGGCAGAGCGCTTTGATTTTTTCTCGGCGAGAAAAAGGCTTTGTTGTTTTAGAATCTGGAGCGCCTTTTCTATATCTCCTTGTGCCTCAATAAGGGCATTGCGGCACTGTATAACGCCGGCTCCGGACTGCTCTCTCAGTTCTTTTACTATGTCAATCTGGATTTTCAACCTTCTTCTCCTTCTTTATCTTCCTCGGGGTTGAAGGTGAAAGTCTCAGTGATTTCTAGGCTCTCCGCCTTCTCCTCGCCGACCTCGGCTGGAGTTGCTACCACGCCGCCTTTACCTTCAATAATCGCATCGGCAATCTTACTACACACGAGCTTGATGGCTTTGATGGCATCGTCGTTGGCGGGGATAGGGTGGTCTATCTCGTTGGGGTTACAATTGGTATCAACTATTGCCACTACCGGTATCCCCATGCGCCTGGCTTCAGCCAGAGCAATCTTTTCCTTGGTTGGGTCAACAATGAATAGCGCATTTGGTAAACTTGTCATCTCCTTAAAACCGCCCATCTGCCGATTGAGGCGCGAAATCTCCTCCCCCAGCTTTTGGGCTTCCTTTTTCGGCAGACGCTCAAAGTCCCCCCTGGATTTTTGGTCTTCCAAGCGGACTAGCTGGTCTATTCGGGCTTGGATGGTGGCAAAGTTGGTCAGCACCCCTCCCAGCCAGCGTTGATTAACATAATACATACCGCAGCGTTTTGCCTCTTCTTCTATAGCTTCCTGAGCCTGCTTTTTGGTGCCAACAAAGAGGATGTTGCCACCCTCTGAGGCTACTTGCTTGGCAAACTCGCATGCCTTGGCTAGCATGGTAGCAGTTTGTTCCAGGTCAATGATATGAATGCCCTCACGCTTGGTGAAAACATATTTCTTCATCGCCGGGTGCCAGCGGCTGGTCTGGTGGCCGAAGTGAGCCCCGGCTTCTAATAATTCCTTAATGGTGACTGTATCCGGCAAGATTAAACCCCTTTCTATTATTCGTCGTTAGCTTAACAGTATAGCACACTGGGCGACGGGCAACAATATACAGCATTAACCCCAGTTACTCAATATATTGCTCTTCGTTTAATGGCAAAAGCAAAGATAGCCGCCAGAAATTCAAGCATGCCTTGAATAAGGAAAAACAAGAAGTAGCTGTGAGTTAGCACAAAGGTGATGCCACCGGCGTAGGCGCCTATCGCCATGCCAATAATGTGGCATGATAACAGCAGCCCGATTATTGTCCCCATCCGCAGGTAGCCAAATAGATCAGCGACCAGCCCGGAAGTGAGTGGCGCTGTGGTAAACCAGCCAAAGCCAAATAGAGCCATCGCTATATAAAGTATCCACAGTGAACCGCCGCCGAGGAGAAGGAAAATGACGATGGTTACAAAAGATATACTACGAATGAAATGAGTCAATGCCAGTACCTTGCTTCTGGTGATTCGGTCGGATATGTGGCCGGTAAGCAGCACGCCAACAAGATTTACGCCTCCCATGATGCTTAAGAGGCTGGCACCAATCATTTCCGAGTAGCCGACATCAGTCGCAAAGATGACGATATGGGTCATCATAAAGCCGCAGCCAATGCCGCAGATGAGTTGGGTCGCTGATAGTAGCCAGAAAGAGCCTATCCTAGTAGCTTCAGATAGACTGCTACCTGTATCTATACCGGACTTCGTCTTCTGAGCATCAATCCCTAGCCTGGGTGATGGGTCAACCGATGTAGCTCTGCTGGGAGGTTCACCATCAGGAGCATACCCTTTATCCTCAGGGTTATCCCGTATTAAGAGGGTCAGGGGCAACAGTATTACGAAGGTAACTCCAGCCCAGAATAGCATGGTCATCCGCCAGCCCAAGTTGAGGATGAGATACTGGGAGAGCGGTGAGAGGACTAACATCCCTATGGGCACACCAGTGGCGGCGATACCTTGTGCTTGGCCTCTTTTCTTAAAGAACCAGCGGTTTATCAGCACCTGTATGCTATGTAAGCCTCTTATCTGGTAAAGGAACGCGCCGGTATAGAGGTGCCAGAGGGTGGTAGCCAGACCATTGACGACACTGCTAAGGGTCTGGGTGGCTACACAAACAAAAAGCATAACCCTTGGGCCGAACCGGTCTATCAGCCGTCCCAGAAACGGCGACGCTGCCGCGGAGGCTATCAGGGCACCAGTCTGAACTAGGGAAAGGGTAGCTCTATCCCACCCAAATTCCTCCAGCATAGGCTTGAAGAATATGCCCACCGCTACCGAATTCATGAGGAAAAGCATAATCCAGGAGGCAGCCACTACGTACCAGCCGTAGAAGAATCTCGGCTTTTCGGTGTTAGACGTTTTTGAGTGACTGTTCAATGAATTTTTCTTTCCTCTTCGGTGATAACAGGCTGGCTTGACGCTAATTGTAGCACTTACTAACCAAAGGAAAAAGCATCGCTAGCCACCGATGCTTAGCTATTGCTTTGGTTGTAAAATTACAGAGGAGGTGAGGTTAATAAACAATACTAAGCGTGTGGTATAATTTAATTGTGGTTATAAAAACAGTCGCCACCAATCGCAAGGCATATCACAATTATCATATAGGCGAGAGCATAGAAGCCGGCATTGCCCTTACCGGTACCGAGATAAAGTCAATCCGGGCGGGGAGGGTGAGCCTGGGTGATGCCTATGTTAGACCTGAGAATAGGGAGTTATGGCTGGTTGGTGCCCATATCGCCCGCTATGACGCTGGTAGTCATACAAGCCACCAGCCGACCCGAACTCGCAAGCTTCTACTTCACCGTAAGCAGATTAACGACCTTACTAGCCGGGTAATAGAGAAGGGCTTTACTTTAGTCCCCCTTAAGTTATATATTAAAGATAGCCGGGCTAAGGTTGAGGTGGCGCTAGGTAAGGGCAAGAAGCTTTACGATAAGCGAGAGGCAATAGCTCGCCATGAGGTAGAGAGGGAGATGGAGCGAGCCATAAAAAGCCGCCGGTTGAGAAGGAGGTAGTTTACCCTTTAAAATAGATGGGGACGCGTGGGTTCGACAGGGGAGGTAGGCTACAGGATTGCAAGCTGAGGTGCCACTAACCTCATAAAACAGGTGGCAAAAAATAACTGGCGAACCTGAATTCGCTTACGCAGCCTAATTAAATAGGCGGCGCGCCCAACCTAACCTGTCCTCAATGGGTGGGATTGGGTGCCGAAGAATTGAGGTGCCACCGTCCCGATGACGATAAGGGTGGTGAAAGAATTATCGTCTGGCCTGGCTAAACTCGGTCAGCAAGAGGCTAGCCGGGTGAGATTAAAGAGCTGACTAAGCTTGTAGGATATTCTGGGCAGCTTCCTTTGGACGGGGAGTTCAACTCTCCCCCGTCTCCACCAGAAATTAATGGCGCCAGCCTTAAAGCTGGCGCTTTCTTTTTTTAATGAAACTTAAACGCCAATTTTATGGGTAATTAATTCCTAAAAGCCTAAGATTAAGGCAACTGAAGATAGCTACAGAGATAACTATGATTAAAAGTGTTATCCGATGTCCAAATAATATGGTGGTGGTATTTGACGAGGATGACGAACAAGTCCCTGAGTATCAGGGACAATACGAATCAGTAAGGGGGCGCATCCTGAGGGATGCCCCGCCCGATACGTTATTTGGTCACTGGTTTGATTATGAGATTGATGTGAGAACAGTTCCGCGAGAGGGGTGGTAGGCAAAATGAAGACCAATGTTTTAGTCGTTGACGACCTTAGGAGCATTCGGCTGAGCTTGGGCGGGATATTGGAGGATGAGGGTTATGATGTAGTCATGGCTGAGAATGGCTATCAAGCTATTGAGGCGGCAAAGCAGACCCCCTTTGACCTCATCTTTATGGATATAAAGATGCCTGGGATAAACGGGGTGCAGACCTTTCGGGAGATAAAGAAGGTAAGTCCTGAGGCGGTGGTGATAATGATGACCGCCTATTCGGTAGAGGACTTGGTAGGAGAAGCCCTGGAAGAAGGTGCCTACGCGGTGGTTTACAAGCCATTTGATATTGATAAGATAGTGAGCATCATTGAGTCTGCCCTTCGCTGTCCACAACCGCTCCCACAACGGTAGAAAATTTGCCCTTTTTGCGCTATTCTCTTCCCCCCTCATATAGTACTTGTTGCCTATTGGCATTTTTTCGTCATTTATGGTACAATTGGCAAAGAGACGGTACGGAAAAGGGAAGAAGGGATGGCTAGAGGGAATATGGGAAGCAGCTCTTCCACCTTAGTGGAGCCTAAGGTAAAAGAATTAAAGCAGTTGGTAAGGAGGATTCAGGCCTTGATGGATGAGGCTCCCATTGGCATATGTAATGTAGACCTCAAAGGCAAAATCACCTATGCCAACAAGAGATTTGAGGAGGTCTCAGGTTATTCACGGGAGGAAGTGGTCGGCAAGAACGGGTTTAAGCTTGGTATGTTCTCCAATGAAACGTTAAAACTACTAGCAAAACGGATGAAAGACAGGCTGACGGGAAGGTCTTCTCGTCTCCTGGAGGTGCAGTTCCAATGCAAAGATGGACATTGGATATGGGTATCGATAGAAGGGAAGCTTATCCGGGAGCAAGGTATACCCGTTGGCTTCCAGATTATTTCTAGAGATGTCACCGAGCTCAAGCAGGCGGAGGAGGCACTAAGGGAGAATCGGGAACAGTTACGAAAAATGTTTGAGTCGGTTACCGATGGGATATCAGTTATTGATTTGAATGGCGTCATCACCGAGACAAACCGAAGAACAGTGGAGATGCATGGATTTGCTTCCAAGGCTGAGCTGTTGGGAAAAAGCGCCTTTACCTTGGTTGCCCCCCGCGACCATGATAGGATAGTAAAAAACATGCGTCAGGCTCTAAAACAGGGGACAGTTAGAGGCGTGGAATATACCCTTCTTAAGGCTGATGGCACTGAGTTTCCCGGTGAGTTAAGTACCAGTGTGCTAAAGGATGCTTCTGGCAATCCGGTTGGCCACATCACCATTGCCAGGGACATCACTGAGCGCAAACGGATGGAGGAGGAGCTAAAGGAAGCTCAGGAGAGGCTAATACGCTCGGAGAAGCTGGCAGCGATAGGGCAACTGGCTAGCGGGGTTGGTCATGAGCTAAGGAACCCGCTGGGGGCAATTAAGAATGCTGTTCTCTATGTGCGGAGAAGAATAACTAAGAGCGAGCTACTGACATATACTGAGCCTAAGGTGTTGGAATTCCTTGACATCATAGATGAGGAAGTTGATAGTGCCAATAAGGTGATAACTGACCTTTTGAGCTTCTCTCGGGTGTCCAAACCGGCTGTCTCACTGGTTAATGTCAGTAGCATAATTAAGGATGCCCTCAACCATGTTGCCTCCTCTGAGAATGTTAAATTGACCATAGATGTAGACCCCACCCTGCCCATGGTAATGGTGGACGGCGTCCAGATTCGGCAGGTATTTATCAATATCATCCTTAACGCACTAGAAGCTATGCCTGAGGGTGGGCGCCTTGAGATTAGGGCTAGAAGTAAAGGGGAGTTTGTAACGGTGGAGTTTGCCGATACCGGCTGTGGCATTCCTGAGTCAGTAACGGCCAAAATTTTTGACCCGTTATTTACCACCAAGCCAAAGGGTGTTGGGTTGGGGCTGGCGATGAGCAAGAGCATCATAGAAAGGCACGGTGGGGATATCGGGGTAAGAAGTAAGGAAGGCAAAGGGACCACCTTCACCCTCTTATTGCCGATGCGGGTGGTCTAAATGAGTTTGTATAGGTAAGGGAGGGGCAAAATGAAGACCAATGTTTTGGTCGTTGACGACCTTAGGAGCATTCGGCTGAGCTTGGGCGGGATATTGGAGGATGAGGGTTATGATGTAGTCATGGCTGAGAATGGCTATCAAGCTATTGAGATGGCAAAGCAGACCCCCTTTGACCTCGTCTTCATGGATATAAAGATGCCGGGGATAAACGGGGTGCAGACCTTTCGGGAGATAAAGAAGGTAAATCCTGAAGCGGTAGTGATAATGATGACCGCCTATTCGGTAGAGGACTTGGTAAGAGAAGCCCTGGAAGAAGGCGCCTACGCTGTGGTTTACAAGCCATTTGATATTGATAAGATAGTGAGCATCATTGAGTCTGCCCTTCAAAAGACCCTGATTTTGGTTGTGGATGATAGCTTTACCGACCGTGAAGCCCTTAAGACTATTCTGGAGGAGAAGGGGTATGGTGTGGTTACTGCCAGCAGCGGGGCTGAGGCACTGGCAAGGGTTAAAGAAAAACGCTTTGACATCATATTTCTGGATGTCAGGCTACCCGATATAAATGGGGTGGAGTTCTTTGAGCAGGTGAAGGCAATAGACCCCGAGGTGGCGGTTGTTGTGATGACCGGTTATTCCGAGGCGGAGTTGATGCAGAAAATAATAGCCCAAGGTGCTTACACCTGCATTTATAAACCATTTAATGTAGATAAGGTAGTAACGTTGGTTGGTGAGCTTTCCTGGTGGAAAAAGTGGGGAAAAAAGAAGTAAATATACCCAGACAGACAAACATCCTGCTGATAGATGAGGATGTGGCATGGCGAAAGACCCTATCAGTCGGATTGCAAGATATGGGTCACCGCGTGACCACGGCTACCACCGGGCAAGAGGCAGTAGCACTATTCAAACAGCAGCCGTTCAATATTGTCCTTGTCGGCATTAAACTGCCTGATGTCAGCGGTCGGGAAATACTGGAAATGACGAAGGAACTTAATCCAGAGGTGGCAGTAGTTATGATAACCGACCATGCCAACCTTAAAGCGGCGGTAAATGCTGTTGATGAAGGCGCCTATGCCTACGTCCTCAAGCCTGAGGCACTCTATGAGCTGAAGACCCTGATTAATAATGCCCTGAGAGAACAGGAGTTATTAATCAGGAACCGCAAGTTGGTGGATAGCCTGCAACGTTCCAACAGTAGCCTGGAGGAGGCTAACCAGGCGCTGGAGCAGGCAAGCCATGCCAAATCAGATTTTTTGGCGAAAATGAGCCACGAATTACGCACCCCGCTCAACGTCATTATCGGCTTTGCTGAACTCATGGTGGACCAGGTTCCTGGCGAGGTCAACGAGGAGCAGAGGCAGTGCCTTGACGATATCTTGACCAGTGGTCGGCACCTGCTGGGGTTAATTAACGAGGTCCTTGACATTTCCAAGGTGGAAGCGGGCAAGGTGGAACTCAAACTGAAAGATATTGTCCTCTCCGAGGTGGTAGAATCGGTAACAAGCGCCATGACGGCGGTACTATCTCAAAGAAGGCAAAGCCTTGATGTTAAATTAGGCGAGGAGTTTTTCTCGGTTCAAGCCGATGAAGCCAGATTGAGGCAGGTGTTTTTTAATCTGCTGAGCAATGCGTCTAAGTTTACCCCAGACGGGGGCGAGATAAAGATTGAGGCTAGGAGGAAGGGCAATTTCTGTCAGGTCAGTGTCAGCGATAACGGCATTGGTATCAAAGTGGAAGATTTGAGACAGATATTTGAGCCCTTCTATCAGGCGGATAATTCAATAGATAGGGAAGATGGCGAGAGAAGGGGGACCGGCCTTGGGCTATCGCTCGTCAAGGAGATTGTTGAGATGCATGGCGGGCGAATTTGGGTGGAGAGCGAATATGGGAAGGGTTCGAACTTTATCTTTACCCTACCGCTGGTAGTAGCGAATAAGACATTATCCTAGGGGACAGGCGCTGAAGAAGATACTCATTGTCGAAGATAACCCCGCAAGTATGCGGCTAATTGGGATGGTCTTGAGAAACAAGGGCTACACCCTGCTTGAGGCAACCGATGGTGAGGAGGCACTGGCGGTAGCTATGGAGGGGCAACCAGACCTCATCATAATGGACATTCAGCTTCCCAAAATGGATGGGCTTGAGGTGACCAGGAGGCTGAGGCAGATGCCGGAGTTTAAGCAGACCCCTATTATTGCCCTTACCGCCTCTGCCATGGAGGGGGATAGAGATAAAATCCTTGCCGCGGGGTGTGATAAATACATATCAAAGCCGGTAAATACCCGCCAGTTGCCTGAGGTAGTGGCGGAAATGTTGCGACGTGGAGACAGCGGTGGGAAAGAAAATCCTGGTAATTGATGATGACCCTGCCTTTGGTAGACTGGTTGAGCTGACTCTTACCCAGAAGGGGTATGAGGTGCTCAACGCTAGTAGTGGGGGGGAGGGGTTACGGCTTTTATTCGCCCACAGACCGGATATGGTGCTCCTTGATGTGGTGATGCCGGGGATGGATGGCTGGCAGACCTGTAGCCGTATCCGTGATATCTCTGACATTCCCATTATTATGCTCACTGCCCATGAGAAGACCGAGAATGATATCGTGCGCGGCTTGACTATGGGGCTGATGACTATTTGATAAAGCCGGTGGGGAATAAAGAGCTGGTGGCAAGGGTGCGGGCGGTAATGCGCCGCACTGAATTGCCTTCTTCCCAGGAGGGGGGTGGCATTACCTATAGCGATGGCTTCCTGAGTGTGGATATTGCCGGGCGGAAGGTTATGGTAAACGGAGAGCAGGTGAGGCTAACCCCGGTAGAGTTTCGCCTGCTTGCCCTGCTGATGCAGAATGCCGGACATATTCTTACTCACCGACAGCTGTTAGAAAAGGTGTGGGGCTGGGAATACATTGACGACGTGGATTATATCCGCATCTATATCTGGCATCTGCGTCACAAGATAGAGCCGGAGCCGTCTCAACCAAAGTATATCATTACTGAGCCCAGCGTTGGCTACTACTTCCGCAAAGCCAACTGACCCACTTCGCTGGAAACTCAAAATGCGTCTTTTTCCCACCCACCCGTCCATTAGGCTTTGCCCCAAATCCTAAATTCTAAGCACTAAATCCTAAACGTTTTGGTCATTTGAGCATTTGAATTTGTTTAGAAATTAGTATTTATGATTTCGCCTGGGAGGGGGATTAAGGGGGTGAGGTTGCCTTTGAACCAACAGCAATAGTAGAATATATCACGCATATGTTCAGGGTTGAGGTCTCAGTCAAGTCCGCCCTTCCCGACCCACGTGGGGAGGCGCTAAAAGCCGATATTCGTGACCTTGGCATCGCTACTGTTAGCCGGGTGAGGGTCAGCAATATATATATGCTGGAGGGGGGGCTGAGCCAGGAAGAACTAAACACAATCTGTCGGGAGCTGCTGGCTGACCCCATAGTTGAGGAGTATTCAGTTGGAGACGCCCCTCTTTTTGCCGTAACCAGTGCTCATGCCGTTGAGGTGGCTTATAATCCCGGGGTCATGGACCCGGTGGAGGAGTCGGTTAAGAAGGCCGTCCGCGACCTCGGCATAACCAAGGTTGAGTCGGTAAAGACCGCTAAAAGATATTACCTATCGGGCAAGCTTTCACCAGGCGATGTTGAACTTATCTCCAGTAAGCTGCTGGTTAACAGCGTGATTCAGCATGTGGTCACAAAACAGGAAAAGGTATCGCTACCATCAGCTGAATACCGCTTCTCGCTGCGAGAGGTCGAGCTGTTAACTATGGATGAGGCTGGCTTATCCAGGGTGGGGCAGGAACTCTGGTTGACTGTGGATGAGTTGAAGCATATTCGGGGCTACTTCTCTAATTTAGGTCGCAACCCCACCGATGTTGAGCTTGAGACCCTGGCGCAAACCTGGTCGGAGCACTGCAAGCATAAGACGTTCAAGGCAAGGATAAGATTTAATGGGCAGGTTATTGACAACCTGCTCAAGAGCACCATCATGAAGGTTACCGCCGAGCTGAACCAGCCGTGGTGCCTTTCCACATTTAAGGACAACTCAGGGGTGATAGACTTTGACGGTCGTTACGGCTTATGTTTTAAGGTTGAGACCCATAACCACCCTTCAGCCATTGAGCCCTATGGCGGGGCATCAACCGGGCTGGGTGGGGTAATCCGCGACCCATTGGGTACGGGCTTGGGGGCAAAACCAATCGCCAATACTGATGTATTTTGCTTCGCCCCGCCCGACTTTCCCAATGACAGGCTCCCCGCCGGCGTTCTCCATCCCCGGCGTATCCTTAAAGGAGTGCGGGCGGGGGTGGCTGACTACGGTAATCGCATGGGAATCCCGACCCTCAATGGCGCCATCCTCTTTGATGAGCGATATTTAGCCAATCCGGTGGTGATGTGTGGCACCATAGGTCTTTTGCCCAAAGAAGCGGCTCAGATGGGAAAACAAAAGCCCGGTGATTTGATTGTCCTGGTGGGGGGGAGGACGGGGAGAGACGGTATTCATGGTGTTACCTTCGCCTCGGCTCTGCTGAGTGGAGAATCCGAGGCGGTCTCTGCCAGCTCAGTTCAGATTGGCAACCCGATAACGGAGAAAAAGCTTGTTGATGTCCTGCTCCGGGCTCGGGAACAAGGACTATATCGGCGAATCACGGATTGTGGTGGGGGTGGACTGTCGTCAGCCGTCGGGGAGATGGCAGCCGAGACCGGGGCTTGGGTAGAGCTGGAAAAGGTCAGGCTAAAATATTCTGGTCTTTCTTATACTGAGATATGGCTTTCTGAGGCGCAGGAGAGGATGGTTCTGGCGGTGCCCCCGGAGTCGGCTGAGGAGCTTATCTCCCTCTTTGCTAGCGAGGATGTTGAGGCTACCGTCATCGGTGAGTTCACCAGTGACCGCCGTCTTAAGCTTTTCTATCAGGGTAATCTGGTGGGCGACCTTGATATGGAGTTTTTGCATAATGGCCTGCCTCAACTGGAAAGGAAAGCAGTTTGGACACCGCCTCAATATCCGGAACCGCAGTTTGTCCCGCCGCCTGACCTTGGCGATGACCTGAAGAAAATTTTAGGCTCATGGAATGTTTGCAGCAAGGAGTGGGTTATACGCCAGTACGACCATGAGGTTCAGGGGGGCAGCATTCTCAAGCCGCTGGTGGGAATAAATAATGATGGCCCCGGTGATGCCACTATTCTTAGACCGGTGCTTGACTCCGAGATGGGCGTTATTATCTCCAACGGCATTAACCCCAAATACGGAGATATTGACCCCTACTGGATGGCGGCATCGGCGGTAGATGAAGCACTGAGGCAGATTATTGCTGTCGGCGGCAGTCTTAAGCGGGTGGCGTTACTGGACAATTTCAGCTGGGGCAACCCGGAGAAGCCCGACCGGCTCGGCGGCTTGGTTCGAGCGGCGCAGGGGTGCTACGACATTGCCCTTGCTTATGGGACGCCGTTTATCTCGGGCAAGGATAGCCTCTACAATGAGTATGAGACGGATAAGAAAAGCATATGTATTCCACCTACCTTGCTTATCTCAGCCATGGCGGTGATGGAGAACACAAGCCAGGCGGTATCAATGGACGGCAAGAAAGAGGGCGACCTAATTTATATCGTCGGGGCGACATACAATGAATTGGGCGGCTCGCACTACTACGCGGTTAAAGGCTTTATTGGCAACAATGTGCCCAAGGTTAATCCCCGAAAGGGGAAGAAACTCATGGATACCCTCAGCGCTGCCATGGAGAAAGGTTTTATAAGGGCGTGCCACGACCTGAGCGAGGGTGGCATTGGGGTGGCGGCGGCGGAGATGGCTTTCGCTGGCGGACTGGGCATAGTGCTTGAGCTGGCTAAAGTCCCCCTCGGTGAACCCATCACTAGAAATGACAGCATACTCTTTTCCGAATCAAATACCAGATTTCTGGTTGAGGTGGCAGTTAAGGACAAGGGACGTTTTGAAAAAGCGATGGCGGGCGTTGATTTTGCTGAGATTGGTCGTGTTACCGTTGATGATAAATTCGAGGTCTATGGCATTAACGGAGAAAGGGTGGTTTCGGTTCCGGTGGCTGAGCTAAAAGAGGCGTGGCAGAAACCACTCCGCTGGTAGGCAAGAATGGTCAAAATAAGGACATTAATATTGCGGGCTCCGGGGACAAACTGTGACGAGGAGACTGCCTTTGCCTTTGAGCAAGCCGGCTCGGTGGTAGACTCAGCCCATGTGAATGAGCTTGTCCGTAGGGAGAAGCCCCTTTCCCATTACCAGATACTGGTCATACCCGGCGGCTTTACCTACGGCGATGATGTTTCCGCGGGTAAAATCCTGGCCAATGAGCTAAGGCTTAAGCTTGGCGAGGACATACAGCGATTTGTTGACGATGGCAAGCTAATCCTCGGCATCTGCAATGGTCTTCAGGTCTTAGTCAAAGCCGGCATCCTGCCCCCCTCGGGCAACCACAGCCTGACCCTCGCTGGCAACGATTCCAACCGCTTTGAGTGTCGCTGGGTCTATCTTCGCGTCAACGGAAAAAGCCCGTGCATATTTACTAGGGGAGTGACCGCCCTGTCCCTGCCGGTAGCCCACGGCGAGGGTAAGGTGGTGGCTGACTCAGAAACGCTGGGCAGGTTAAATGTAGTTGTGCGTTACGCCGATGAGAAGGGCGATGTCAAGGCAGGCTACCCTTACAATCCCAATGGCTCGGTGGATAATATTGCCGGTATCTGTGACGCCTCGGGGCGCATCTTTGGCTTGATGCCCCACCCTGAGCGCTTCATTCGCTGGACACAGCATCCAAGGTGGACAAGGGAACCGCCCCGGGAGCACGGGGATGGTTTTAGCCTCTTCTTGAATGCCATAAACTGGGTCAAGCGCAGCTGAAAAAAGGGGCTGGGCTGAAAGCCCAGCCCCTTTTAATTAGCTATGCTGGTATCTTATGCCGGTACTTGGGGTAATTCCTTAAGCGCCTTCTTCACCTCTGCCTCGGGATAGGCGTAATCTACCAGTTTACCCGATAGATACGCATCATAGGCAGCCAGGTCAAAGTGCCCGTGTCCGCTGTGAGCAATCAGGATGGTCTTTGATTTACCTTCCTTCTTGCACTTAAGGGCTTCATCAATAGCTACCCTGAGGTCATGGCACGGTTCCGGGGCAGTGATAATGCCCTCGGTGCGGGCGAAGGTTACCCCGGCTTCAAAGGTCGCTACCTGCGATACTGCCCTCGCCTCAATTAAGCCCAACTTGTACAGGTGGCAGACGATGGGTGCCATGCCGTGGTAGCGTAGACCACCGGCATGAATCGGGGACGGGATGAAGTTGTGTCCCAGGGTGTACATCAGAATAATCGGCGCCATCCCCGCCTCGTCCCCGAAGTCCCAGGCATAGAGGCCCTTGGTCAGCGAAGGGCAGGCTTCCGGCTCAACACAGATAATTCGCAAGTCTTTTTTCTTGCCGCTTATCTTGTCTCTTATCCAGGGCAGGAATTGCCCGGCGAAGTTAGAACCGCCACCGACGCAGCCGACAATAATATCGGGATAGGCATCTGCCATCTCCATTTGTTTTATGGTCTCCTCGCCGATGATGGTCTGATGGAGCAGGACGTGGTTGGCAACACTGCCGATGGAGTAATGGGAGTCATCCCGCTTAAAGGCATCCTCAATGGCTTCGCTGATGGCGATTCCCAGACTTCCCGGATGTTCCGGATTCTCAGCTAAAAGGTGTTTTCCGACCTCGGTGTCCGGGCTGGGGCTGGGGACAACCTTACCCCCCCAGGTCTCCATCAGGATGCGCCGGTATGGCTTCTGCTTGTAGCTTACATTGACCATATAGACCTTTAGCTCAAGTCCAAAGAAGGCACAGCCCAGAGCTAAGGCGCTGCCCCACTGCCCGGCGCCAGTCTCAGTAGTCAGGCGCTTGATGCCTTCTTTCTTATTGTAGTATGCCTGAGCTATCGCCGTGTTTGGCTTGTGGCTACCAGCCTGGCTTGTCCCCTCATATTTGTAGAAAATCTTGGCTGGGGTATCAAGGAACTTCTCCAGCCGATACGCCCGATGCAAGACGGTGGGTCGGTAGGTGCGGTAAGCCGCCTGCACCTCCTCGGGAATTTCAATGTAGCGTTCTTTACTGTACTCCTGTTTGATGATTTCCATGGGGAAGAGGGGTGGAGGCAGGGGCATATCAAAGGGCATAACCTCCTTGGTAGCGGGATGGCGGTATGGTGGTAGTGGCTCAGGCAAATCGGGCAGGACATTATACCACTGCGTTGGCATGTCCTTCTGGTCAAGAAAATACATTGCTCGGTCAAATTTTTTCGCCATTTTTTCTCCTTTCTTTAATTAAAAACCCCCCCGCCTTAAAGGGGCGAGGGGGTTAGTTCGCGGTGCCACCCTTCTTAGCCAGTTGCTAGCTGACTATCTCTTTGGGATTTGATAACGCTTCCCCGGCGACAAAGCCTACTCATCCTTCAAAAAGGGGCTTTCGGTTTGCGGCTCCCAGGTCCATTCCGCTTCTGCTCTGGCATCGGCTCGCACCATTACCCGACTCTCTGTACCCTGGCTTGAAGCCTACTAGTCCTGTTCTCAGCCTTTACTTTATTCAGTTAAACGTGAATATAACCTAAAGTTGGCTATTTGTCAAGATTTTTAGGGAGATTGATAGTAATAGCTATTGGTGTTAATATCTTAGTGCTAGCAAAAAGGAGGGATGATGAAGAAAAAGGTATTAAGGGATATTGACGTTAAGGGCAAGAGGGTACTCGTTAGGGCTGATTTCAGCGTCCCCTTAGACCGGCAGACCTTAACTATTACTGATGATACCCGTATTCGGGCGGCTTTACCCACAATAAAATACCTAATTGGGGAAGGAGCGAAAATCGTCCTTGGCTCACATCTGGGGCGTCCTGAAGGCAAAATAGTGGAAAGGCTAAGGATGGCGCCAGTAGCCAGTCGGCTATCGCAAATCCTGGGGACTGCGGTTAAAACCACTAAAGATTGTATTGGACCGGAGGTTGAGGCAGCTACTAAGGAACTGAAGGGTGGAGAGGTGCTCATCCTGGAGAACCTTAGCTTTCATCCCGAGGAACAAAAGAATGCCCCCGCCTTTGCCAAAGCACTTGCCCGTTTAGGCGAGGTATATGTTAACGATGCCTTTGGTGTTGCTCACCGTGCCTACGCATCTACGGTGGGTGTTACCAAATATCTTCCCTCGGTGGCTGGCTTTTTGTTAGAGAAGGAGGTTGATACCCTGACCGGCGTCTTGGATTCACACATCCCTCCGTGTGCCGCCATAGTTGGCGGGGCTAAGGCTAAGGATAAGATTGGTCTTATGGAAAATATGATGCTAAAGGTGGATTCCCTCCTTATCGGCGGTGGTATGGGCTCTGCCTTTTTAAAGGCGTCAGCGTATCACCTGGGCAGCTCGCCGGTTTCCGAGGGTGAAAATGAGGTTGCCCAGCAATTGGCGGAAAGAAGCGCCGAGAGGGGTGTTCACCTTCTGTTTCCAGTTGATGTGGTGGTGGCTAAAGATTTTGCTCCTGAAGCCAAATCAAGGGTGGTAGATGTTAGCGAGGTCCCCCCGACATGGCAGATTATGGATATCGGTCCTAAGACAATTGCCATCTTTACCGCCAAGCTCAGGAAAGCCAAAACGATTATCTGGACTGGTTCGTTGGGGGTTTTTGAATTCCCCCGCTTTCGAAATGGAACTACGGCTATTGTGGAACTATTGGCTAAACTGGATGCCACAAAGGTTATCGCCGGTGGCTCTATAGCTGAAGCTATAGAGGAATTGGGCTTGACCGATAAGATGACCCATGTCTCAACCGGTGGGGGGGCTGCCCTCAGACTATTTGAGGGCATTCCTTTGCCTGCGGTGGAAGCCCTATCTGATAAGTAAGGGAGCTAATGACTGAGGAACAGGCTAAGCTCAAAAAACAGACAAGGCGAATCCTGCAACGGTTTGGTAAAAACAGGGGGAATCTTATCCCTATCCTGCAACAGGTTCAGGGGAATCTGGGTTACCTCCCCCGCGAGGCTATGCTTGAGGTTGCCCGATTTCTTGATATTCCGGCGATAGATGTTTATGGCGTGGTTACCTTTTATAATCAGTTCCGTCTCCAGCCTCCGGGGAGGCATTCAATAAGGGTTTGTTTAGGTACCGCCTGCCATATGAAGGGTGGTTACATCACGCTGGATGCTTGGAAGCGGAGGCTGGATATTGACCGAGGTCAGACCACCCCGGACCGGGAGTTTGATTTGGATACTGTCGCCTGTGTTGGCTGCTGTGTTATGGCGCCGGTAACCGTGGTTGATGATAAGCCACAGGGCAAGGTTGAACCAACTAAGGTAGATGGAATCCTGCTCTCATTTAAGCTGGAAAAGAAGTGAAATTAGCCGAGCCTCAGGGTATAGCCTCAGCTTTTCGGGAAATAAAGAGCCATGCCCAATCCCAGTGGCGGGGACTACGAAGTGGCAAACCGGTAATCATGGTCGGCACCGCCACCTGTGGTCGTGCCGCCGGGGCTCTGGAGGTGCTCCAGACAATAAAGGGCGAGCTTAAAAAGCACCGGCTTGATTGCCCCGTATTTGAGGTCGGCTGCATGGGGCATTGCTATGCTGAACCAATCGTTACCATAACTAAGCCCGGTTTCCCTCCTATCTGCTATGGACAGGTCAATCCGGTAATAGCCCAAAGGCTGGTCAGGGAATTTATCCTCGGCGATGACCCCTGTCTTGAGTTTGTCCTCGGTGCTCTGGAGAAAAACGAGCTTGTCCCTAGCTTTTTCGATTTTCCCCGCGCTGAGTTTGAAAAAAAGATTATCCTGAAAAACTGCGGACATATTAACCCGGAACATATAGAGCATTATATTGCTAACGGTGGCTACGGTGCTCTGGTAAAAGCGCTCCAGCTAGAGCCAGAGGAGATTATAGCTCAGGTCAAAAGCTCAGGGCTGAGGGGCAGGGGTGGTGCTGGCTTTTCCACCGGCGGGAAGTGGGAAGTCTGCCGCAATGCCAAGGGTAAGCCCAAATATCTAATCTGTAACGGTGACGAGGGAGACCCCGGTGCCTTTATGGACCGTGCTATTCTGGAGAGTGACCCTCATTCGGTATTGGAGGGTATGCTCATTGCTGGCTATGCTATCGGGGCAAGGTACGGCTATATCTATGTTCGGGCGGAGTATCCCCTGGCTGTCCAGAGAACGCGTCTGGCTCTTCGCCAGGCAAGAAAACTAAAACTTTTAGGCAAAAATATCCTCGGCGGCGACTTCAGCTTTGATATAAAACTTTTTCAGGGCTCGGGCGCCTTCGTCTGCGGTGAGGAGACGGCGTTAATCACCTCGCTGGAGGGGAAGGCGGGAACCCCCTATCATCGCCCGCCTTACCCGGCAACAAGCGGGCTTTATGGCAAGCCGACCGTGGTCAATAACGTTAAGACTCTGGCTTACCTACATCACGTAATTCAGGACGGCGCTAAGAGGTTTGCCAGCATTGGCACTGCAAAAAGCAAGGGGACAGCGGTTTTTGCCCTTGCCGGTAAGGTGGTTAATACCGGGCTGACGGAGGTGCCCATGGGCACCACCCTGCGCCAGGTCATTTTTGATGTTGGCAGTGGCATTAAAGAAGGCAAGCATTTCAAGGCGGTGCAGATAGGCGGCCCCTCCGGCGGCTGCCTCCCCGAGTCTGCCCTTGATTTGCCCATTGACTTTGACTCCCTGGCCGGTGCCGGGGCGATGATGGGCTCTGGTGGCATGATTGTCCTTGATGAGGACGATTGCATGGTGGAGATAGCCCGCTATTTTCTGGAGTTCACTCAAAGGGAGTCCTGCGGCAAGTGCACCTTCTGCCGCCTCGGGACAAAACAGATGCTTCAAGTCCTTGACGAGTTCACCAAGGGTAAGGGAAAGATTGAAGACCTTGCTCTGCTCAGCGAGCTGGCGGAGGATATAAAGGCGGGTTCTCTCTGCGGGCTGGGGAGGACGGCACCCAATCCGGTATTGAGCACCCTGCGCTTTTTCCATGACGAATATGAGGCGCACATCAAAGAAGGACGATGCCCGGCACTGATGTGCCGCGACCTCATTGCCTATTACATTATTCCCGAAAAGTGCGAACGCACCTGTGATGCCTGCGTTGGGAGTTGCACCGTGGAGGCTATATCCAGCCACCCCACCAAGCGGTACAAGATTATTGACCAGACAAAGTGCGTCAAGTGTGGTACTTGTCTTACCGCCTGCCCTCCCCAGTACAGTGCTGTGGTCAAGCTATCGCCGCCAAGTCTGGTGCCAAAGTCAAAATAGAGATGAAGACAGTATCTTTGATTATTGATGGCAAAGAAATAAAAGCTCGCGAGGGGGAGAACGTCCTCTGGGCGGCGCTGGACAACGGCATTTACATCCCCAATCTCTGTGCCTTACGTGATGCTTTGTCCCCGGCTGCTTCCTGTCGGCTGTGCTGGGTGGAGGTGGAGGGCAAGAAGCAACCGGTTACTGCCTGCACCCAGATAGTGGAGCAGGGCATGGTGGTAAACACCAGGGGGGCTGGGGCTCTCAGGCTGGCACGCACCGCCCTTGGGCTGCTTTTAGCCAGCAATGTGGTTGATTGCGCCCACTGCCTGGCTAGCGGCTCCTGCGAGCTTCAAAAAATCGCGGCTCACCTTGGGGTTAGGCTCAAGACGAAGCGTTTCCGGAAGATTTTGCGGAATCTGCCGATAGATTCTAGCAACCCCGTTTTTACCTATGACCCCAACAAGTGCGTGCTCTGCGGACGCTGTATCTGGGTCTGTCGGGAGCGGTTAGGTATAGGCGTCCTTGGTTTTGCCCACCGTGGCTTTAATCGGAGGGTCACTACCTTTGGTGATGAGCCCATCGGCGAAACGAGGTGCGGGGGGTGTGGTGATTGCGTGACTGCTTGCCCTACCGGGGCTCTGTGTTTTAAGGATAAACCATTAGACCCCGGCTAATTTCCTGCCCAGCTCAAGTAGCCTTTCTACTCGCGCCGGGCTATCACTCTCAGCATAGATGCGGAGCAAGGGCTCAGTCCCGGAAAACCTGATGAGCAGCCAACTGTTATCAGCCAGTATAAAGCGGAAGCCATCGGTTGTATCTGATTTTACCACCTTAACCCCCTCAAGGGACTGGGGCGAATTATCACTTATGCGCTTGTTTATCGCCTGGCGCTTATCCTCGGGGAAGGTAATGTCGTGGCGCTGATAGTAGTGTGGCCCTACCTTGCTGTGGAGATAATCCATTAGTTGCGACGGGGTTTTGCCGGTCTTGAGCATGAGGTCAAGGAAATAAAGACCAGCCAGAATGCCGTCTCGTTCTAGGACATGACCGCGGAAGCCGTAGCCCCCGCTCTCCTCCCCACCAATGAGGGCATTTTTTGCCTTCATTATCGTGGCAACATACTTAAAGCCCACCGGCGTCTCATAGAGGGGGACATTATATATTTCGCCCAAACGGTCAAGCATAGTGGTGTCAGTTACGGTCTTGACGATAGCCCCTCTCTCCCGGCGCACCTCCACCAAGTAGAGGCAGAGCAGGGCAAAGACCTCGAGAGGGGTTAGAAAGACACCCTTCTCATCAACGACGCCAATGCGGTCGGCATCGCCGTCATTGGCTAAGCCAACGTCTGCCTTCTGCTCTTTGACTATCGCCGAGAGCTTGGCAAGATTAATTGCAATCGGCTCCGGTCTTATCCCGGGGAAGAGAGGATTGCGCTCGCTGTTTATCTCTATTAGCTGAATGGCTCCACCGCCCAGAAGCATCTTAAAATAGCCGATGCCAGCCCCATACATAGGGTCAATGGCTACTTTTAGCTTGGCTTGGCGTAGCTGGTTTAGGTCAATGAGCTTGGCTAGCTGCTTGATATAGATTGGGGCTAGGTCAAGGTATTCAATTAATCCCTGGTCTAAGGCTTGGGACAATAGCATTCGGCTTATCTTCCCCGAGGTCAGGGTATGAGAAAGGTGTTTTTCTATCTCGGCGGTAACCTCGTTAGAAGCGCTGGCTCCCTCCTCGGTCTTATACTTAAAGCCGTTCCAGTTACCCGGGTTGTGGCTGGCGGTGATGATGATAGCCCCGCCCGTCTTTTGAGCGAGGACGCCGTAGCTTATCACCGGCGTTGGGGTTGCCTTGGGGCAGAGGTAGACCTTTATTCTGTTGCCAGCGACAACCTCGGCGGCGGCTTGGGCAAAGTCCTCGGAGGCAAAGCGGGTGTCATAGCCGATAATTAGCCCCCGCCCAGCAAGCTTCGCCTGTTTGAGGTAGTCAGCTACCGCCTGGGCGCAAGCCCGCACGTTATCAAAGGTGAAGTCCTGGGCGATAATTCCCCGCCAGCCGTCAGTGCCAAATTTTATAGGACTTTTTATCAACCCTATCCCCTTTATCCCCTTCCCCTTATCAAGGGGAAGGGGAAGATATTTTTTAGAAGAGGGGCGAAGCCCCTCTTAAACTCCCCTTTATTACTTACCTAACGCCTAAATGCGAGATAGCCGAGCGCAATCTGTAAACCTAAGAAAAGTATGCTTGGTATCAATAAAATGAAAAATCCTATACCCCCGGCGATGCTCTCTGTACCACTCTTGCCCATTGAAGTTAGGCAGCTTATCAAATTGCCGTAGAGAAAAATAGCTGGTATCCAACTTAACCCAAAGACAATCCTCCAGCCAAGGTGTTTCATAAGAACTGCTTACCCTCCTAACATTACAGGGCTTGCCCTAGCAGTAAAGCTCTTACCATCGGGTGTTACTAGGGTCACTTCAAGGATGCCGAACTGCATGTTTGTAGGCTGGAAGCCCTTATATTCTAGACGTATAGTGGCTCCCATGAGCCAGTCATAGTCATCCTTCGTCACTTGAATGTTGCTCCACTCCTGAATTAAGTTGCCTTTTTGTGGCGAATATGACGGTGGGGGCGTTACTTGGAGCCATAGTTTGGCGCTGATCACCCCCGGAGTCTCAACCATTTTATCCTGAGCATCCTTTGGTGTGAGGTGAAATTCAATTCCGTCTGTGTCTGGGTCAGCATCCCAGTTTTTTGGCATGGCGAAACCTATGTCTAGGGTGGTGACAACTTTAGTGGGTGCTGGTGGAGCTTGAGCTGGTGGTGCTTCTCCAGCGGGGACTGGCAGCTTTGGAGGAGTACAACTGATTGCTAGACTAAGAATAAGAATTGCTGTTAGTAGCCATACTAATTTTCGCATTTTACCCTCCTTTTTAACTACTTCCCCAGCGCCTCTTTTTTAAGGACTTTGGCTTTATCGGTCTTTTCCCAGGGGAGGTCTAAATCGTCTCTGCCGAAGTGACCGTAGCAGGCCGTCTGTCTATAGATGGGGCGGCGGAGGTTGAGGGTGCGGATAATAGCCTCCGGTCTGAGGTCAAAGTGCTTGTTAATCAGGTCAAGTAGAACCTTGTAGTCAACCTTGCCCGTGCCGAAGGTCTCGAAAGAAATAGAGAGGGGGTGGGCGACACCAATAGAGTACGAGACCTGGATTTCAAATCGCTCCGCCAGTCCGGCGGCAACAATATTTTTAGCTATATAGCGAGCCATATACGCCGCCGAGCGGTCGACCTTCGTCGGGTCTTTGCCGGAGAAGCAACCACCGCCGTGCCGGGCAATACCGCCATAGGTGTCAACCAGAATCTTGCGACCGGTAAAACCGGTGTCAGATACCGGACCCCCCAAGACAAACCGACCGGTGGCGTTGACATAGAACCTGGTTTTTTCATCCAGTAGTCTTGCCGGGATAACGGCTTTGATTACCTGCTTAATGATGTCCTTCTCAATCTGTTCATGGCTGACGTCAGGGTTGTGTTGCGCCCCGATGACAACGCTGTCAACGCGGTGGGGAGTACCATTGTGGTATTCCACGGTTACCTGTGATTTTCCATCGGGGCGGAGGTAGGGAAGAGTACCATCTTTCCGAACCCGAGCCAGTCGCTGGCATAGTTTATGGGCTAGAGAGATAGGCAGAGGCATAAGCTCAGGCGTCTCATTACAGGCAAAGCCAACCATCATCCCCTGGTCGCCAGCGCCAATTTTATCAAGGTCATTAGCTGAGGCTGTTTTGGCTTCTTGTGATTTATCTACTCCCATAGCAATATCTGGGGATTGTTCCTTAATTGAGACCATCACCCCGCAGGACTGATATTCAAAGCCATACTCAGGATGGGTATAGCCAATGTCACGGACTACCTCCCGTACTATCTGAGGAATCTCAACATAGCAATCGGTGGTAATCTCGCCAAGAACAACTATCAAGCCATTGGTTACTGCTGTCTCGCAGGCAACCCGACCATAGGGGTCTTCTTTCACAATGGCGTCAAGGATGGCATCTGATATCTGGTCGCATAGTTTATCGGGGTGCCCTTCCGTGACTGACTCCGAGGTGAGCATATAGCTTGGCGAACTACTAAAGCTACTTGGCATTTTTTCTCCTTCTAAGTTCCCTCCTCCCAGCTGGTCATATATCCCTTTTGCTGGGGGGTCAGATTGTCAATATTAATCCCCATAGAGTTTAGTTTCAACCGAGCTACCTGTTTATCTATTTCTTCAGGCACGGGGTAGACCTTAATCTCAAGGCTTCCCTTGTTCTTTACCATGTATTCCAGGCACAGGGCTTGGTTGGCAAAGCTCATGTCCATAACACTGGCGGGGTGCCCTTCAGCGGCAGCCAGGTTAATTAATCTCCCCTCCCCAAGCAGATAAAGATGGCGGCCGTCTTTCAGGGTGTATTCATCAACGAAGGGTCTGATGCGCCGCTTACTGCGGGCTAGACTCTCTAAAGCCGGGATATTTATCTCTACATTAAAATGCCCGCTATTGGCTAAAATAGCCCCATCCTTCATCACCTGAAGGTGGGCTTTATCAATGACGTTCTTATCACCGGTAGTAGTAATAAATATATCACCCAGCTTAGCCGCCTCTATCATTGGCATAGCCTGGTAGCCGTCCATAACTGCTTCCAAAGCCCGCACCGGCTCAACCTCAGTAATAACCACCTGAGAGCCGAGCCCCTTGGCTCTCAGGGCGATGCCATGCCCGCACCAGCCGTAGCCACAGACCACTACCTTCTTGCCTGCCCACAGGACATTGGTTGCCCGCGTAATGCCGTCGATGGTGCTCTGCCCGGTGCCATAGCGATTATCAAAGAGGTACTTGGTCTGGGCATCGTTTACGGCAATTATGGGGTATTTCAGCTTTTTTGCTTTCTCCAGGCTGCGGAGCCTGATAACGCCGGTGGTGGTCTCCTCGGTGCCGCCGATGACATTGCCTATTAGCTCACCTCGCTTGGTATGAAGGGTGGTAACCAGGTCCGCCCCGTCGTCTACAGTAAGCTGGGGCTTATTATCTAAAGCAGTATTGATGTGCTTATAGTATGTTTTCTCATCCTCCCCCTTGATGGCGTTAACCGGGATGCCATATTTCACTAAGGCAGCAGCGACATCGTCCTGGGTGCTTAATGGGTTTGAGGCACAGAGCACAATATCGGCGCCACCCTCCTTTAAAGTTAGCGCCAAGTTCGCCGTCTCAGTGGTAATATGGAGGCAACCTGAAATCCGGATGCCCTTTAGCGGCTTTTCCTTGGTAAATCTATCTTTGATTAGCCTTATTACCGGCATCTCGCGGGAAGCCCACTCGATGCGCTTTTTACCCTCCGGAGCGAGGGAAGGGTCTTTTATATCGTAATTTTTCAACCTCACCCCCTTAGACATTTATTGAGCAACCCTCCCCCTTTGTCCCTCTCCCTTTATAAGGGAGGGGGAAGAGATTTTAGAGAGGGGGCGAAGCTCCCTCTCTTACTTTCACTCCCCCTTCCCTTGGTAAGGGAAGGGGGTCAGGGGGATGGGTTATATAAAAGGTCTAAAACCTGCCTAACGTTTTCCCCCACAGGCTTTGAGGTATCAATTATAGCATGTTTTTGGGGTAAAACCTCTACTATCGGGTCAAACAGCTTCTTCTGGGGCTGATAAATCTCCCAGCGCCCGTCCGAGGTTGAACCTTCCTCTAGCCTTTGAGCTAGCCTCTGCTTTATCGCTTTTTCATCCAGACTACATTCTACAATGAAAAAGTCAGCCCCCATCTCTTCAGCCAGCCGTTTTGCCTTTAGGCGCTCCTCAGCCTTGGTAAATGAGGCATCCAGAATTACTGAACCACCTTCAGTCAGAATATCCTTTGCCTGACTAAACATTTTATCATAGGTCTTCTTGGAAAACTCAGGTGAGTAGATTCCAGTATCAAATTCCTCAAAGCGGTGCTCGGTTAGGGGGATAGAGGCTAACTGCTTTCGGGTGACATCTGATGAGATAACCACCAGCCCCAGCCTTTTAGCTAAGGCTTGGGATAAAACAGTCTTGCCTGTGCCCACCAGGCCGGTGGTAATAAGCAGCATTGGTCTTCGTCTGGTGTAGGCGTGGGCTAAATCAAAGTAACTACTGGCTATGTCAAGGATTTGTCTCTTTTCCGCCGGGGCGATATAGGGGTCATCAAGCTTGAAACTTTCTACCTTCCCTCTCACATAAGCCCGGTAGCACTTGTAGAAATTAAGCAGCTTTCCTAGCTCTCTATCCTTACTCTGAGCTATATAGGCGCTAGCAAAGCTGTGGGAGAGGTCAGCCCGCCCGTAGTGGTCTAAATCCATAGCCAGGAAGGCAATCTCTGAGGCAACATCAGAATACCTAAACCTATCATTAAATTCTATACAATCGTAGATGCAGATGCCGTCAGTAAAGCAAATATGGGCAGCATGGAGGTCGCCATGACAGTCCCGTATTCGACCATCGGCTATTCGTTGGTGAAATAGGGATGTATTTTCCTCAATGAAGCTCTCCGTGTACCTTTTGATATTCTGGTATTTATCTAAGGCAATGGTTTTGCCGATATACTTATTTGTCTGGGCAAAATTCTCGTCGGTGTTTTTGGTGATGGCTTTAATATCACCAAAGACGCTGATATTGGTGCTGGTCTCTGCCTTTTGGTGAAATTCCGCCAGTTTTTCTGCCACCTTGGTGACCATTTCTGGTGACACCTGGTTTTTAGCCAGCAGCACGTTCATCATCGCCTCGTGGGGGAGGCGGCGCATCTTTACCGCATACTCTATAGCTTCTCCCTTACCTTCTATTGAGATGTTATTTTTATCTCGGCTTATAGGCACTACTTTTAGGTATACCTCGGGGCAGAGGCGGCGGTTGAGTTCAATCTCCTTCTGGCAGTAGAAGTGGCGCTTTCCCAGGGTGGTGTAGTCCAGGAAGCCCAGATTTACCGGCTTCTTCACCTTATACGTGTAATTATCAGTCAGGAAGACGAATGACATCTGGGTCTGCACCAGCTCTATTTTCCCCGGCGTCTCAGGATAGGCTTTAGCTTCTAGCAGTGCTTTTACCAGTTCTGGTAGCATCAGACTATATTCTTCTCCCCTAACCAGTCTTGTAGCTCTTTTAGCACCTGCCCATGGTTGGTTCTGGTTACCGTTATCACATTTACCTGAGGCTGGCGCTTGATGGCATCGGCGTAGGGGTTGGGGCTGAGCATAATTGTTCCGAGGAGCCTCTTCCCACTATTAATTATGCCTTGGACAGTTTCCCTGAATCTAGCCGAGAATAGCTCCATCTTGCCAATTTCGTCAACAACGACCAGGTCGCACTCCGGGACGGCCTGTTCAAGGGCGGAAACGCCCACCTTATCAAGGCTATCAATATCAACCCCGTACTTGCTCACCCGATAGGGGCTTTTGAAATTGATATGAGCCAGTATGGCAGTTTGTCCATCCAGGGTAACTAGCCGGAAGCCCTGTCTTACCCCCTGGCTCCTTATCTCCTCGGTGTAGAAACCGCCAGCCTTGCCTTTAATGCCGGCGATGGCTTGTTTTATAATCCTGGTTTTGCCTGTTCCCGGCTGCCCGGTGAGCAGATAAACCTGCTTCATGGCTTAACTCTGGGGTTGTGCCTGAGCCTTCCTTTTTAGCTCTAGCTTCTTTCTCTTGCGCCGGTGCTTTAAGGTGGCTACCCTTCTTTTCTTGTTCATCGCTAGTAATATAACCTAAATCAACCTTTTCTGCCACCCTTATCGGAGAAGACCTGAATAAATCGGGCAAAGGAGCGGTCATAGGTCTTCTCCACCTCAGGTGGGAATACGCAAGCCGGAAGCTCGTTGGACTCAAGGTGGTATGCGAGGCACTCACAGCACTTGCCTTTTCTGGAGCACGGCTCATAGGTGCAGTTGCACCTGGCTTTGTTTAATTCAATCTGGCATTCCATTATATATACCGTTTTCTTATCGTTGCTGATAGCTCGGAGAGCAACTCCAAAGCCCTGCCCGCTGCCTCAATACTTGTGGACGCCAGCCCGCAGCTTGGGGTAAGCAGCCCTTGTTCTATCAGTTGCTTAAAAGGGACGCCGTTTCTGGTGAAGGGTGCCATCGCTGCCTCAAGGCGGTCTTTCAGGCTGGCTACTGTTTCCTTGCCCAGCGAGGGTTCGTCATTGGGGACGACACCCCAGGCAATAGCGCCACCTTTATCTAAAAATTTCTTGATTTCCGCTGGATAGAGGCTCAGCGACTGGGCATAGTTGTAGGCATCAAGGCTCAGGATATCAACACTGGTTTCAAGTAAAACAGACCAGTCGGTGTTGCCACAGCAGTGGACTCCCTTAAGCCCCTCGAGCCCGCGAAAGACCTCCTCCAGCAGGCTGATGACCCTCTGGCGTGAAAGGGTCATGGAGACCGAGCCGAAGGTAGCCATATATGGCTCATCAACGAAGATAATGGTATTCTTGGAGATTTTTCTTAACTCCTTTTCCTGCCAGCTTGCCTTTAGCCGCAGAAATTTAGCCACCACATCACCGAGGGTATCATCATAGATGATTGCCCGTTTTTCATTATCAGTGACGGTCAGCCCCCAGGTAATAGGTCCCGTTACCTGACCCTTGACGGCTACCGGCGTTAAGTTTTTTAAGCCTAAAAAGCTATGAAGACCGGCGGCATAGTCTTGGGTAATAGGATATTTGTCAATATTGTTGTCCAGGTATGCTGAATAAAACTCTTCCAGTTCTTTGTCCAAATCCTTGGTGCGGTCTACATAAAGGCGGTCGCCCTCAATAACCACGCCGGGAAAGCCCTCGCTGAACTGAGCGCACATGTTCTCCTTAGAGGAGCGCCTGGGTAACTGGGGCCAGGCGGGAATATCTTTAAGATAGCGGCTGACCTCTGAGCACGCCTCCTCTGGATTAGTATGGGGCACACTGCCAATAGCCGTTATTCGGCAGCCAAACTCCATTGGCTATCCCCCTTTAAATGTTTACCGATGAGCAGGTGTAGCTTTTTCCTCTGCTCTGGCGGTATTAACTTCGGGTCGGTGACAATCGCTGTCTTGAGGGCGGTGGCGCAGGGGCAATTGCGCTCCTGGGGTATTCTTGTCACGGCGAGCTTGATAATCTTCTTCGCCTTATCAATGCTCTGGTGCACAATATGCAGGATAACATCTACCCTAACCGGCTCGCTTTTCTCCTGCCAGCTATCGTAGTCGCTGACGCAGGCGATGCTGGCGTAGCAGATTTCCGCCTCCCGCGCCAGCTTGGCTTCAGGCAGTATCGTCATGCCGATAATATCCGCCCCCCACGAGCGGTATAGCCTTGATTCCGCCTTGGTGGAGAATGCCGGACCCTCCATCGCTACATAGGTGCCCTTGTGATGAACGCTCGCCCCGATTTCCTTCGCCGCGGCAAATAAAATCTGGCTTAAGTCCAGGCAGAAGGGCTCGGCAAAGGGGATATGGGCGACAATGCCCTCGCCGAAGAAGGTGCTTACCCTTCGTCGGGTGCGGTCAATTATTTGGTCGGGGATAACCAGGTCTCCGGGCTTTATTTCCTGCTTAAAACTTCCCACCGAGTTGACGGAGATGATATGTTCCACCCCCAGCGATTTCAGGGCGTAGATATTAGCTCTTGACGGGACTTCAGTGGGGATGATATGGTGCCCCTTCCCGTGGCGGGGCAAAAAGGCAATCTCCACCCCGTGCAGTCGGCCGAGAAGTATGCTGTCACTGGGCTTGCCGAAGGGGGTATCTATATGGACTTCTTCAACCTTGGTCAGCCCCTCAATATCATAAAGCCCCGTCCCCCCGATAACCCCGATTTTAGCTTGCGGCATTAGAAGACTCCTTAATCATTTTGGCTTTTCCTTATAATGTCCTGAGATTCCTACCTTAATATGTCCGGGTATAAAACCTTCATCCCATTGGAGTTCTAGCGTAGAATGCCACTGATTTCCAGAAACATCTTCATAGTTGGCGACTAGTACTCCAGTAGAGGAAATAGCAATTTTAGGGTCAACTTCGGTGCTAGGTTCTTCCATGTGGAAATCAAAGCCTTTTTCATCTCTAACTGAAATAGCCCATGTATATCGAACCTTATTAAATTTAAAAGGGGGATGGTCTATATATATCTCTGTATTAATTGCAGGGCCACGTCCTGAATCATTTACTATGCGACCAATAAGATGCTTTTCTGGTGTGATTTTTATTAATTCCAGAACAATATTAGGCTTATTCATAACCAAAAGTTGCTCTCTCATCTCTTCAGCCATTTTCACGCTGGCGTCTGCTTGTCTAGAAGTTGACAGAGCGTAAAAGCCCGTCACTGCAACCAGTCCAAGCATGAGCATTATTTGTGCCCAATCTGCCGGTTGTATCTCGCGAACAGTGAAGGCTGTATAAGTGATGAAAAGAAGCCCTAAAATAAGTACAAAATTAACAACGTGCTTACGATTAAAGCCTTTTTTTCTGATTCCTATAAGGGTAATTATGCAAAGTATTAATGAAAATATGATCACCACAATTAGAGTAATAACTCTGATAATTTCTATAGTTTCTGTAAGCGTCATTTCTTCACCTTCAGCTTTCGCCTGATATGAACCTCACCCCCTTAATCCCCCTCTCCTTCAAAGGAGAGGGGGAAGAGGTTTTGGAGAGGGGGCGAAGCCCCCTCTCACTACACTCCCCCCTTCCCTTCACCAAATATCAAGGGAAGGGGGTCAGGGGGATAGGATTACCATATTTTAATCGGGTTCCCTGAAAAATCAAAGATTTTTTAGGGTGCTAAGGGGGATAGGTTTCTAAATCCCTCCCCATACGGCTCTCTTATTATACCATTCTCGGTAATTATTGCGGTTATATAGCGGTGGGGGGTAACATCAAAGGCGGGGTTGGCAACCTTAACGCCGGCGGGGGCAATGGCTACCCCCTGAATATGGGTTACCTCTTCCGGGCTTCTCTCTTCAATGGGGATTTTATCGCCTGAAGCCAGAGATAAATCAATGGTGGTGGTGGGGGCGGCAACATAGAAGGGGATGTGGTGCTCCTTCGCCAGCACGGCTAGGGTATAGGTGCCGATTTTATTGGCGGTATCGCCGTTTGAGGCAATCCTATCGGCACCAACAATGACGTAACCAACCTCCCCCCGACTCATAAAATATCCTACCATGGAGTCGGTGATGAGGGTGAAGGGAATTTTAGCCTTCTTCAGTTCCCAGGCGGTGATTCTCGCCCCCTGGAGGAGGGGGCGGGTCTCGGTGGCGAGGACTTTTATTCTCTTGCCTTGCTCCATGGCTTGTCTAATCACCCCTAACGCCGTGCCATAGCCGGCGGTAGCCAGAGCTCCGGTGTTGCAGTGGGTGAGGATGGTAAAACCGTCTTCAATCAGCCCGGCGCCAAGCTGACTGAGTTTTCTGGTTGCCTCCGCCTCCTCGGTTTGTATCCTGATTGCTTCGTTAACCAGCGCCGTCTTAATCTGCTCAATGTCTTTGCCCGACTCGGCTACTTTTTGCATCCGGTCAAGGGCGCGAAAAAGATTTCTGGCGGTGGGTCTGGTGGAGGCGATGGTCTGGCTGACAAGCCGGAGTTTTTGTAAAAAGTTATCTCTGGATTTAGTCTTGATTTTTACGGCGCCGAGGACAACCCCATAGGCACCGGCGACGCCAATGGCGGGGGCACCCCTGATTTTTAGTTGCTTTATGGCTGAGGCTACATCCTGAAAGCGACTGAGCTCTAAATAGACCTCTTCCCGGGGGAGCCTAGTCTGGTCAAGGACTCTTACTCTATCGCCAAGCCACTCAATAACTTTTATTCTCATCTAGCTTCGCATATTCCTTCGGAATAGTATGACGCCAATAGCAAAGATAACCACTGCCCAGCCGATGAGAAAGAGGAAGTCGTAGCTTACTGCCTCCAGCCCCGCTCCCCGAATCAGGATGCCCCTTGAGGCATCAATCGAGTGGGCATAGGGGAAGGCATAGGCGATAGCCCTGATATATGAGGGCATCATATCTGAGGAGAACCAGCAGCCGGAGAGTGTCGCCAGGGGCATGGAAAAAAGCCAGGCCATAGGCTCAGCCTGGTTTTCGGACTTGGAGAGCGAGGCAATGACCATACCAACGCCAATGCTACACAGGCCGGTGAGAAAGAAGATGAGAAATGCCAGCCAGAGGTTGCCGACGATATCCATGCCAATCGCCCAGGCGCCAACTATGAAGATTATTATCTGGGCGAGGGTGATGCCTACCATGGACAGGGAGTATCCCAGGATGAAGTCCGTAGGTCTGGTTGGCGTCGTCAGCAAACGGGACATAAAGCCCTTTTCCTTGTCGCGCACTATTGGTCGCGCCGAGGTCGGTATCAATATCAAAAGCCCAAAGACTATTATCCCCGGCCCCATGAAATCGACATAGTTAATCTTAGTCTCTATGTGGATAGGGTTAGCATCAATGGTTAGCGGTATCTCAATACGGGCGAAGGCGCGGGCAACAGCATTGATGATGGAAATGAGCTGCTCTGATACCATAACGTCACTTTCATCGTAGGTCATCTCAAGGGTAATATCGGCTTTTTCGCCCTGCCAGTTATTGCTTACCTGCTGACCGAAACCTGATGGAATGATAATGTAGGCTTTCAGGTCGCCAAAGGTGAGGTCTTTGAGGGCGGCAGCGGTATCCTCATAGGTGGTAACCTTCAGCGCTGAAACCTTAGCCAGGGCTTCGGTGACGAAAGCCTGCGACAGTGGGGTGTTGTCCTTATCTATCACGCCGATGGCGAATTTGGGCGTCTCATCACCACTGAAGATAGCCCCGAAAATGAGCATGAACAACAGCGGGAACCCCAGCAGGAAACCCAGCGCCAGCGGGTCTCTATAAGTCTCCTTAAGATTTCTCTTACAAAGCTCCCAGACTCTCATTCTCTTAGCTCTTTACCGGTTAGATGGAGAAAGACATCCTCCAAGGTTGGCTCCTTGATATGGGCGGAGCGAACGGTAGCCCCCGCTGAGTGCAAGCGGTCAACGATTGTCCTGAAACCAAGCCGGCTGTCGGTAATGAGCATGGTTTCACCGCTTACGCTTACCTCAGCATATCGGCTTCGCATTTCGTCTATAACCTGCTGGGTAAGATTCCGGGCGGAAACAATCATGGTATTCTTTTCTAGCATGCGTGCCTTAAGTTCCTGGCTGGTACCCAGAGCGACAATCTTACCCTCATCCATGATGCCTATTCGGTCGGCGAGGAAGTCTGCCTCGTCCATGTAGTGGGTGGTGAGTAAGATTGTCTTTTTTCTTTTCAACTGGGTGATATATTCCCATATTGCTCGTCGGGCTTGGGGGTCAAGACCAAGGGTAGGCTCATCAAGAAACAGTACGCCGGGATTATGAATCAGTGCCATCATTATATTTAGTCTTCGCTTCATACCGCCGGAGAATTTTCGTACCTGGTCTTTAGCCCTTGACTCAAGCCCCATTGTCTCTAGCAGTTGCTGCGACCTTGATTTTAGCTCCTTGGCGTTTATGCCGTGAATCCTGCCGATTAGACTCATGTTTTCTTGAGTGTTGAGGTGCTCTGAGATGGCTGTTTCCTGGGGGGCCACGCCGATAATCTCCTTAACCTTAAATGGCTGCTTGAGGATGTCATAGCCCATTATGTGGGCAGTGCCTTGGCTTGGTTTCAAGAGGCAGCACAGTATATTGATGGTGGTGGTTTTGCCGGCACCGTTAGGACCGAGGAGGGCAAACAGTTCACCCCTTTTGATATTTAGCTCAATGCCGTCCACCGCCACCAGTCCATTGAACGTCTTGGTCAGATTAAAAGTCTGGATAGCGAGGTCACCTGTCTTGGCTTGTTTTGCACGGCGTGAAGTCATAGCTAAGCTCCGGACATTATGACTATAATAGCATGTTTTCTGTTTATAGCAAAAGGCTCTAACTTGGCTCTCTGCCGCCCACACTATTTTCGCTTACCAAACCAAGGGGAAAACATGGGCACCCTTTGCTTGTATTTGAGGTATTCCTCGCCGAACTTCTTCTCCATCTCCCTTTCCTCAATGGTTTTGAGGTAGAGGACATTGAGCAGGATAAATAGCGGGGTGAAGATAAGGGTGAGGGAAATGGAACTGAACAATATCCCTAAGCCAAATAGGATGATAGTCCAGCCCAGAACCATAGGATTTCTGACTCGGGAATAAAGCCCGCTGGTCACCAGCTTCTGGGGTGGGTTGAGGGGGACGGGGGTGCCCTTGGCTTGGAAAAAGGCACAAACTGTCCATAGAGCTAATGTAGCCCCAATTACTATCAGTGGTGCAGATATAAATATATTGGTGGGTGGGGTAGGGGGTAGCTGTATTGACCAAAGCCTATCCAGCCACAATGAGGCAAAAACAAAGAGAGCGTTTAAGCCAAACCAGAAGATTATCCCCAGCGGCGTCATGATAATCTTCAGCCTATTTCTGGTGGTGGCTATTCGGTATAAGAATTCAGCATATCTATCAGCTCGGCTCATAAACTCCTTGCTGCTTAGTTAAATGTAGCTCAGCTTGGGTTAGCCGTCAAGGGCTTTGACGAGATTGTTTAGTAACCTCATAGGGAGTTTAAGAGGGACGAAGTCCCTCTTCAGAAAAAATCCTCCCCTTCCCCTTGGCAAGGGGAAGGGGATACAGGGGATGGGGTTGCCTATCCTTGACATAGCAAGTCAAGCCAAAGTAAACTTCTTGATATGGCTGAGGGTTCGCTAGATTTAGAGCGGCTGAGGAGTAAGATTGGGGTGGAGTGGGAACCGCGGGTCTATGAGATTGAGGCTGATATGATACGCCGCTTTGCCCGAGCTGTTGGCGACCCCAACCCCCGCTGGCAGAGTGGCGTTGTTCCGCCAACCCTTGTTCTGGCGATAGGCTTTGAGCAGTTTGTTGACAAGGTAATGTCGTTAGCTGCTTTTGGCACTGTGCTCATGGGTGGCACCGAGCTTGAGTTCTATCACCCTATCAAATCGGGCGACGAGATAACCGTTGCCTTCAAAATCTCTAGCCTTCGTGAGCGCCAGGGAAAGATGGGCAAGATGGCATTTATGACCTTTGATAGCACCTATAAAAACCAGGGTCAGGAACTGGTAGCCAGGTGCCGCCAGATGGTTATCGGCTATTAAAATGAAACAGCTTTATTACGAAGATGTTACCGTAGGCAGTGAGGTTACTTCACTGGTCAAGCAGCCGACCACCCGGCAGTTGGTGATGTGGGCGGGGGCGGTGGGTGATTATAATCCTATTCATTATGACAAAGATTTTGCCCGGAGCCGGGGCTTGTCCGGCGTCATTGTCCAGGGGCAGCTAGTCGGCGCTTTCCTGGGTCAGCTAATGACTGACTGGCTCGGTGAGCAGGGCATTCTCAGGAAGTTGAGTTGTAGTTATAAGGGCATGAACTATCCCGGTGAGGTTCTTACCTTCAGAGGTAAGGTGACCAGGAATTATGTTGAGGATGGGCAGCACTGTGTAGAGTGCAGCCTGTGGGTGGAGAATTCAAAGGGGGAAAAGACGGCATCAGGTATAGCTATTGTTATTCTGCCGTCCCGGGGCTGATGAGCATCAAAGAAAGGAAGGCTAAAGAGATGGGTGATTGGTTAAAAGACAGGGTAGCCATAGTTACCGGCTCGGGGCAGGGGATTGGGAAAGCCATTGCTATAGCTTTGGCAAAGGAAGGGGCCAGGGTAGTGACTAATAACCGCCGTTCCGGCACCCCCGGTGGCGATGCTGAGACCATCGCCAACGAGATTAAGGCTATGGGTGGTCAGGCGGTGCCGTTCTTCGGCAGTGTCTCCGAGTTTGGTGTTGCTGAGGAGCTGATACAGACGACAGTGAAGAGCTTTGGCCGGGTGGATATTCTGGTGAATAATGCCGGCGCTGACGCCCCCCGTATGGTCTGGAATATGACCGAGGAGGACTGGGACAAGTGCGTGGACTCTTACCTTAAGGGCTCATTCAATTGCACGCGGTTTGCCTGTGCCTTGATGAGAGAGCAAGGGTGGGGGCGGATAATAAATACCACCTCTACCGCCTGGCTAGGCGCGGTAGGGCATTGTAATTATGGAGCGGCTAAAGCCGGGATTGTTGGTCTAACCAGGAATGTTGCCCGGGAGATGGGCAGGTATGGGGTAACCTGCAATGCCTATGCCCCAACCGCTGCCACCAGGTTTACCGTTAGCGAAGAGGTGGTTGCTGGCTTCAAAAAGAGATATGAAGCCGGGCTTATGACCAAGGAGCGGTTTGAGGAGTTGACCAACCCACCAGCCCCGGAGACAGTAGCCCCATTTATTGTCTACCTGTGCACTGATGCTGCCGCTGATATAAATGGGCAGGTGTTTGATGTTACCGGGGGCAGCATCGCTATCTACTCCGAGCCAGTAAAAAAGAAGGCTATTAATAAAAAAGAAGGCTTGTGGACATTAGAAGAGCTAATTGACCTTGTGCCCAAGGTATTGCTGGAAGGATACAAAAATCCGGCACCACCCCAGCCAGCTAAGTAGAAGAGGTTTGCTGTTTTAGCCACTGCTTACGTTTTATCTCCATAAGCACAAAGTTATAGCCGTCCCTGTTCCAGCGTCCATACGGGGAGAAGCCACATTTGGCAAAGCACTTCTGTGCCCTTATGTTTGAGACTAGGGTCCTGAGGTAGATTCGTTTGAGCTTGGTATGTTGAAAAATATAGTTGACAAGGATGGTTACACTATTGGTGCCGTAACCCTTATCCCAGTAATTACGGTCGCCAATCATAATACCTAGCTCGGTTTCACCCTTCGCTGTATCAATGCTGTAATAGGTGCAATTGCCGATGTGCTTACCATCCAGGGTCTCTACAGCGAACTGCTTTCTGGTTGGGGAAGGGTGGTGAAGTTCGCTGGCATAGTCTAATAGGTACTGCTGGAAACTAATACGTAGCTGTGAGGCGGCGTCAAGTTGACTGAGCTCGGCGTCTGTTTTCCAGGCATAATCAACGGCGGCATCGGCTAAGCTTTTTCCCCGAAGCCTAACCTTATTGCCCGCAATCATGCTACCTCCGTATTTTTAAAATCGGAAGGATTCCCCACCCTCTAGCTCGTACAGGGCTTGCTCCGCCGCCTGCTGAATTGTCTCATTGGGGTTATCAAGGCACTGCTCAAGGCAGCCTTTAGCCTCAGAAGCACCTATCTTGCCCAGCGCCTTGATAGCCGACAGCCGAACCTCAATATCAGGGTCGTTCGTCAGCTCGATAAGATAGGGGACTGCCTCTTTCTCCCCTAGCTCACCGCATGCCCCGGCGGCTTCATAGCGGAGGTCGGCGTCAGCGCTGGTTAGTTCTCTTAGTAAGATTGGCAGCCAGGAGCGGCTGCAGCTCCTACCCATGGCGAAAAGAGCGCTAATCTTCAATCTGGGATTACTACTGTGATAGGCTTCCATAATGGCTTGCTTCATCTGAGGCAGGCTTAATGGTGCCGCTGCCTCCAGGGCACGGCGTTTGACCTCCAGGGGCTTGCTTTTATCATTAATTATGGTGAGTAAAGCCTGGCTTATCTTGGATTTGTGGCTGGGGCGAAGCTTTCTAAGCTCGGCTAACAGGGCAAACTTGCCCAGCGCCGTAGCGGCTACCGCCTGGACCTTCTCCGAGCTATCTTGTTCCAGTAGCTTAATTAGCGGCTCAATAAGGGATGTCTCCTCGCTTTCCCATAGACCTTCAATAGCGGTGCTCCGCACCTCGGCGTCAGCGTCCTTTAACCGGCTCTTGAAGATGCTGTCAAAACTGAGCTCAATGTTGTCCTCAGCTAGCTCAACCAAGCGAGACATAATTTGCCTCCGCCGCTTTGGCTCAATGGTTTCCCAGGCTTGGTCCAAAAGCCTTAGCTCTTCTGAGTCTAGGTTTGATAGCTGAGCTAGCCTTGAATTTAGTAGTGACTTATCGTCACTCAGGCTGGCGATAATCTCCTCAATAGGCAGCGCCATCGGAGGCTCCATTATTCTTCCTCTTCTTCTTCTCCGTGTTCCCAGATAGGTTGGGTAAAATGGTCAATATACTCTCCCATTGCCTCAGCGGTAATCTGTTTCATCCTCTCTGCTGCCTCATTAGCCATCTCGTTTAGCTCGGTCAGGTCAATCTCAATACCCAGCATCTTGACTAGCACCCTGAGCACCGCCAAGGCAGCCATCGGGTTCGGGATTCGGGTAGCGTGTATTGGCACCTCACCCAGGAGGCAGACACCCCCAATTTCTCTCTCCTTAGCTACACCCAGCAGTAAACCGTTCAAGCCGGCAATCTGTAGATTACCCTTTTGCACCAGACCATATTTCTCCACAACCTTGCTCATATGCTGGCTGGTGACCACCCCCCACACCCGGGGCAGTTCGGTGTGGTGGATACTGCTTAGGGCGGCGGCACAGGTATATACCCTTTTAACCCCAAACCTCTCCCCGATATCCAGGACGCAGTTTGCCAGCTCATACCCCTTGGTGACGGGCTGGTCCTCACCGATAAATAGTATTATATCACTGCCAGTGCCCTTGTTCTTCCAGTAGTAGAACCGGCTTTCGGGGAACTGTGGTGCCTCGACTATATTGTCCCTTGCCACTACCCCAATGGGGTCGAAGAAGTGGGATGGCTCAATCTCTCCCAGCTCCTTGAAGGGGAGCTTTTTCTTTATATAGCTAGCGACAATGATTGATACATTGCCAATGCCGGGCCAGGAAGCCAGCATAATTGGCGATTTAAGTCTTGGTCGAGCAAAAAGCTGGACTAAATTTTCCATTTATGTAACCCTATCCCCTTTATCCCCTTCCCCTTCGATAAGGGGAAGGGGAATTTTTTATGAAGAGGGGCTTCGCCCCTCTAAGACTCCCCCCACGGATGGGTTCGAATCCCCGACTACCTGAACCCCATTCAGGTGCGCTAAAAGCGAGCCTCTAAGTAGAGGGCAGCCTTGCCCCCTTTCTTATTTTTTTAAAGTTTTGGGGTATAGTTTAATTCAATATCTAGTTCCTTTGCCTGTTCCTTTAAAAACTGACAAAAGGTATCCACTGTATCGTAATGGCGGGCAATATAACCTTGTAGATATTGCTCAAACTCTGTCTCTCGCCTTTCGCTATCATTTTCTAATTCCGGGGTAGCCCAAGCGAGACTAGGTGCCTTGTGTTCATCCCACATAAATTGATGCAACAAAATATATTGAGGTTTACTGTCAATGAATTTTATGGTATTAGCCTCTATAAGTGCAATCTGATAAGCTCGCTTCCGAAATTTCACTGTGTTTATCGTGCCATCTGTGAGAGCTTTGTCTATTTGGTTATAGCTTTCCTTACTTATTGCCTCAGCACCTGCTAGTTCAAAATTATAATCCATAAGTGCCTGCCAAAGTTCCTGAGTTAGTTCCCGTTTCGCTTGCAATTCATCCACAGCATTTTTAGAGGAGGCACAGGATACAATTACAACAACCAATAGGAAAATTGAAATTATAAGTAAGAAACGTTTAATCCTCACTTCAACCTCCTCCTCACCTTAACCTAAACCTAGCTCGTCTTATCACTTCATCTACGACTGGCTTAACGTTATTCCACCATTTCCCATACACCCAGAGGTGGTTTGTGCAACTAAAGCGCCTTCCGCATTTTGGGCACTCTGGAGTGTCGCCGAGTTTTAACGTACCCGCTGCTTC
>Ga0315280_10001323_pt1 | contig 42793 bp, 35 predicted proteins | sample YL17G06_40_MG_FD_203697 | JGI IMG/M metagenome (GOLD analysis project Ga0315280, IMG submission 203697) | Sediment microbial communities from Yellowstone Lake, YNP, Wyoming, USA - YL17G06_40 | ecosystem: Environmental > Aquatic > Freshwater > Lake > Sediment | place: USA: Wyoming | collected...
TCTTCAATGCTCACACGATGATCGAGACCTTGACGACCACAGGTACTGCCGATGGGTTTATGAAGCCTTCAAGAATAGTCCCGCCGCGCAGAGTCCAGTTGGATATCCGACTTTCGTTCTAGATTTTCAGATTTCTGCCCACCGGGGCCCATTCGCTGGGGAGTAGCCCGAGGGCCGTAGCGCGAGATTATAAAAAGGGGACGTTTCTTTTTTTTTTTAAACAGACTATTATGAGATTGTTTTTTAAAAAAACAGAAACGTCCCCTTTTTCCTTTTGGTAGCCGCAGGCTTTAGCCTGCGTCTTTATAAGCGCAACCTGAAGGTTGCGGCTACTTTCTTCCACTTTACAATTGACAGGAAAAAATTCCTCTATTATAAGCCATTAAGTAGTGAGGGAAGAACATGGATAAAACAGATTGGCACTTGGGTGAACATTCTCCTGTTCACTGGGATGATGTGGAAATCCTGATCGTGGGCTCTGGAACAATGGGAGCACTCCTGGCACAGACTTATGCCCAGAATAGTGTGAACGTGGGGCTCGTTGGAAGGCGCGAGGAGAGCGTTCAGCGTGCTTTTGCGCTCATCAACACAGAGCTTGAGGATGCTCGGAACAAAGGAATTTTCTCCGCCGCCCAAGTCGTGGAAATAAAAAACAAAATTTTGGCTACGACAAGTTATGAACAGGCGTGCCGTGGGAAATGTCTTGAACTTGCGCTTGAGACGGCCCTGGAGGATATTCAAATCAAAAAACAAATTTTTCAGACATTAGATAAGCTCTGCCCTTCCCATGTCGCTTTGGCTACGAATACCTCTTGCCTGGATGCCAACATCCTGGCTCGCGAAACCAGAAGGCCGGATAAAGTTGTCTGGATGCATTACTTTTTTCCTCCCCATAAAAACCGCGCCGGAGAATACGCCTGTCTGGAAGAAACCTCATCCGAGAGCATTGAATTGGCAGCTCTATTTATGAAGCTGGCGAGAAAGATGGCGACGCCTCTTCTCAAATACCGGAAAGGCGGTGCTGCCAACGTGATTTTTGTCGCTTTGCTCCTCGAAGCAGCCAGGATGGTTGACGAAAAGTTCGATCTTGCGGCCGTCGAGGCAGCGGGCCAGAAAGCATTCAACCTGCCCCAGGGCTTTTTGAGTTTGATGGCAACGATTGGGATTTCTCTGGCCAGTTCTTGTTTGAATTCTTTTTCTGATGCGTCCAATCCTTCCGACTCCTTTTATCAAGTGTATGATAATTTTTTCACTCCGCCTCCAAGCTATCGAAAGATGTTCGAAGCCTCTCCAGGTGGTCTCGGGAAATCCATACTTAGATGGGACGGCGATGCTGATGTGCACAGCAAGCCGCATGACTGGATGCTTGTGGATATGCTCAAAAATAGATTTTTGGCTGTGGCTTTTATGACGGCCGTGGAGCTTGTGGATTCCGGAATCATTCGGCTTGAAGAAGTTGATAAACTCTGTCAAAATGCTTTCGGATGGCAGGAAGGGCCTTTTACTTTAATGAACAGGATCGGAATTCTAGAGTCAATGCGGCTCATGACTGAAAAAATGGAAATTTCTCATCGCAAGGAAATTAATTTTCCTATTCCCAAGCTCCTGATCGAACAGGTTCAAAAGAACGAACCTTGGCCACTTATGAATCTTTAGAATAAATGCTAAGGAATGGATGCCAAAAACAGAATGTTTGTTTGGGGCTACATTATCGAAGGCTTTTCATCATCATTTTTCTCCCTCCTTTAGAGAAAGGGGGGATGAAGGGGGAATTGTTAAGGGAGTAAAAAGTGAACATCCGGGAAAATCTTGAGCAGATCGAAAAGAAGATACTTTCTCCAAAAGCCTGCCTGAGCTCCGCTTCCAAAGGGCGTGTGAGGGCAGAGGCTCTTCACTCCTTGAGGACAGCTTTCCAGAGAGACAGGGACCGGATTATCCACTCCAAGTCCTTCCGCCGCCTGAAGCACAAAACCCAGGTTTTCCTGGCTCCTTTTGGGGATCATTATCGAACGCGGCTGACTCATACCCTCGAAGTCTCGCAGATTGCCCGCACCATCGCCAAAGCGCTGAGGTTGAATGAAGACCTGACCGAAGCCATTGCCCTCGGGCATGACCTCGGCCACACGCCTTTTGGACACGCGGGAGAACAGACCTTAGCCAGGCTCCTTCCTGATGGCTTCAGCCACTATGAACAGAGCCTGAGGGTTGTAGAGAAGCTCGAGTATGAGGGGAAAGGGTTAAACCTCACTTTTGAAGTCAGGGATGGAATCTATAAACACTCAAAAGGAATGGGTGAGATCCTGGATGAGAAAAAAGAGGATATGCCGGCCACGCTTGAAGGCCAAATAGTGCGAGTTTCAGATATCATCGCCTATGTCAACCATGACATTGATGATGCGCTCAGGGCAGAAGTCATCAAGGAAGGCGATATTCCTCCGCATCTCATCAAAATCTTGGGCAAATGGCACGCAACCCGGATCGATCGCATGGTCGCAGATGTCGTGGAAGAAAGCCTGAAGGTCGATCTGGATAAAATCGCAATGAGCGATAAAATTATGGGAGCGGTGATTAAGCTGCGTGATTTCCTGTATGAGAAAGTTTATTTCAACCCGAATGCTCGAGTTGAACATCAGAAGGCAGAGAAAATCCTGACGGACCTCTATCACTATGTCCTTGAAAACCCGGAGGATTATGTTAAGAGTTATCCTCAGGGAGATTCTTTAGAGAAAAGGGCAGGAGATTTTATCGCCGGAATGACCGACCGCTACGCACTCGACCTGTATGAAGAGCTTTTCTTCCCCCGCTCCTGGCCTGCATAAACAAATTAATGGAAAAATGGGGACGGTTCTCCTTTCAGAACTTAGAAGAGAACCGTCCCCTTTTTCTCAAACTTTATTGCATGCGGATTCACCCGTCAAAGTTTGGCAAGAACCTCTTGTCATACCCACTTACCTTGTTGGGGCTCCTGAGCCAAATCCCACCTTCTACGGCGGCCGTGCCTACCAGGGTGCGAAAGGGCTAGTTTATCCCTATCCTTTTTTCGATCGGCTAACCAATGTGCGCCAGGATAAAACCTACCAGGCTGTCTATCTTGAAAATAAATACCTAAAACTCTGCGTCCTTCCTGAAATAGGAGGCAGGATTTTCTCCGCTCTCGACAAAACGGACAATTACGATTTCTTCTACCGCCAGCATGTTATCAAACCAGCACTTATCGGGATGCTCGGAGCCTGGATTTCAGGCGGTGTCGAATGGAATATCCCTCATCACCACCGGGCAACAACTTTCATGACCGTTGACCACACTTTAATCGAAAATCCCGACGGAAGCGCAACTATTTGGGTGGGGGAGCTCGAGCTCCGGCATCGAATGAGGTGGCTGGTGGGATTAACTCTCTATCCTGATAATTCCTTGATTGAAGTCACCATGAAAATTTTTAACAGGACGCCTTATGCTCATTCCATCTTGTGCTGGGCGAATACGGCTGTTCATGCCAATCCGGATTATCAGGTCATCTTTCCTCCGAGCACAGAATACGCCACTTTCCATGGGAAAAATCAGTTCTCACACTGGCCGGTTTCAACTGAGTATTACAATCGAGTTGATTACACCCGAGGAGTTGATGTCAGCTGGTGGAAAAATCATCCCGCCCCGACTTCCTTTTTTGCCTGGAACGCAAAGGAAGATTTCTTTGCGGGCTACGACCATGGGAAAAAAGCAGGAGTGGTTTTTGTCGCTGACCACAACCTGGTCCCGGGGAAAAAACTCTGGACATGGGGAACTGGGTCAGAAGGCAAGATCTGGGAGAAGATTTTGACAGAAACAGACGGGCCTTATGCTGAGCTCATGATCGGGGCTTTCTCCGACAATCAGCCGGATTACAGTTGGATCCAGCCTTATGAAGTTAAGACAGTGAAGCAGTATTGGTTTCCGATTCGTGAACTCGGGGGTGTCAAAAATGCTAATACAGAAGCGGCCTGCAATTTGGAGGTAAAGGAAAACTCTGCCTGCTTCGGTTTTAACGTAACGTCCGAATACAACGATGCAAAAGCTGTGCTCAAAGCAGGGGACAAAATTATTCATGAGGAGAAAATAGATGTCAGTCCTGAGAAGCCATTTTGGGAAGAGATTGAGCTTCCCTCAAGCCTAAAACAAAAAGATTTGTTTATTTCGTTATTCAACGCAGAGAACAGAGAAATCATCAGCTACAAACCTCAGAAAATAGAAAAAACTAAGATGCCGGAGCCGGTGAAGCCGCCACCTGCTCCTTCAGAAATTAAAACTGTGGAGGAGCTTTATCTGACCGGACTGCGCCTGGAGCAATTCTACAACCCCGCCATCGAGTCCTATCCTTACTATGAAGAGGCTGTGCACAGAGACCCGGATAATTATCAGGTTAACACCGCACTCAGCAGACTCTACTTAAAACGGAGTATGTTTCGAGAAGCTGAAGAGAAACTCCAAAAAGCCATCCAGCGCGCCACCAAAAATTACACCCGCCCCAAAGATGGAGAAGCCTATTATTATCTGGGAGTTTCGTTCAGATCTCAGGGAAAAGATGATGAAGCAGCAGCTACTTTCTCTAAAGCAACCTGGAGCGAGGCCTGGCATTCAGCAAGTTGCTACCAATTGGCCGAGCTTGCCTCAAAGAAAGGTGGTTTTTCAGAGGCATTTGAATACCTGGATAGATCGCTTTCATCAAACGTATTTAACCTAAAGGCCATAAACTTAGAAGCTTCATTGTTGCGGAAGCTGAATCGATTCTCTGAGGCAATAGAATTAGCTTCCATGGTTCTTCTCTCCGACCTTCTTGATTTCTGGGCTGAGAAGCGATGCTGAAACTGAAATCAAAAACCTAAGCCTGAAGATGAGGGATGAACTGCAGAACTACCTGGAATTGGCTGTTGACTATGGAAACTGCGGATTATGGGACGAAGCCATTGACGTGCTTTCAAGAATGGCGAGTTCAACCGAGAAAAAGCCGAGCACATTTCCCCTGATATATTATTACCTTGGTTATTTCTGGGAGAAAAAAGCGGAGTCTGAAAAAGCTTCAAAATACGCCGAGCTCGCTAACTCCATGCCTCCAGATTATTGTTTTCCCTTTCGGCTCGAATCCATCGCTGTCCTGCGCTGGGCTGAGAGCGTAAATCCCAAGGATGCCCGCGCTCCTTATTATCTCGGTAACCTTCTTTTTGACCTTCAGCCTGAAAAGGCAATTGAAGAATGGGAAAAGTCAAAAAAACTGGACGGGAGTTTTTCCATTGTCCATAGGAATCTCGGCCTTGCTTATGCGCGTGTGAAAAACGATGTTTCCAAAGCTGTTACTTGCTTGGAAAAAGCGCTTGCCTGCAACAAGAATGACCCCAAGCTTTACTTTGAGCTGGACCAGCTTTATGAAGCCAATGGGACATCTCCACAATTGCGGTTACGGCTCTTAGAAAAAAATCATAAAATCGTGGAGCAACGTGACGATGCTTTGAGCCGGGAGATTGAACTCCTGGTTCAGGCAGGCCGGTTCGACAGAGCCCTCGAATTGCTGAGCACACATCATTTTCATGTCTGGGAAGGCGGGGGAGAAATCCACAATGTCTACGTGGATGCCCATCTTTTCCGCGGCCAGGATTTTTTCAGGACGAAGAAGTACAGGCAGGCCCTTAAAGATTTTGAGGCAGCCCTTGAATACCCTGAAAACCTTGAAGTCGGCAAGCCTTATGTGGGCGGAAGGTTTGAAGAAATTTTTTATTTTGTAGGGACTGCTTACGAAGCGTTGGGAAATGGGGACAAAGCGAAGTCTTTTTATGAAAATGCCCTAGCTTCAAAATCTGGCTGGTCTGATTTGAGCTATTATCAAGGGCTCGCTCTTCGAAAACTCAGCCGCGAACAGGAAGCGATTAATGTTTTTGATGGACTCGTTCAGTTTGCCAAAAGTCAAATTGAAGCATCTCCATCGATGGATTTCTTTGCTAAATTTGGTGAGAAGCAATCAGTCAAAATTCAACAGGCGCGTGCCCATTATCTTTTGGGCGTGGGCTATCTCGGGCTGGGGAAACGAACAGAGGCAAAAACGGAGTTTCAAATAGCCATCGAGCTCAACATCAATCACACCAAAGCTCAAAGACAGTTAGCCGCCATCCGATGAAAATTGATTGATCGCATCTTCTCAATTCCCCTTTATCCCCCCTTTATCCAAAGGGGGGAAATGAATAACTCCCCTTTTCCTGAAGGGAGATTATAGACTGCATGCATCTTCTATGAGGATGTGGTGCGACAATCGAAGGAGGGTGGCACGGCAATATTCGTCTTTCTCGTCACATAAACATATGAAAAGAAAAATAAAATGATTTTTCTTAACGAGAAAGACGGGCCCGACGAGAGAGACGAGATAGACCTTCTTACTGGGAGCGGAGGTGAGGACGGATGGAGAGGAGCCGTGACAGGACCCTATTCCTTATCCGTGGCATCCCATCATCATAGAAGGTTCATCCTTATAAACCCAAAATCGATAGAAAATTAAGATGAGTCCTGGATGTTCCCTGTGTGTTCGAAGACCTAGGGGGTGGGTGGGCTTGGTCGAGAACGCACAGGGAGCGGCCAGGCCACCCCTCGAGTGATGCTTGTGCTCTTCCATCTTGTACGCATGAATAAAATTAGGGGATGAGCTCGAAGAAGTTCTCCAGCAATTTCCAAGAACCACTTTTGTCTGGGCCCACGGCGGCAGTTCGCGACGGGTTTTCCATAAAAACTACCACGAGACGAGATGGTTGTTTTGCTCTTTGACACATTCGCCAATCTTTATGTGGATATTTCATGGGTCATCTATGATGATGTGATCTGCCTGAATTTAGAGCCCAAAAAACACTGGATGGATGCCATCCTGAATTATCCCGACCGCTTTTGTATCGGAAGCGACCTCTGCGAACATTTCGAGCATTTGGGAAAAACGATGGCTCGGTACAACAATTTGCTGCGAAGACTCGAGCCGAGGGCGCAAAAAATGGTCGCCTCTGAGAATGCGGAAAAGCTCTGGTTTTAAAAAATAAGGAACTTCCCTTTTTATTTTGAAATTCCGTTGTTATAGGATAAAGAAAATAATATAATTGTTAACTTTAAAAGCTTTCGACTAAAATATTTAGGAGATGAAAGGAGGGAATTAGGGCCTTGATCAAGAGCATTGATACTCTCGAAAAAATAGCAAAGAGATTACGTATTCATTCTCTAAGGATGACAACCAACGCTGGCTCAGGTCATCCAACCACTTGTCTCTCCATGGCAGAGATTGCGGCCTGCTTATTCTTTCATGAAATGAAATACAATCCCAATGACCATGAAGACTGGGGAAATGATGAGCTTGTTCTCTCCAAGGGGCATGCGGCTCCCATCATCTGGGCGGCCTATGCCGAGGCAGGAATCATTCCTCAATCAAAATTGATGGACTTGAGAAAATTGACGAGCGAGCTTGAGGGACACCCCACTCCCAGGATGCCCTGGATTAAAGCTGCAACTGGATCGCTGGGGCAGGGGCTTTCTGTCGGAGCCGGGATGGCACTCGCCCAGAAGCTCGGGAAATCCCCAGGCCGCGTGTTTGTGATGATGGGAGATGGGGAATGTGCGGAGGGTGCTGTCTGGGAAGCTGCCAACGCTGCAGCTCATTTTAAGCTCGATAACCTCACCGCGATCGTGGACGTCAACAGATTGGGACAGTCTGAGGCGACCATGCACGGGCATGATATTCAAGCTTATGCGCGTAAATTTAGAGCTTTCAGGTGGGATGTCGTTTCGATTGATGGACACAAAGTGCCTCAAATTCTTGCGGCTTTTAAGGAGCCAAGAAAAAAAAGCACGCCCAAGGTGATCTTGGCCAAGACCATAAAAGGGAAGGGAGTTTCTTTTCTTGAGGACAAGAACGGCTGGCATGGGAAGCCCCTCAAGGAGGATGAGCTCCAGAAGGCATTGGCTGAACTCGGGCTGATGCCCGAGGTCGATTCCAAGAAATATATCCGAAAACCCAGGCCTTCAAAGAAGCCCAGGTATTCCCAAGATTTTAATTTTGAAAAAACTCTTTACAAAGATAAAACAGCAACCAGGCTGGCCTACGGCAATGCCCTTTTGAGCCTCGGGAAATTAAACAATTCCGTGGTCGCCCTGGATGGAGATGTCAAAAATTCAACCTACACCGAGAAATTTTTTGATGCTTTTCCCGAGAGGTCATTCCAGTCCTACATTGCCGAGCAGAACATGGTTGGGATGGGCCTCGGGATGTCCATTAAAGGCTATATCCCTTTTATCGCCACTTTTGCTGCCTTCATCACTCGCGCCCATGACCAGATCAGGATGGCCGGCTATTCTTTGGCCAACATCAAATTCTGCGGCTCTCATGTAGGTGTGAGCATCGGCGAGGATGGGCCTTCGCAAATGGGACTTGAAGATTTAGCGCTCTTCAGGCCCATTCCTGGCTGCGTTGTTCTTTATCCCTGCGATGCGTATTCTTCAGAAGGGTGTGTTGAATCTATGGCCAAGCACAGAGGCCTTTCCTATATCCGGACAACGAGGCCTGCCACTCCTCTCATTTATTCCAAAGAGGAGGATTTTCCCATCGGGGGCTCAAAGGTTTTAAGGCGGAGCGAGAATGATGTGGCCACAGTCATCGCAGCCGGGATCACGGTGCATGAGGCGCTGAAGGCTTATGAAGAGCTTAAAAAAGAAAACGTTTCTGTCCGAGTCATTGATGCCTATTCTGTTCAGCCCTTGGACGGAGAGAATATCCGGCGCGAAGTGGGGGAGACGAGGGGGAAAGTTGTGGTTGTTGAGGACCATTTCGCGAGCGGAGGCCTGGGAGATGCAGTGGCCCTTGCTCTGGCCGGGAGAGCTAAAATTATTCACCTTGCCATCAATGACCTGCCCAGATCGGGCAAAGCAGAAGAATTGTTAGATCAGTATGGAATAAGTGCCCGACATATTGTGCAGGCCGTCAAGGAAATCCTGAAGAGCTCAGTATCTAATATTTATTGACTTCTAATGCAGTCATTGGGTGCGAAGCGCGGTAATCCTCTAAGAGCGCGAAGAACGAGACGAGCGAGAAAAGTGTGAAAAGGATATTAATTATATTTCGCGCGCTTCCCGCTTTTATAATCCTCATTTCCCTCTCATTCCCAACATCTTCTTTTCCTGACAAAGGCATCGTCACGGCCGTATACGATGGGGATACGGTCAAAGTCAGGTTAGCGAATAGCGTTGAAAAAAGAATCAGGCTAATTGGCATAGACACTCCCGAGATGGAGGACCCAAGGGAAGAGATAAAATTTTTTGCTTATATGGCCAAACGGTTCACTTTCTTTTATCTCTATAGGGAAGAGATAAAATTATCTTATGACTGGCAGCTCGAGGATAACTACGGAAGGCTCCTGGCCTATGTCTGGACCGAAAAACAGGGGCTGTTCAATGACTTCATCATCCGCCAAGGTTTCGCCTTTGCCTTCCTTAGTTACCCTTTTAGAAAAGATTACCAGGAGCAATTTAAAGAGGCTGAGACTGAGGCCCGAAAAATGGAGAGGGGATTATGGAAGAAAGAGGATTATCCCGTTGTTCAAGCCAAAGAAGCCAGGCAATATCTGGGCCAAATTCTCACTGTAAAATACGTTTGTTCCAAGGTTGAGGCAAAAAGGCAATTTTATTTTCTTTGTTCCTCTGAGGGAGATTTCGAAGCTCTCATTCCTCAGGAAAATATCTCATCATTCCCAGATATAAAATCCTTTCAGAATAAAGCTTTAGCGGTGACCGGCTTTATTGAAGAATATAGGGGTCAGGTGCAGATAATGGTCTTTTTCCCTCTTCAGATTAATTACAAATGATGGGTTCGTCGCCCCAAGTCTATGAAAATAGATTCCCCCGCTTTCCCCCCTTTGGTAAAGGGGGGATGAAAGGGGGAATCTATTATTATTGGGCTTTGGCTGCAGGGATGGTGATATCGACGACGTTCACTGTGCCGAGAGTCGATAGCGCTTTATCAAAATCTTCTTTCTTTCCCACCACCAAAATCTGGACTTTGTCCGGTTGGAGATATTTTCTGGCGACTCTCAAGATATCTGCTTTGGTGACCTTTTCCACTCGAAGCGCCTGCCCCGTGATCGCTGCCAACCCAATCTTGGAAGCAGGCTCAAATGCGCTATTGATTTTATCACCAGTTTGATATAAAGGATTAGATATCTTACTCAGGGAGGAGGTTTGGAAGTGAACCGGAGAAAATTCTTAACAAGATGGCTTGGCGCGGCAGCCGTCCTTTCTTTAGCAAACTCAAGAAACTTGAAATCGGCTGTCCGGCCTGACGCTTCGCAGTCCAAAACAAACTTCAAACTCAAATATGCTCCAAGCTTCGGGCAGTTTAAGAATCATGCTGGCGACGACCCAATCGCCCAGATTCGATTCGCCGCTGATGAAGGTTTCGAGGCTATGTTTGACAATGGAATCATGAACCGTCCTATCGAGCAACAGGAAGCCATTGTCAAGGAATTGGAGCGGAAGGGGATGACTCTTGGACCTTTTGTCCTTTACGCAGATTTTGGCCAAAAGAGCTTTGTCACTCGTGATAAAGATATCCTGGACATGCTGCTTAAAAAGATGAAACAAGGAGCAGAGACATCCAAGCGCATTCATGTTCCCTGGGCTCTCATCGTCCTGGGGAGGTTCGATGAGAGCCTCGATTGGGATTACCAGACGGCCAATGTCGTTGATAATCTGAAATTCTGCCTGGACCTCTGTGAGCCGGCTGGCCTTATTCTGGCGCTTGAGCCTCTGAACCCCAAGGACCATCCGGGGCTGTTTCTCACGCGCATCCCTCAAGCCTATCAAATCTGCCGGGCGGTGGGCAGTCCTTCCTGCAAAATACTGAATGACCTCTATCACCAGCAAATCACGGAAGGAAACCTGATTCCCAATATCGATCTGGCTTGGGAAGAAATTGCCGCCTATCATCTCGGAGATAATCCCGGCCGGAAAGAGCCGACGACTGGTGAGATCAACTACAAGAATATTTTTAGGCACCTTTACCAAAAAGGCTTCCAGGGAGTCCTCTGCATGGAACACGGCCAGAGTCTGCCAGGCAAGGAGGGCGAGAGGGCGGTGATCGATGCTTACCGTGCCTGCGATGATTTTTAGAGGAGCAATAAGGAGAATAAAATGAATAAAGATTCTTTTCTGAAAGCAAGCGTTTCAAGGAGAGATTTTATCAAAACCTCAGTAGTGGCTTCTCTGGCTGCCGCTATTCCTCGAAATCTGGGCGCCTATGTCGCCGGTTCGGACATGATCCGCATCGGAATGATTGGGTGCGGCGGACGCGGAACCGGCGCGGCCATAGATTGTCTGAACGCCGCAAATGGCGTCGAAGTTGTGGCCATGGCGGACCTTTTCCAGGACCATCTCGAAGCCTCTTTAAGAAAATTGAAGGAAGCCCATTCGGATAAAATCAAGGTGACTCCGGATCACTCGTTCACCGGATTTGATGCTTATCAAAAACTTTTGGCCTGTCCCGACGTGAATTTGGTTGTGCTGGCCACCGCCCCCCATTTCCGGCCCCTGCATCTCAAGGCTGCCGTTGAAGCCGGGAAACATATCTTCATGGAAAAACCAGTGGCTGTCGACCCTGTCGGAATCAGGTCTGTGATCGTCTCTTCCGAATTGGCGAAACAGAAAGGGCTGGCCATTGTCGCTGGCACCCAGCGCCGCCATCAGGCCCAGTACATTGAGTTGATGAAGCGCCTCCAGGACGGCGCGATTGGTGAAGTCATCGGCGGCGAGTGTTACTGGAACCAGGGAGAACTCTGGGTGAAGAAAAAAGAGCCTGAGTGGTCAGACATGGAATGGCAGTGCCGGAATTGGCTTTATTTCACCTGGCTTTCAGGCGACCATATCGTGGAACAGCACGTCCATAACATTGATGTCATCAACTGGGCCTTTGGCACCTTGCCGGTAAAGGCTCTGGGTATGGGTGGGAGGCAGGTGCGGATAGGGCTCGAGTACGGGAATATCTATGACCACTTTGCTGTAGAATTTGAATACCCGAACGGCGCCCGCGTCTTGAGCATGTGCCGTCAGATTCCTGGCTGCAGCGATCGAGTCGAAGAACGGGTAGTCGGCACCAAAGGCTCAGCCTTCAGCTCCGGCGAAATCAAGGGCGACAAATCTTGGAAGTATGAAGGCCCAAACCCGGATCCTTATGTCCAGGAGCAGGCCGATCTGATTGCGAGCATCAGGCGCGGCGAACCTTTGAACGAAGGCCGGCGTATTGCCGAAAGCACTCTATGTGCTATCATGGGGAGAATGAGTGCTTATACCGGACGGGCGCTGAGCTGGGATTGGGTCATGAACAGTTCCAAGCTCGACCTCACTCCGCCCAAGTATGAATTTGGAGATTTGCCCGTTGAACCCGTGGCTATGCCCGGCATAACACATCTTGTTTAATCCCCCGCAATCGCTCTTTTGGAAAAAGGGAGACTGGAAAGGAAGTCAAAATCATGAGTTTAAAACCTTCAAAAATTAAAAGGCGCGAGTTTCTAAGATCTCTGCCAATTGCCGTCGCTGGAATTGCAGGATTCCCGACCATCGTCCGTGCCTCCGCGCTGGGAAAGTCTGGCTCCATCGCTCCCAGCAACCGGATTGTCATGGCCGGCATCGGCTTTGGCATGATGGGAATTCCCAACATGCAGAGTTTTCTGAGCAAGGATGAAGTCCAATGGGTTGCGGTCTGCGACTTGGATAAAAATCACCTTACGGAAGCAAGAGACATCGTCAATCAAAATTACGGCAACAAAGATTGTGCCGCCTACCATGATTTCCGCGAGCTCTGCGAACGAAGGGATATAGACGCTGTCTCGATCGCAGTGCCGGACCACTGGCACGCCATTGTCTCTATTGCCTGTGCGCGCGCTGGCTTTGACATCTATGGTGAAAAGCCGCTCTCTCACAGCCTCTTCGAAGGCCGGACGATGGGTGATGCTATTAAGCGCTATGGCCGGGTCTGGCAGACAGGCTCCTGGCAGCGGTCGGTTGAGAATTTCCATCGCGCCTGCGAGCTTGTCCGCAACGGCCGGATCGGAAAGATTCTCAAGGTTGAAGTCGGATTGCCCGAAGGCCATTATGATTTTGCCAGAACATTCGGCCAGGAGACAATTGGCCCGCCTCCACCCGAACTGGACTATGATTTCTGGTTAGGGCCAGCACCTTATGTCCCTTATTGTCCCGCGCGCGTCCACATGAACTGGCGCTGGAACATGGATTTTGGAGGGGGACAGCTCATGGACTGGGTGGGACATCATGTGGATATTGCTCACTGGGGACTTGGCTTTGATTATACTGGGCCTGTGGAAATCGAGGGCCGCGGAGAATTCCCCAACAGCGGAATTTATAACAGCCCAAACCGCTATTATCTAGAAGCCAAATACGCAGACGGCACGCCCATGGTCATCGCCGGCGGGCATGATGAGATTTGGGCAGGCACCAAATGGGTTGGAGAATATGGTTGGATCTGGGTCGACCGGGGTTATTTCGAGACAGAACCGTCAGGCCTTAAAAATGAGGTGATCGGGCCGAACGAAGTCCGGCTTTATAAAAGCCGCGACCATTATCAGAATTTTCTGGATTGTGTGAAAAGCCGAGGTCTGACGATCGCACCCTGCGAAGTGGCCCACCGTTCGGCGAGCGTTGGCCATCTGGGAGTGATCGCCCTGGAGGTAGGGCGAAAAATCCGCTGGGACCCAGCGAGCGAGGCTATAACCGGTGACCCGGAGGCCGAGCGTCTGCTCAGCTATGCTTACCGCAAACCCTGGGTACTGCCAGAGTAAGGCCAGGGCAGCGGTGATTATTGAATAAAGGTGAGACTATAATGAAACAAAGAATAAAAGTGGTGTTGGTTGGGTTAGCGGTATTGGCGTCGATCGCCATGTGCCAATCCGCACCCGGAGTTTCGGTTGAGGTGAAGGGTGGCCAAGATTTAGAGCAACAGTCGCTCGACGCCATTCTGAAAGAACTGTCTACTTTCGAATACGGACGGGGCGAGGAGATACTTTATAAGTTGAGGGATTATGTCCTTTCCCACAAGGATTCTCCGGAATCCCGAGAAGAATGTGAGGCGAAGCTAGTTTCCTTCTTGGGAGGAGATGCCACTTTGGCCGGAAAGATGGCCGTCTGCCGCGAGTTGCGGCTCATTGGCAGTGAGAAATCGGTCCCTCAGCTTGAGAAGATGCTGGTAGTGAAGGAGACCACGGACATGGCCCGCTATGCCCTGGAAAAAATCCCTGGAGCTGCTGCAGACAACGCTTTAAAAGACACTCTGGGAAAGGTTCAAAGGGAGATAAAAATAGGCATCATCTCATCTTTGGGTCTGCGAAAAACCTCAACTGCAGCACCAGAACTCGGAAAACTCCTTCAAGATTCAAACCAGGCAGTGGCGATAGCAGCGGCTACAGCGCTAGGTCAAATCGGAGGTTCTGAAGCCGCTGAAATTCTCTCTGCAGTTCTGGCTAAAACACGAGGAGAAGTAAAGACATGCGTGGCTTCATCCTTGTTGAGATGTGCTGAAGAGTATCTTTCGCTCAAAAACCCGGCCGCGGCTTCTGCTCTTTATGACAAATTGCTGGCCGCTAAACTTCCATTGGTCATACGGCAGGCCGCGATGAAGGGCAAGGTTGTTACAGTGAGCGACGGTCGGGCGAGATTGATCCTCGATCTTCTCAGTGGCAAGCAATGGGAGATGCATCCCCCGGTGATTGCCATGGTTAAGGATGTTTTTAATGAGACAGAAATTGCAGCTGTTTGCCGCCTGCTAGAGAAGCTTCCTGAGCCAAGCCGGGTGCAGTTGATTGCCGTCCTGGCTTCATACCCAAAAGAGGCAGTGCTCTCGACCTTAATCACTGAAGCCAAAAGCACGCAAACGTCAGTCAGGATTGAAGCTCTGAAAGCCCTGGAGAAAGTAGGAGACGCCTCCACAGTCGAGCTTCTGGCAGAGCGTGCAGCCCAAACTCGTGGCGAAGAACAGGCCGCTGCTCGGGAAGGCCTGTGGAGAGTCAAAGGCGAGGATGTTGACAGGGCCATTCTGTTCGAGCTCGAGACCAACACGAAGGAGGACATCCAGGATGAATTGATCCGGGCTGTCGGGGAACGCCGGATCGTTCGAGGCAAGAATCTTCTTATGAACAAAGCACGGTCCTCGTCTGCAGCAGACCGCCTCCAGGCAATAAAGAATCTCAAATTAATCTCTTCTCCGAGTGACCTCGCCCAGTTGTTGGGTCTTCTGCTCGAGCTTGAGAATGACCCAGAGCTGGAAGAGATGCAGAACACGGTAGCCGCCGTTTCCTTAAAAATAGCCAAGCCTGATGCTCGGGCCAATGCCGTCAAGAGGGTCCTCAACGAGACTGAAGATGTTAAAAAACGCTGTTCCCTGTTGCGTGTCCTGGGAAAAATTGGCGATGACAGCTCCCTTCCTATCCTGCGGGATGCACTCCGCACCGGGAATTCCGATGTGGCAGATGCCGCCGTGCGGGCGCTGGCCGACTGGCCGACTATAACACCGCGCGATGACCTGCTTCAAATTGCGCGTAACTCACAAAATCTTGTTCACCAGGTTTTGGCTTTGCGAGCGTATGTCCGGATGGTTGGTATGGAAACCTATCGTTCTCCAGAAGGTGCTGTTAAGTCGCTCAAAGAAGCACTGGAGCTCGCGAAACGGCCTGAGGAGAAAAAGCTTATCCTTGGAGTCCTTCCCGATTTTGCCTGCCAAGATGCACTCCAGCTGGCTGAATCGCTCTTGAATGTCGAGGGCGTCAAGGAAGAGGCCCAGGCCGCTGTCGATAAGATTAAAGAAAACCTGAAAAAAGAATAGACTTGATTCCCCCTCTCCCCCCTTTAGATAAAGGGGGGATATTGGGGGAATTGAGAATCATTTTTTACGAACGCCGTGGCTCTCCATCGTCTTGAATTCTTTGCCATCAGCTCCTGTCATAAACGTCTCATAGACAAATTCATCGGGGCTGAGGATCCGGGTGACGGAGCGGACTTTGACAGTCTCTCCGGTCATGAGATCCGGCCAGTCGCCGGTTTCAGTCATGACTTTTCCTGAAGTATCAAGAGTGCCAGTTGTCAGATAGAAGGCGGTGCTGGTGTTGTTGATCCAGAAAATGACATATTTTTTCTGGAGGTTGTCATACCCCGCGATCTGGAGGCCTTCAAACGGCTGCCCCATCATGGTGCCGCTATATTTCATCATCAGGAAACGGCCACCCATGATCAATGAACCCTCGGAAGAATTCTGAGAGACCGAAGGTGGTGTTCCGGGAAAGGCCCACATTGTTGACTTCGCGTTCCAATGGCCGACAAGACTCTTCAAATAATCATGATTTTCGCTCAGGGCCATCAATTTCATGTAAGCTTCCATTGCTTTTTGCTGGTCCTGAGGAGCCTGGTTTGCGGCGAGCAAAGTGCATGCGAATCATAATAACTCAAATTGACCTTTTTGGCGAGTCCCCTTTTTCTTATGATTCATCGGCGGAAGGAAAAAGGTACCGCAACCTTTAGGTTGCGTTATTTAAAAAAGCGCAGGTTTAAGCCTGCAGCTGCTAAGACAAATCGGCGTCTTTTGAGGGATTCACCCGAGTCCTCATTAGGAAGCATCTCTAATTCTGTGATAAGGGAGCTTTGAAAAGGGCTGCAGCGACCATTGCGGAGATCAGGCTGAGGGCCCGTCTTACGAGGGTAGCCGCAGGCCTTCTTCGGGCCAAGGCTCCGAGGATGGGTTTCCGCAAGTGATTTTGGGGACAAATTGATTTTTTGTCCCCAAAATAAAATAGATGCGCCTGGAGCCTTGGGTCGGAGGAGCCGAGTAAGACGGGTCTCTCAGGCCGCCGATCGGAGCGGGGAGCCCAGCCCTTTACAAGGCCCCTATTCAATCATCATGAAATTTGGGGCGCTTACATAACTTTTGAAAATTTGCGTTATCTACATTATGATATAGGCTATCTGAGTAGGAGCGAGTCTTTATGCGGTTTTGGGCCAATCCCATGAAGGAGGTTCCAAGATGATCGAAGGCCAAGAAACCTTGGGAAAGGTGACACGCCTTAAATATGGCATGGTCGGAGGAGGCAAGGGTGCTTTCATCGGCGATGTCCATCGCAAGGCTATTGCCATGGATGGAAAGGCAGAAATAGTGGCTGGCTGTTTTTCCCAGTCATTCGATAACACCCTCGAAACTGGAGAATTTCTGGGCTTGGATAAAGAAAGGCTTTATAAATCTTATCAAGAGATGCTGGCCCGAGAAGGCAAGCGCCGAGATAAGATCAACTTCGTCATCGTCGTCACTCCGAACGATTCTCATTATTCCATCGCTAAACTTGCCTTGGAGAATGGAATTCATGTTGTCTGTGACAAGCCTTTAACTCCAAACAGTCGCCACGCTGAGGAACTTGCGCAGCTTGCCAAAAAGAAAGATTTGCTCTTTTGCGTGACCTATGCCTACACTGGCTATCCCATCATCAAACACATGCGCGAGATGATCGCCAGCGGTGAGCTCGGCGATATTCGGTTTGTCAGCGGTGAATATCCCCAGGACTGGCTGGCCACTCTCCTCGAAAAAACAGGCCAAAAACAGGCGGTTTGGCGCACAGACCCGAAGCGTGCCGGAGCGTCCAATTGCGTCGGTGACATCGGCAGCCACATTGAAAATATGGTTTCCTATTTGACTGGACTCAAGATCCAATCCCTGTGCGCCAGGCTTGACAGGTTCGGCGCTGGGCGAGTCCTAGATGACAACGCCTCCATCATGCTCAATTATGATAAAGGAGCCAAAGGGTTGTACTGGAGTTCTCAAATCGCTGTCGGGCATGACAACGGTTTCCGCGTCAGGATTTATGGCAGCAAAGCCTCGCTTGAGTGGGTCCAGGAAAATCCCAATTATGTCAAAGTCTCTTATATTGATAAACCCACTGAAATCTTATCTAGGGGGAGAGACAAGATGTATCCCCGAGCCCAAGCTTTATCCAGGATTCCCTCAGGCCATCCAGAGGGCTACTTTGAGGCTTTTGCCAATATCTATTCCACATTCCTCACTGCCCTGAGTAAGAAGCTTTCTGGAGAAAAACTTTCTAAAGATGACATTGATTTCCCCGATGTGGCAGATGGCATCCGTGGAGTAAGGTTTATCGAAAAATGCGTGGAGAGCTCGCAAAAAGGTGCGGTCTGGGTTAATTTTTAAATTGGAGGCGGAAATGAGTAAACCCATAACTTTGTTTACTGGACAATGGGCGGATTTGACCTTTGAAGATATTTGCAAAAAGGCAAGTGGCTGGGGCTACGACGGCCTTGAAATCGCCTGCTGGGGAGACCATATGGACGTGCGAAAGGCTGCTATAGACCCTGCCTATGTCAGAAAAAAGAAACAGATTCTCAAAAAATACAGCCTTAAATGCTGGGCGCTGGGAGCGCATCTGGCTGGCCAGTGCGTCGGCGATATTTATGATGAGCGCCTGGATGGATTTGCTCCCCCTGAAGTCAAAGGCAAGCCGGAAGAGCTCCGGGACTGGGCCATCGAAGAGATGAAAGCCACGGCCCGGGCAGCCAAAAACATGGGCTGTTATGTGGTGAATGGGTTTATGGGATCGCCGATCTGGAAATTCTGGTACTCTTTCCCCACTACTTCTGAGGAAATGGTGGAGAAAGGTTTCGGCAGAATCCACAAGCTCTGGACGCCGATCCTGGATGAATTCGACAAGTGCGGGGTGAAGTTCGCACTCGAAGTTCATCCTACAGAAATCGCCTTTGACCTGTACACAACCCAAAGGTTGCTGAAAAAGTTTAAGTATCGTCCAACTTTAGGCTTGAATTTTGACCCCAGCCACCTCGTTTGGCAGGGGCTTGAGCCGCAGTTGTTCATCCGGGAATTCGCCGGCCGCATCTATCATGTCCACATGAAGGATGTGGCCGTGACACTGGACGGGAAAGCGGGAATCCTTGGTTCTCATTTGCCATTCGGAGATCTGCGAAGAGGCTGGAATTTCAGGTCGCTGGGACATGGAGATGTGAACTTCGAAGAGATTATCCGCGAACTCAACAGCATCCATTACCAGGGACCTCTTTCGGTCGAATGGGAAGACAACGGTATGGACCGCGAATTTGGTGCCAAAGAAGCGCTGGATTTTGTCAGGTCTATGAATTTTTTTCCTTCCGAAGTTGCCTTTGACAGGGATATGAAGAAGTAGTAGCGGGGCGATTTATCGCATAAAATATATAAAAGAAGGTTAACATGACTGGGCAAAACAATGACAAGAAAGAACAAAAGCTCACGCGGCGTGACTTCTTGAAATCCTCGGCCTCTGCCAGCCTGGGAATGGCATTGGCTGGCGGCGCACTGGCCACATCAGCTATTTCCAGCCGAGGACAGGAAAGAAAAAATTCGGATGAGCTCCGGGTGGCCCTCATCGGGGCCGGCGAGCAGGGCCGGGTACTCTTGGAGTCATGCCTTCGTATCCCAAGCGTCCGGATCGTCGCCGTCTGTGATATCTGGGAATACAGCCAACAGTATGCCAGCGGGTATCTTAAAAAATATGGACAAGCGGTCAATGTTTACGAGGATTACCGCGACCTGCTCAGCAAGGAAAAAAAACTCGATGCAGCCATCATCGCCACGCCGGACTGGATGCACGCAGAACATGCCAATGCCTGTCTTGAGGCTGGGCTCCATGTCTACTGCGAAAAAGAGATGTCCAACTCTCTGGAAAAGGCAAGGAGTATGGTTGAAGCGGCCAGGCGCACAGGTAAGCTTTTGCAGATAGGCCATCAGCGTCGGAGCAATCCCCGCTACATCCATGCTATTGAACGTCTAATCCATGAAAAACAGATTCTGGGCCGGGTTACTCTCGCCTATGCGCAGTGGAACAGGTCCAAGAGTGATATGCTCGGCTGGCCCAAAAAATACACCATGGATCAGGCCAAACTCCAGAAATACGGGTATGATTCTATGGTTGAATTCAGGAACTGGCGTTGGTTCAAAAAGTTTGGTGGCGGGCCTGTGGTTGACTTGGGTTCGCACCAAATAGACCTCTTCAGCTGGGTGTTTAGGGCAAATCCCGAGACAGTTGTCGCCAGCGGAGGAGTGGATTATTATAAAGACCGCGAATGGTATGACAATGTGATGACCATTTTTGAATTTGACACAGAAGCCAGGAAATCGCGCGCTTTTTACCAGGTGCAAACCGCCACCAAGCATGGGGGATTTTATGAGACTTTCATGGGCGATAATGGTTCCCTTGTCATCTCCGAGGTGCCTCAAAGAGGGAACTGGGCGATGCGAGAGGCGCATGCACCGGAATGGGATTCACTGGTCAAGGAGGGGTTGCTGCTCTCTGAAGCCCCTGCTATCCAGAAGGTCGACACGCGGAATATTTTTTTGGACGTTAGAGTAACGGCAGAAGCAGGCCGCTGGCCATTGCCTGTAGAACTTGCCAAACCTGTGCATCAGCCGCACTTGGAAAATTTTTTCAATGCCATCCGTCTCGGCACGCCATTGAGTTGCCCGGCTGAACTTGCCTATGAAAGCGCAGTTGTAGTTCTTAAAGTGAATGAGGCTGTGAAATCCCGCGGTCTAATCAGATTCCGGCCTGAGCAATTTAAAGCATGAAACGAAAAAAACTCATTTTTCTGATTGTTATCAGCTTATTTGCAGGGCGAGGATTTGAAGCTTCTTCCCCTCAAGCGAATCAAGCGTGGGATGGGAGCCAAATATCTCCCGTCCATCAGATCCCTCTCAAAGACGAGTTCGACCAGGATATCATTCCCGCAGAGCCCTACCCATTGCCGTTTTCCTCCCGGTATACCTGCGCTCCCTGCCATGATTACAAGGTTATTCAACACGGCTTGCATTTTGATGCCAATCAATCCAAGAGTACAGGCCGAGTTGGAGAACCGTGGGTCTGGGTTGATGAGAAAACGGGAACGCTCCTGCCGCTTTCGTATAAAAATTGGAAGGGGATGTGGAATCCCAAAGAAGTCGGATTAACGGCCTGGGATTTTAGTCTGTTGTTCGGCAGACATCTTACTGGAGGAGGAGTGGCTGAGCCGGCTGACGAGGATATCACACCTGATTCCAGGTGGAATGTCTCGGGAAAAATTGAGATCAATTGTTTGGGCTGCCACAATCCTTCCAATGTTCAAAATCACAGTGAATGGGTCAAGCAGATCTTGCGTCAAAATTTCCGCTGGGCAGCAACAGCCGCTTCCGGTTTGGGAGAAGTGAAGGGAATGGCTTCGCGGCTTCCTGGAACTTGGGACGTGTTTGACGGTCCCAATCCTGATGATACGGAATGGGCCGTAGTTCCATCAGTTCGTTACAATCAGAACCTTTTCGACAGCCGCCACCGGGCGTTTCTGGACATTTCCCACAAACCTGATGACAGCCGCTGTCTTGCCTGCCATTCGGTTGCGCCCTTTGATATGAAAAAATTCAATTTTGATGAGGATGTTCATTCGGCCGCAGGCTTGAAGTGCGTGAGCTGTCACCGCAATGATATCCATCATGCCATGATTCGCGGCTACGAGGGAGAAGCGAACGATTATCCTGAGCAGCCGATAGAGGACTTTACCTGTTCGGGGTGTCATCTCGGAAATAAATTAGCCAGAGAAGGGGAAGGATTGCCGGGACGACTTGGGGCTCCCTATCCCCAGCACAAAGGAATTCCTGCCGTACATTTTGATAGACTTTCTTGTACAGTCTGCCACGCAGGTCCATTGCCCGGAAAGGAATTGACCCGTGTCCGCACCTCTCGTGCCAATCGTTTAGGAATTTATGGCATAGCGAAGTGGGCCACTGACCTTCCTGTTATTTTGGAGCCTGTGTATATCAGGGACAAGAACAAAAAGCTCACTCCGCACCGTCTGCTATGGCCTGCATTCTGGGCTGAGATAGAGGGAGGGAAGATCTCTCCTCTCAGACCAGAGCGGGTTCTGGCAGCGGCCGGGGAAATCTTGAACGTCGAAGAAAATGTCGCCGGTATTCTGAAAACTCTGGTCACCAGCCTCGAGCTTGACGGCAGTCCGGTGATAATTCTTTCGGGAAAAGTCTATGAGTTGAACGCGGACGGCGGCCTGGATGTTTCGCCCCTCGCTGGTGAGGCAGCGGTTGAAGAAGTCGTGTGGGCTATCAAAAAGGACGGAAAAATTGTTCCTTTAATTCCGCAGTTTGACCCTAATGCAGTGAAACAAAGCTCTGATATTGAGGCCCTCATTCAAAAAATACTCGAGGCTTTGGCGACTATCCCCGATGCTTCAGGAAAGCCAGTTCTTGTTTATAAAAATGTTATTTATCAGGTTACGAACGGCTATCTGGAAAAAACAGAAAAGCCAAACCAGACCGTTTCAAAGCCTCAATTGTGCTGGTTAAATGGGGATAAAATCCAGCCTCTTGTCTCTGAATTCGAGAGGCGGACAGTCTCAGTCACTGTCGGCTCAGAAAAAACTCTGACCGAGGAGCAGGTTGAATTAGTACTCGAAGTCCTGGCGTTCGACAATAAAAGTCAAAAAATCCAACAAACAACAAATTTTGCATATATTTCTAGCGGGAAAATGTTCCGCCTGAATGAGAAGGGCAAGTTTGAATCCAGAGACCACGAGGCTGCAGAACCTGTGGTCTGGCCATTAGCGCACCGGGTGAGACCGGCGAGGCAGTCGCTGGGGGTCAATGGCTGTGGAGATTGCCATAAACTGAATTCCCATTTCTTTTTCACCAAGGTTAGAGGGACTGGCCCTCTTCAGACCGAAAGCATTAAAGTGCGTTCAGGCAATTCTTTTATGAAATTGGATAAACCTTATCAGTTGCTTTTTGGCCTCTCGTTTGCGGTGCGTCCTTTTTTCAAAGTGGTCCTTTTTGTTTCAACGGTGGTTGCTGGATCTATCCTGTTCATTGTGTTTTTAATCGTCCTGGGAAGGCTCTCAGGGCTCATCGAGAGAAGGAGATAGTCTCGCATGTTCTTTTCCCTAATCGCCATCGTCTCTCTTATCGGTTTAATTTTGGGGCTGACATTTCTTCGATTCAGGGCAGAGATCGCGAAAAAAGAAAAATATTTTTCGTGGCTCGGACGGGGATTTGCTCGGATTTTTAAGCCATCAGGTTTAAAGCAATTGCGGGCGCTTTACGAGAATTGGGTTTTACTCTATTATCTCGGCTGGACAAAATGGGTCTTTTTTTGTTTGGTCGTGAGCTTTTGCTATCTTGCAGCCAGCGGTTTTGCTTTTGCGCTGTTGAGTTCCCGGGGAATGTATGGCGTTTTCCTCCTGCTGCATGTGAGCGCGGGCGGCCTTTTTGCCTTGAGCCTTTCCGCGGCTTTGGTTTTGCGGGCAAAGGATTACGTGCTGGAAAATATTTCCAAATCGGATGTTCAGAAGATATTTTTTTGGATCTTTGTGATTTCTGGGCTTCTGCTCATTCTCACTGCTTTAAGTTCAATGCTCTCTTTGTTTACCCTTTCCACGCAAGTGGTTCTTTCAGAAGTCCACCGCTCGAGCGCTCTTTTCGCTCTTCTCTCTGCCGTCGTTTTTATTGACATTGCTGTCGTGCCAAGGGGCAAGTGAGGAACTCCTGATGCCGTTGGTTCATCGCTTCGCTCATCTCGCTATGGGGACTACTTTCGAAGTAATGATTGCGGGGTGTGATGGGGGATATGCCAGCCAGGTTTCTCAGGCCCTCTTCAGTGAAGTCGATCGGATCGAGAGGCTTTTGAGCCGTTTTAATCCCTGTAGCGAAATTAGCCAGATTAACCGGCTCAAACCTGGCCAATCTCTGCTGATCGGCATCGAGACGTTTGAATGTTTAAAAATTGGAGAAGAGATCCGGGCCCAAACGGACGGCGCTTTTAATCTGAATTTTAAGTCTCTGCTAAAATATAAAATCGATGCCATAGCCTCGATTGAATTGTCCCGGACACCTCGAGGGTTTGAAGTCAGATTTCAAACTCCGCAGGTTGGGCAATCGTCTGAAAATTTGAGCCTGGACCTCGGAGCAGTCGGTAAAGGTTACGCCTTGGATAAAGCTCTGGCAGTATTTTCAGATTGGAACATTGACTGTGCTCTGATTCAGGGCGGCACGAGCACGGCGATCGCTGTTGATTCTCCTCCCGACCTAGGTTCAGAAGGCAGAGGCTGGCCCGTTGGCGTTGGAGGAGTATGGCCCTGCCGTCAGGCGCCGAGGCAATTTTTTCTAAAAGGCAGAGCCTTGAGCGGATCCGGGACAGAAGTCAAAGGCAAACATATTTTTAACCCAAGAAAAGGCCTCCCAGCCCAGGAACATCTTGCAGCGTGGGCGTCCCACCCCTCAGCTGCGGTTGCAGATGCGCTGTCAACAGCGTTCATGGTCATGAGCACGGAGGAAGTTGAGAATTACTGCAAGCGCCATCCTGATGTCTGGGCTCTAGTCATTCTTGATCCGGAGACATGCCGAACATTTAATGATAACCTTAGAGAATAGGAATTCAAACAAGGAGTTTTTTATGATAAAGAGGATTTTGCTTTTTGTCCTTGCCTTCACATGCCTGTTTCTTTGGGCATGGAACGCAGGCAGAGCCTTTCAAACAAACGAACAGGAAAAAGTTGAGCTGAAGCTCCAGTTGCCCAAGCCCATGTTTATCGGAACGCCAAGAAATATCCAGAGTCCAAACCTGGAAAAAATAACCGGCAAGCCGCGCGGGCCGTTCTATGTCCCGACAGGCACAAAGCTTCTTTCTCTGAGAAAGCCGGTGATGGCGAGCGACATGCAGCCAGTTATCGGTGAAGTGAGCTTTGTCACGGATGGTGAAAAATCTGGTGAAGACGGCTATTTTGTTGAGTTCGGACCGGGAAAGCAGTACGTCCAGATCGACCTCAAAGACTCTTATGACCTCAATGCTATTGTGGTCTGGCACTATCACAGCCAGGCCCGTGTCTATCGCGATGTGGTGGTTCAGATTTCAGATAACAAAGACTTTGTGACCGGCGTCACCACTGTTTTTAATAATGACCACGACAACTCATCCGGCCTTGGGGTGGGCAAGGATAAGGAATATATTGAGACCTATGAAGGCAAGCTGATCGACTCGAAAGCCGCCAAGGCACGATATGTCCGGCTTTACAGCAACGGGAATACCTCAAATGACATGAATCATTACGTTGAAGTCGAGGTTTACGGCACCCTAGCTAACTGCCCATGATGCAAGCATCCTCAGCGAACGATGAAAATAATCCCCCTTCATCCCCCTTTATAAAAGGGGGATATATTTATGTCCCCCCTTTAAATAAAGGGGGGATAAAGGGGGAATTGAGAGCTCATTTTCTAAGTAAATGAATAAGGCAGCCTTTTGCGGGCTTTTTCTGATCGTCCTCGCCGGAGCGATTGTTTTCCGTGTGGTTGGGCTGGAACTCCGACCTATGCACCACGATGAAGCCAACCAGGCTTTGAAATTCGGAGCGCTCTTAGAAAAGGGCGAGTACCGCTATGATAAATCCGAACATCACGGGCCAAGCCTCTATTACCTTTCCCTGCCTTTTGCCTGGGCTCTTTCCAAAAGAACCTTAGCTTCACTGGATGAAGTGACTCTGAGGCTGGTTCCCGCTTTTTTTGGAGCTGGGATCATTTTACTGATGTTGATTTTTTTAAAGCCGCTCAAGCGTGAGCCAGTCTTGTTTGCTGCGATGTTCGGCGCTCTGTCCCCAGTTATGGTCTATTTCAGTCGGTTTTATATTCAGGAGATGCTTCTTATTTTTTTCCTTTTGGGGTTCCTGGCTTCGGTCTGGCGCTATGTTCTTCATCCCTCGAAAGGCTGGGCATTGGCCGCCGGATTTTTTGCCGGGATGATGTATACAACCAAAGAGACTTCGGTCATTGCCTTCGGAGCTATGGCCGGAGCATTCTTGTTAACGCTTTTTTCCCGGGGAAAAACCCGCTCTCTCCAGAAGCCTTCGGCAAGAGTCTGGCCGTGGCATTTGTTCCTGGCCTTGGCATCAGCCATCATAATCTCTTCGCTTCTTTTTTCTTCTTTTTTCCACAATCCTCAAGGTATCCTTGATTCCATCCGCTCCTTCAAAATTTACTTTGTGCGCAGCGGGGAGGCTGGTTGGCATTCTCATCCCTGGTATTACTATTTAAAACTGCTGGCTTTTAACAAATGGGAGGGAGGGCCGATCTGGAGTGAAGCCCTAATCTTGGTGCTTGCCATTGTCGGAAGTTTTGTTGCGTTCAAAGATAGTTCGTCCCAGAATTCGAGCCTAACCTTCCCGAAGTTTGTCTTTTTTTATAGCTCGCTTTCAATAACAATTTATTCCCTCATCCCCTATAAAACTCCCTGGAGTCTGCTCTCTTTTTACATGGGGTTTCTCCTTCTAACCGGAATCGGAGCTGCGTTCCTCCTTAAAGTCTGCCAGAAAAATTATCAAAAAGTCGTTTTTCTTTCAGCCCTGGGAATTGGCCTTTTAAATCTTGGAGTGCAGAGTTTTCAAGCAAACTTTCAGCTCCAGGCAGATCCCCGAAATCCCTACGCCTATGCCCAAACAAGTCCCGATTTCCTGAGGCTTGTCAAGCGAATTGATGATCTGGCTTCTCACCACCTTGAACGCAAACAGATGCTGATCAAAGTCATCTGTAGCCCCTATGAGACCTGGCCCTTGCCCTGGTATTTGAGAGCTTATGGAAAGGTGGGATATTGGCAGGGAGTTGAGGCCGCGGGAGGATTTGAAGGTGTTCCGGTTATTGTTTCATCCCAGGAACAAGCAGAAAAGCTGGAGCGTTATCTGGGAGATAAATACCAATCGGCCTATTATGAATTGCGGCCAGGAGTGTTGCTTGTTCTCCATGTTCAAAAGGACCTTTGGGAGAAATTTTTGAGGGAGCGGATTTGATGGAAGCATCTTTTTTCCCATGATGAGAATAGAGCTCTAGAGCTCTTGAAATAATTTACAAGTGCATTAGCTCATTTTAGGGAAAAAGATGCTTACAGATTTGAGCGGTCTGTTACCCAAACCTGTAATTTCTGATATACTAAAGACCTTTTATCAAACTCGCGACTAAAAAGGAGCACAATTCAATGGCAGCAAATGCTCTCGATCTCTTGCTCGAATCTTTGTCAGGAATTGTCACTAGACAAAATAACGGCATAATTGTCAAAAACGAACGACAATTGCTGGAGAGGATGAACAACCTAGCGTATGAGGCTGTGTTTGGCGAAACTGAGTCAAAATTTGTTGCACGCTGGCTCATCTGGGAAATCGCTCAGGCTCTGGGCATCCGCCCGGCTTCCATCCATGAGTTGTATATTGCCCGTGGCCGGGGTGATGTCGCCCGCCCGTTCACAGTTCCGGCCATAAACTTGCGCATGCTCGCCTATGATTCTGCCCGAGCTGTGTTCAGGGCCGCTCAGAAGCTTGATGCCGGAGCGCTGATCTTTGAGATTGCGCGCAGCGAGATCGGCTACACCAACCAACGGCCGGCTGAGTATACATCGTCGGTTCTGGCAGCGGCCATCAAGGAAGGCTTTCGCGGGCCGGCGTTTATCCAGGGTGACCACTTTCAGACATCTGCCAAGAAATACGCGGCTGCGCCCGAAGATGAGTTGAAAGCCATCCGCGACTTGGTCCTGGAAGCGATTGATGCTGGGTTTTACAATATTGATATTGACACTTCGACTTTGGTGGACCTCTCCCAGCCAACGCTGGATGAACAGCAGCGGGTCAATTATGAGCTTTGTGCCAGTTTCACGCGCTTCATCCGCGAGCACGAACCAAAAGGAGTCACGATTTCTGTCGGCGGGGAGATCGGCGAGGTGGGTCAAAAGAACAGCACGCCTGAAGAATTGAATGCCTTCATGAAAGGCTACAATGAACACCGTGGCAGCATCACCGGCATCAGCAAAATCAGTATTCAGACCGGTACCAGCCACGGCGGCATTGTCCTGCCCGATGGAACTCTTGCCCGCGTGGCGATTGATTTTGATGTCTTGCGGATCCTGAGCGAGAAAGCGCGCAGAGAATATGGAATGGGTGGCGCCGTCCAGCACGGCGCCAGCACTTTGCCAGAATCTGCGTTCCACAAATTCGTCGATGCCGGCACCTGTGAGGTTCACCTGGCGACAGGATTCCAGACGATCATCATGGAGCATGAGGCGACACCCGAATCTCTGCGCCAGGAGATGTATGACTGGCTGCGTGCGCACGCCGCTGAAGAGCGCAAACCTGCGGACACCGATGCTCAGTTCATTTACAAGACGCGCAAAAAAGCAATCGGGCCATTCAAGAAACAATTCTGGTCGTTGTCCCAGGATGCGCGAGAGGCCATTGGCGCGAGCTTGGAAAAGCAATTTCTGTTCCTGTTCGAGCAGCTAGCGATTGGTGGGACAGTTGACCTTGTGACGAAATATATCGAGGCGCCAGAGATACACAGGCCAATACCTACAAGCAAGGTCAAGACTGCTAAGGGCGAATCAGAGGAGGGACTCGCTGACTAACAAAGAACAAAATAAATCAATTTTAGCGGGAAAATGAGGATTCAATTCCCCCTTTGTCCCCCCTTTTATCCAAAGGGGGGAGATGAGGGAATTAATTTAGTCCAAGCGCTCGGGCGGCCCAGAGTATTCCTCTTTTGACGATTTCCCGCGCTTGGGGCACATCGAAATCCACAGCCACATGCCCCAGCGAAGTGTAAAACACCCGGCCTTTCCCGTACAGCTTTTTCCAGACAACGGGCATGACCACGCCTTTTATCCAGGGCGCATACTCGCCTGAAAAGGTGGTGGTTGCCAGGACTTCATTGATGGGGTCCACGTGCATGTAATACTGCTCGGAGTGCATTTTAAAGTCAGTTAGGCCGGCCGTGATGGGGTCCTCATGGTTCGTGATATTGACCTCGTAGACAATGACCCCGCCGGGGTGGGCGACCCATTGACCTCCAACCATGAATTCATACTCGGTGTTGCTGCGAAAGGCATCTGCCATGCCACCGTGCCAGCCAGCGATCCCCACGCCGCTTTTTATAGCCTCCAGCAATCCTTTTTCCTGCTCGGACGTGATGCTGGACATAGTGAAGACTTGAACGATGAGGTCCAGGGATTTCATTTTTTGAGCATCGAGGTAGGAGTCCAGAGTGTGGGAGATTTCGACATCGAAACCTTGCTCTTTAAGCCAGGGTGCGAAGATATCCACGCATTGTTTTGGCTCGTGGCCTTCCCAACCTCCCCAGACAAAAAGGGCCTTTCTCTTTTTTGGCTGACTATTCACTGGAGCGATTAAAAAAGCAAGGATTAATAGCCCCAGAGCCAAAGCCTTCACTGGTTTATTTTTTAAGAGTTGATTATTTGCAAGCTCTTTAAACATTAATTTCTCCTTCTCCTTTCCCATCAAGAGAGAGGAATAGGAATAAGATTTTCGTTGTTCGTGGGCGATAAATCTATCATGGCGAATTGCTTAGAAAATGGGGCCTCAATTCCCCCTATATCCCCCCTTTATCTAAAGGGGGGAGTGGGGGAATTATTACTAGAGCTCCCTTATCCAGATATTCCGGTAGCGGACAGGATTGCCGTGGTCCTGAAGTGAGAGGGGGAGTTTATCAGGATGCGCTTTGTAAGGAGGCCGCGCTTTATGAGCCGTTGGACCCGTCAATTCCACATTGTCGTGGACCAGGACGCCATTATGAAGAACAGTCATGCGTGCTGGCTTTGTGACATTCCCATCTTGGTCAAAATGCGGCCTATGAAAAATGATGTCATAGGTTTGCCATTCGCCGGGCGGCCGGCAGGCGTTGACGAGCGGCGGATACTGGCCGTAAAGAGCTGCAGCGCTGCCATCGGCGTAGGTCTTATTGTTATAAGAATCGAGCACCTGGATTTCATAAGTGTCCATCAGAAAAACTCCGCTATTTCCCCGTGCCTGTCCCTCGCCCACCACAACCGAGGGAGTTGCCCATTCGATATGGAGCTGGCAATCCCCGAGTTCTTTTTTCGTCCGGATGGAACCTGCCTTCGCGACAACCTCCAGGTAACCGTTCTCTACTTTCCATTTTGTCGGCTCGCCTTTGCTGTCCGACCACTGGGAGAGGTCTTTCCCATCAAAGAGGATGGTCGCATCCGAAGGCGGCTTCAAGGGAGGGTCAGCAGGTCCCGGGTCGACTACAGGAGGCAAAGGCCTATTCATATCATGAATCGCCCACTGCTGCTCGGGTCCGGTTTGCTCGTTATTTTTAGAGCTACTTTGAAAAGCGGCCAAGCCAATGAGGCAGGACACCGCTATAGAAAATAAGAGGAAAAGGATCAAATTTTTCATTTTTTTCTCCTTTTTCTGTTTACTGTTCACAGCTCATCGCTCACTAAAACTAGGGGCGATAGAAGGGGAATTGATAACTATTTTCTATCTAATTACAATGACCATCCGGGGCGATATTCTTTGTGGATGTATTGATTGGCTTCGGGGAAGTTGGTGAATTCCATTTTTTCAGCATCCCATTCGAGCACTGTCTTGGAGTCTTTCATGCGGAGCGCGATATTTCCGAGGAGCATCATTTCGGTAAGAGGGCCTGAATATTCAAAATCCGTGGTGGATTTCTTGCCGGCTTTAATGGCTGCGATCCATTCCTCCATGATGCCAGGTGAGCGAGGAATGGTTTTTTCAACCCGCTTGTAGTCCTGCATTAGTTTCTCCGGAAGGAGCCGCGGGTTTTCGCCGTAGGTGCCGCACATCAGCATTCCTTTGTCACCCACGAACAAGCAGCCGCCGCCCTCGTCTCCCATCATCCGTCCGTTTTCTAATTCTGCGGGTCTGGGGGGCATCAAGCCTCCGTCATACCAGGTCAATTTAGTTGGTGGCATTTTCCCCCGCGCAGGAAATTGATAGGTGACCATCTCGGCGATGGGATAGGAATCCTTTGTGAATTGAGTGGAGCTGGCTTGAACTTTTTGGGGAGAACCCAGGTTGAGCGCCCAGAACGGCTGGTCAATAAGATGGGCTCCCATATCGCCAAGAGCTCCAGTGCCAAAATCCCACCATCCGCGCCAGACAAACGGCAAATAGGCTGGATGATAGGGACGCCAGGGTGCAGGGCCGAGCCAGATATTCCAGTCCAAGGTGGGTGGCACAGAGGGAATCTCTTTCGGAGCATCGATTGCCTGAGGCCAGATCGGCCGGTCTGTCCAGACATGGACTTCGGTCACTTTTCCGATCGCGCCGTCCCAGATCCATTCGCACACCAAGCGTGCTCCCTCCTTGGAATGCCCCTGGTTTCCCATTTGAGTGACAACTTTCGCCTTTTTCGCCTCAAGCACCAGCAGCCTAGCTTCTTTGACGGTATGGGTCAACGGCTTCTGAACGAAGACATGCTTTCCCATTTTTATGGCCATCATGGCAATCACGGCATGGGTATGGTCGGGCGTGGTGACTGTGATAGCGTCGATACTCTTTTCCTTGTCCAGCATCTCGCGGAAATCCCGGTATTTAGCAGCTTTCTCGTATTTTGGTTTGCATTCTGGGGGATGTTCGTTAGAATTCAAAAGGTTGGCCATCATAGTGTCATCGACATCGCACAGGGCGACAATATTTTCGGTGCTTGCGGCTTGGACATCAGAAAAGCCCTTTCCGCCCACACCCACACAGCCGATGTTGAGAAGATCACTTGGCGCGGTATAGCGTCGGCCACCCAGCACATGCCGGGGAATGATCATCAGCCCCGCTGTGGCTGCAGCGGTGCGGCCCATGAATTCCCGCCGGGTGATGGTCTTTTGTGGCTTTCCAAGGTATTCTTTATTTGGCTTCATTTTCTTTTCCCTCCGTGAATGAATTTTTGTCATAATTACACCTAAGATACTATATATACTCCTTGTGTCTCAAGTCAATCACAGAAAATTTGGGAACACAATTTTCATGAGCTGTGAGCAGTGAGGAGAAATGGGGACGGTTCTAAGAAGCGTCCATTCTTTCATTGATTTATAATGTGGTGGCTTGATTTATCGGGCAACTAGAAGTATAAATTCAGAAATATCGTGGTTCGATACATCGAACGATTATAGAGAACGCAAGCATGTACAACAGGATTTGCCAGCAGACCCTCAAAGAGCTTGAAAAAATTGTCGGCCGTGAAAACATCATCGTTGATCCCGAAAGAATGCAGGACTACAGTCACGACGAATTCTCGCTCAGGGAAATCGGGCATCTGCCTGAAGTGGTGGTCAAGCCAAAGACCAGGGATCAAGTGGCGGCCATCCTGAAACTGGCAAATGCTCGAAATATCCCAGTGACACCGCGAGGAGGCGCAACTGGACTCTGCGGAGGATGTGTCCCGCTCCAGGGAGGAATTGTGCTTTCGCTCGAGAATCTGAATCGAGTCATCGAAATCGATGTCGAGAACGAGATGGCCGTGGTGGAAGCTGGGTTGACCTTGATGGATTTTTACAAAGCCATCGAAGAGAAAGGCTTTTCATTTCCCCCTCATCCAGGTGAAGAGAGCGCTATGATCGGCGGGCTGATTGCCACCAATGCTGGCGGAAGCCGCGCTGTCAAGTATGGAGGCATCAGGAATTATGTCCGGGGATTGGAGGTTGTTTTGCCTCAGGGCGAGATTATTCGGCTTGGCGGGAAGATCATCAAGAGCAGCACAGGTTATAACTTGCTCCATTTGATGATCGGCTCAGAAGGGACACTCGGCATCATCACTCAAGCTACAATTCAAATTTTGCCTCCGCTTCAGGTGACCAGGTCCCTGGTGATTCCTTATGATGATTTAGAAGCCGCAATTGAGACTGTTCCTTTGTTGATCCAAAAGAAGATCCAGCCGATGGCCGTGGAGTTCATCGAACTGGAAGTTATCGGAGTGACTGAAGAATATCTCCATAAAAAATGGCCCACTCACCAGGGAAAGACCCAGCTTTTAGTCATCCTGGATGCCTCTACCGAAGAAGAGATGGACCGGCTTTCCGAGATGGTGGCTGAAATTTGCCTGGAGAAGGGGGCGATGGATGTTTTTGTGGCCGAGACTTCCAAGAAACAGGACGAGGTGCTCCAGATACGAAGCAAAATCTATGAGGCAATAAAATCCCAAACGATTGAAATCTTGGATATCTCTGTCCCCCGAGCCGAGATTGCCAAACATGTCAGACGCGTCCATGAAGTCTCCCAAAAATACGACCTCTGGCTTCCCACCTTTGGCCATGCGGCAGACGGGAATGTCCATACTCATATCATGAAAGCCAGGTTTGAGAAGGGGCAGATTGTATCGCTTGAAGAACGAGAGTGGAGGGAAAAGTACGAAAAGGTCCGAGAAGTGCTTTATGAAGATTGCAGAGCCAGAGGCGGCGTCATTTCCGGAGAACACGGAATCGGATTGGTCAAGAAGCGGTACCTTTCTTATGTCTTGGATAAAAAACAGATTGAACTCATGAAAGGCATAAAAAAAGTTTTTGACCCTAACAACATTTTGAACCCGAGCAAAATTTTTGATTAGATCAATTGTAAGTGCAAAATATAAATCGCCATTGCGAGGAGCGAAGCGGAGCGGCAATCCGACGAGGTCGTTGCGAGGCGCCCAGCGCCGTGGCAATCTCATAGTTCAACACTTCGATCAATGAGATCGCCACGTCACTCCGTTCCTCGCGATGACTCCGTCAGATTGCTTCGCTACGCTCGCAATGATAAATAACAGCCGCTGCATTCATTGAAGCGAGGAGAATATTTTGATGAAAATTCTGGTCATCGGCGGGACTCGGTTTCTCGGCTATCACATCGTCCGCAAGCTACTGGGAGAGGGACACGAGGTCATATTATTTAACCGCGGGCTAACTCCTGATAACTTTGGCGATCGGGTCAAGCGCATCCAGGGTGACAGAAATGATTACCAATCCTTTTATCGAGTGCTCAAGGAGGAAAGTTTCGACGTCGTGGTGGATATGATTGCCTATAAAGCTGAGGATTGTCAAACAGCAGTCCGGACTTTCCAGGGCAGAGTTGGCCATTTGATCCACATCAGCACCGGCTCTGTCTATGTCGTGACCAAAGATTTCCCTTGTCCCCTCCGCGAAGAGGATTATGCGAGGAAGCTTTACCCTCAGCCCAAAAAGGATGCGGACTGGTGGCTGTATGGCTACCATAAAAGGCAATGCGAGGAGGTTCTGCACGAGGCTTACGAGAAACTTGGCTTTCCAGTGACGATGCTCCGGTTGCCGATCGTCATGGGTGAGCGAGACTACACCCTCCGCGCCTATTCCTATTTTCTTCGGATTGAAGATGGGAAGCCGATGATTCTTCCCGACAGCGGCCTGAATGTTTTCACCCACATCTACCAGGGAGATATCGTTCGAACAGTGGCTTCTAACCTTTTGAATAAAACTTCTTTCGGTCAAGCTTACAACCTTGCTCAGGAAGAGATCTTAGCCTTGAAAAACTTTATCCTGAAGGCCGCTGAAATCTTAGGGAAAAAAGTGGAGCTGGTTGATATTCCCACAAAAATTTTGGTTAGCACTTCCCTGGGTACATCTTTCTCTCCGTTCTCGATGCGGAGGCCATTCGTCCTTTCTGCGGAAAAAGCCAAAAGAGACCTCGCTTTTTCCTCCACTCCTTTTGAATTGTGGCTTCGGAAAACTATCTTTTGGTTTAAGAAGGAATATAAAGGAGGGCCGCCGGAGAATTATCGAACCCGGGAAAAAGAAGTCGAGATCATTCAAAAATATCAACGGGCAGTGATAAGCATAGAATAAGAAAGCATCCCTAATTCCGTGATAAAGGGGCTTTGAAAAGGGCTGCAGCGACCATTGCGGAGATCAGCCTGAGAGCCCGTCTGACGAGGGTAGCCGCAGGCCTCCTTCGGGCCAAGGCTCCGAGGATGGGTTACCGCAAGTGATTTTGGGGACAAATTGATTTTTTGTCGCCAAAATAAGATATATTTGCCTGGAGCCTTGGGCCGGAGGAGCCGAGGAAGACGGGTCTCTCAGGCCGCCGATCGGAGCGGGGAGCCAAGCCCTTTTCAAAGCCGCCATTCAATCATCATGGAATTTGAGATGCTTAAGAAAAAATAAAAAAAGGACAAGAATAATCCTTGATTTCATGATATAATTGTTAAAAATAAGAATTGAATAAATTGATCGAGAATCCGTTATGGGGGTAAAAATGGAAAGAATCACAGAACTTTTTGTCATCCTGGAAAACAGGCCTTCTTTTCTGGGAGAGTTGTGTAGCTATCTGGCCGAAGAGGGTATCAACATTGAAGCCATCGGAGTTTTTCAGGACACGGCCAAGCTTTACGTCTCAAACCTTAACAAAGCCATGAAGCTTCTTTCCAAATTGAATTACACCGTGGAGCTCAGGGATGTCCTCAAATTGGACCTTGAAAACAGGCCCGGTGCCTTGGCGGAAGTGATCACCAAGCTAGGCAACAAAGGGATCAATGTTGAATATTGCTACGGGACGCTGAGCAAGAAGGGCAACACTACATCCGTGATCCTGGATGTTTCTGATATCAACAAGGCAATGGAGGTTTTAAAAGTCTAAATCGAGTTAAGTCTCCCGAATTACCTGAATTTACCCATGATTTTATACACTATGTTTTTTACAGGCATGAAAAAGGGAAGACATAATCAAAATAGTGAACATATTATACACTATGCTATTTTTCTTCATTTTTTAATCTTCTTTATCCAATTGATATTATTATATTTATCGTCCATCATTTTATAGTGTACATTTTTAAGGGTAAATTCAGGGAATTAGCGAATTAGATAAAGAGGGTGACGTCGGACTGCTGGGCCTGTTCCAGAAAAGAAGCGACTCCGACGCAGCCCGCCACTTCATCGATCATTTTTTCTTTGGCAATCTCCATGACATCCATGCTCATCTGACAGCCGTACATTTTGACTCCAAGGTCAATGGCTGTCTGCCTGAGTTCAACCAGGGACGGGACTTTTTTGGCTTTCATCATCTTCTTGAACATCCAACGCCCGATTCCCCCCAAGCTCATTTTGCTGAGTGTGGCCCGGCTGATGTCTCCGCCGTACATCCAGCCCAGCATCCGTCCGAATAAGCTTTTTCCGGTTGGGCCCTTTTTCTTCAGAGCGCGCAGCCCCCAGAAGGTGAAAAACATTACCACCTCCATGTTGGAAGCGGCAGCCCCGGTGGCGACCGTAAAAGCCGCAAACAATTTATCCATATCTCCACTGAAAACGATCATTGAGAGTTTTTTCTTTTTTTCTTCGGCCATATCTTAAATACCCTCCTGAAATTATGTTTTAATGACTCAAACCGCTAGCTAAATTATACTATATCTATAGAAACAATAAAATTAGTAGGGTTTTCATTTAGATTGTAGCGGTCGGATTTATCCGACGGCCTCCGCCCTTACCCTTCCCCTTCCAAGGGGGAGAGGAGAGTGGAGGTGCGATGAATCGCACCGCTACATTATCACCCAGCCTGATTGTATTCACTTCTCGCGCTTTTCCCGCTTGTCTTGTTTCTTGGTTACAATTCAGGATACAGCAGAGCATTCAACAGGAATTTGTAGGTGCCGTGGGATTGGGCCCGGTGCTGGCAGCGGATTCCGATAAGAATGATATGTCCTTTCTTGTACTGAGTATCGACCACAGCGGCTTTGCGCGCGATGATGTCTTCGCCAAGGAGCCAACCGCTGAGGAGAACATTGTCTTCAGGGAAACTGGCTACGACTTTTCTGTTCCACTCGTTCGGAGGCATCCAGGTGTCCATGGCCAAGCTGTCAGAGAACATGGCTGCAGCTTCCTCCGGCATCCCATAGCCGATCGGCGAGGCGTTATCAACGTTTATTTTTAAAATAGAAGTCGGGCAGAAAAACTTATTCCGCTCCACTTTCTCCAGGGCATTCCGCGCAGGAGCTTCTAGCTCTTTAAAACCCAGATCGCAGGCTTCATTCAGGGTCACAAGATTTCCGCCCTGCTCAACAAAAGCCTTGAGGGCGTCTATCCCTTCTTTTTCAATTCCTCCCTCATACTCGGGGGGAAGGGGAGTGATCCATCTGGCGTACTCGGAGGTGGGGCTGGGCTTTCCTGTTTTGATGATATCCAGGCTTTCATCGGCAAAGATAATGACATCGAATTTGGCTTTTAAATTGAGTTTTTCTTTTTTCGTCCCTTTGAAATCATTGTTATGGATCGTGGTGAAGGGAATGCCGATGTCGTCAAAGACATACCTTGTCCAGCCTTCATCCATATTGCCCTTCCAGGATTGGTAAAGGGCGATGCGAGGGCTCTTCAAAGGTGCCTTGGGAATATCAGCGATGTCTTCAAGGCCGTAAGCCGCAAGATGCCATTTTTCTAAAAGGCCCGGCAGAATTTTTTTGACATGGGGATCATTTTTGACGAGGAAACTCCCCGCGGCTCCTTCAAATCCCTTACCCGTGACTTTTTCTTGGGAGCGGTAAATTTCAGCTTTCTCCTTGAGCAGGGCGAAAACTATAGCGTAAGAAGCATTGTTCCGGGAATCGAGTAGAATATAGGGCGCAGAATCCGGAGGAAATGTCACCGCTGGGAAGGACACCTTATCTATTTTCTCCAGCTTCACCTCAAAGGGATGGTCAATCTGATCGCAGGCGACGCCCATCTGGAGAGGAAGGGTCCATCCTGCATTATCGTAGGGTGGAGTGGGTGGGCCTCCAGGATATTCGCGGATATCCGGATATTTTTGTTTTTCGAGTAAGGCCCAGGCATAGGATTTATAAGGTTGAGCCATTTTGATGACAAAGGAGCCAGCCGGATAAGCTTTTCCATCGGCAATAAAATCTTCTTTGGCTTGCTGGACTTCTACTCCTCCGAACATCAAAATATCAAGCATCTTCAGGGCTGTCAGGTAATCATGCTGTCTGGCGGAGACAACGAAGGCATAGGGCTGGTTTTTATCCTTCTTTTCGACCGAGTTCTTGTACATCTGATAAGAATTGAAGAGAAAATCTTCCTTGTTGAGACAGGCCGTTTTGATCAGGCTCAGAGAAAGAGTCATTTCATAATCCACTATATCCCTCAGTCTCCACCAGCCGCCAGGCCAAGGGTCTAGAAATTCCATCTGTTTTTGAGCATAGGACTTGGGGATCTCGGTCGGCTCAACGTAAATCGGGCTGGCGATCCGGACCGAGGCCATTTCGCTCAGCAGCCCGACCACGTTATGAAGCCAGCCAGTATCATCACAAGCACCTATCCACCAGCCCGTGAAGCTTCTGCCATGGACGACTCCGCTGAAGCCGTTTTTCTGGAGGTCATAAGCCATGTTCGCGCCGCAGAGGTTGACACTCCGCCAGAGAAGAGGCTGGACATTGGGAATCGGAGGGTCCATGAAAGGAGGAATAAAGAGGCGGGCAGCGTTGGGGCCCATCTGGTGCTCGTCGATGTGAATCTGAGGAAGCCAGTCCTGGTAAAGCACCTTGGTCACAGCTCTTGTTTCAGGCAGGTTGAACATGAACCAATCGCGGTTGTTATCATGACCTGCGTAATGATGATAGAGCCAGGGCATGGATCCGCCTTCGAATTTCGTGCCCACGTATTTCCGGTACCAATCTGCGACCATCTGTTGGCCGTCCGGGTTGGTTGTCGGGACAAGAAGCACGATCACATCATTCAGAACCTTGTTGGAGTCAAAGGGAGTGTTTCCCGTCACGAGCTTGTAGGCGAGCTCCATGATCATCTGCGTGGATGCGATTTCCGAGGCATGGATGTTGCACGTGATGAGCAGAATGACTTTGCCTTCTTTGGCCAGGTTTCTGGCTTCTTCAGGGGAGAGAGAGCTTGGATCCCTTAATTTTTTTGCGATTCCGCGGTAGGTATCAAGCTTGGCCATATTTTCTTCAGAAGTGATGACAGCCATGATCATGGGCTTGTTGAGTGTAGAATTGCCAATGGTGAATAGCGTCAGCTTGGGGGATTCCTGGTCAAGCTTTTGGAAATAAGCCTGGATTTGGCTGTATTCGGCCAGCTTGCGGTCAGTCCCGACTTTAAAGCCTAAAAAGGCTTCAGGTGATGTCTGGGCCACAAGAAACAATGGGATAAGAAATAAGAAGAGCAAACTCACGAAGATTGTTTTGGAAATTCTCCTTTTCATGCGAACCTCCTTTCTTTGAAAACTAAGAGTTTTTATCTATCACCTGCAATCTTTCTTGTCAAGAAAAAAGCGAGAAATGGAAGCATCCCAAATTGCGTGATGATTGAATTACGGCTTTGAAAAGGGGTTGGCTCCCTGCCTCCCCTTCTCGGACTTGTGTCCTGCGACCGATGGGGCATACCCCCTTGGAACCCCCGACCGACCTGTTCTTACGAACAGATCGGTCTCCCTTCGAGGGAACCTGGATGGATGGGCGAGGACCAGGTCATGAAGAAGGCCGTGTGAAGAGGTGGAGCGGGCATGTTTCCTCGACCGGTAGCCGCAGGTTTTAGCCAGCGTCGTATAAAAAAAATCATCTATAAGTTAAGAGAATTTGAAGTTATTTTTTCGCACGCTTCACGCGCGTCTCGCGCTTATTAGTCTCTCGATTGTCTGAGTAAAAGCATGCGCAAGAGCTGAATTGCAGCCATGGCTGTGGCCGCCACATAAGTCAAGGCAGCTGCTGAAAGAACCTGGCGGGCGCCGACAAGCTCTTCTTTATTTAAAAACCCTCTTGCCTCAAGCAGGACCAAAGCGCGGCGCGAGGCATTGAATTCGACAGGAAGGGTTATTACGCTAAAAACCACAGCGCCGGCAAAAAGCAAAATTCCCAGGTCCAGGAGATAACTCGGACCTTTCCGGCTAAAAATAAAACCTAGAAAGAAGATGGGAAAGGCCAGGGAAGAGCCGAGGCTGGCTATGGGGTAAATAGCGTTCCTGAAATGGAGGGGAAAATAGCCCGTGTGATGCTGGATGGCATGCCCCACTTCATGGGCAGCTATCCCTAGGGCGGCGATAGAGTTGCTCTCATAGACGCCCTCTGAAAGGCTGAGCACTTTTTTCCTGGGGTCATAGTGGTCTGTGAGCTGGCCGGGAGCTTTCTCTATTTTAACTCCGCTGGCTTCGCTTGCGTCTAATATCTGGTAAGCGGCTTCAGCCGCTGACATGCGTGAAGAGGCAAATTTCCTGCTGAATTTCACGTAAGTGCTCCTGACCCTTTGCTGGGCATATAACGCAAAAATCAATGCAGGTATCAATAATAAATAGGTATAATCCCAATAAAACATTTTCGTTTCCTCGAGAATATAATACTCTTGAGTATCACCCCTGTCAAACTTATGTGGGCTCTATTACGGAAATTGGGGCAACACAAAAAAGAGCACAAAATTCCTATAATAGATGGGGCCAGGCTGGTCCCTGTGTGTTCGAAGACCTAGGGGGGCGGGTGGGCTTGGTCAAGAACATACAGGGATCAGCCTGGCCACCAACTGGTCGATCAATATCTTGGCCTAAAACAAAAACCACACTTTTCGTGATAGAGCCACTTATGTGAGCAGCGAGCAGCTAAAATCATCTAAGATTCTTAATCTTATTCTGCTCACTGCTCGCCGCTCACTAAAATTAAGGGGGAATTGAAATCTCATTTTCTACGCAAGAGAAGTGAGAATACCGACTAAATAGAATGGCGAATGATTTGACAAAAAAGGAGGACAAAGCTAGGATTTTATCTGTAAAAAAGGAAAATGATTATGATTGCTAAATTTGACAGAGCTAGAAAAGTATTTTTGTTTTGCACTTCATTCATCTTCCTTCTCACGCTCCAAATCGCTTTTGCGGCCCCGCTCGGCCAGGAAAAAAATACCCAAGTGGAAACGCTTCTAGCCCAGGCCGATGCTGCCCTGCAGAAAGGCGAGTACCAGAGCGCCATCGATTACTATCTTGAAGCCAAAAATCTTGCAGAAAGTAAGATCGATCTGTCCAGGGGCTATTTTGGTCTTTCTTTGTCCTATTTTTACCTTCGTGACGCAGTGAATGCCAAAAACTGGATTCGAAAAGTCTTGGAGGTTGACCCCAAAAAGGAAATATCCACGCTTTTCTATCCCGAAAGCTTTGTCCGTCTCTTTAGCGAAGGCAAAAAAGAATTTGAAGCTGGGAAAGTGGCAAGTCCGGAGCCCAGTACTGCCATAGGAACTGAGGAATTCACAGCTGCTGAAGAAGCGCCCCCTTCTCAGTCTTTGACCCAGCTGGTGAAGTCAGCACCCTCCAAAAAGCCAGGTTCTGGAATGGAGAGAGTATTTCCTGGAGTCAAGGACTTGGCAGGGAAGTGGGAGGTGGAAGTTCATTATGGCTCCTGGAGCCTCAGTCCCGTGAAGGGACTTTTTGAATCCAAGATTACGGATAAACTTAGTGAAGAACTCCGTGATGATGTCGCCACCAAAATTCGCAGATCCCACGTGCCGCTAGTGCAGCTAAGATACGAACAGAATATGGTATTGGATTCAGATGGGTCAAACTACGGAATGGAATTCAGATATTACCCTCGAGGCCACGAGGGCTCTTTTAGTTTAGGATTATCATTTGAAAAAACGAACATAAAACTTAGGCTCACCGGACCCGTCAAGCAGGATTTCACCAATGGAAGCTATTCCCAGGTGGAGTCTGAAGGTTATCTTGAAGCAAAACCTTTTTCGACAAACCTAAGTTTCCGCTGGGATCTTAAGCCATTATGGAGGGTATCACCCTATTTTGTCTTTGGAATCGGCCTGGCTGCTTTGAATGGAAATATAGGCTATTCTTATGCCGGAAATTATTATTTTAATGGAACTAAGGAGCCTGTTTCGGATTCAGATGCAAAAACTTTTAAGGAAGCTGAAGAAGAGATCGATTTCAACATCCCCAATATTTTCCCTCTTCTCCAAATATCTTTTGGTATAAGAGGGGAAATCTATAATGGCCTCACCTTAAGAGTCGAAGCAGGGATTTGGGATGGGATTGTTTTCAGGGGCGGAATCGCCTTCAGGTTTTAAATCGAGTATAATAAAATTTGACCGTGCTAGATGGGGAGTTAGCGGTGCCCTGTCACCCACAATCCGCTACAGTGGGGTCGAATTCCTTGCTGAGGCTGGCCTTTTTCTGGTCTGTGTCTTTGCAAGTGGTGTTGACGGTTAGGGCCCTGCGCAAAGAGCCTTCTGTAAACCCCGTCAGGACCGGGAGGTAGCAGCGGTAGCAGGATGGCCTCTTGTGCGGCAGTCAGCCTTGCCTGAGCTAACTGCAGGGATAACGCAGGGAAAGGTTAGTCGAGGCCGGGTGCACGGTCAATATTTTTTGCTCCTCCGGCTAAATGACTTGGATCTCTTTCATTTCGTGTGGCTCTTTTGAAGGGCATAGCCGGAATGGCTTCGCTCCCGTTCAGGTTTTTAACGCCGTTCCTTCACCGCCCTTCTCGGCGGCTGCGTAACTCGCATGCCAGAGCGAGGCTTTAAAACAATATCTTTGCCCCAACTATGGCCTCTCCTTTTGTCCTCTTCTAGCTCAGACATACTCGCCGCCCCAAAGTCATGGGTTCCCTCGAAGAGCGGTTCGGGAAGGCTAAACCCTCAATGGTCGCTTCAGTCATCCCGGCTATGCCTTTTAATAGCTCTAGACACATCATTCACCCACACAATCTGGAAGAGATCCGATAGCTTTTACTCGAGAAGGCCGGCTATTTTAAGGAGAGTGGCTATTTCTTTTTCCCCCTTTTCTTCGACTGGAAGAAGGGGCGGCCGTGGATCAGCTCCATAAAAGCCCTGGCAATCTAGCGCATATTTGATCCCCGGAACACCATAAGTCTGAGCGAGGATTTTGTTAAGAGGGACAAGTTTGAGCTGAAGCTCTCGGGCCTCCTCCATTTTCCCTT